>ERZ773116.1996-NODE-1996-length-17294-cov-155.528685_pt1 | contig 17294 bp, 10 predicted proteins | sample MGYA00580563_ERZ773116 | MGnify/ENA primary metagenome ERZ773116 (study PRJEB29015, sample SAMEA2737864) | human gut metagenome | biome: human gut; feature: human-associated habitat; material: faeces | place: China | collected 2012 ... | reverse complement strand
CTGAAGTTTTTCACTCTCAAACCTTCAAACAAACAATTCAAAACAGCTTCTAAGATTAACCTGAATATAGTGCCCCAAAGGTTCCGCACATCATTCAATAATATGCCATAACACCGAGGTGCGTGAGGATATTCACACTTGGAAGAGCAATTCGCTGACTGTCAGGCTGATGATGTTTTAGGTGCACACGATTTCTCACACCTGGAAGTCCGGAACACCTGTAGAACGTTCTGTACCGAGGCCGCTGACTCACAGGTGTGCAAACATACTCGCACCTAAAACATCAACTCTTTAGATATCAATTAGATGCCGTTTTACGTGCGTATAGTTTCTCACATCTGGAAGAACAATCAGAAATTTCTTTGATGACTTCCAGGTGAGAGTATGATTCTTTTTAGAAGGAATATCCCAAGCTGAGGTATGGGTAGAAAACGGACTTGGACAAGCCATATTTCCCGATTCCGTACGATGGACTTAAGCCGCAGCGGAACACCAGACCGTTCTCCGCGCGAAGACGGTAACCGACATTCGCGTAAAGGAAATTTCCCCACTGCGTCGTTCTCACTTCCTTCGGAGCAGTTCCCGTGGAACCATCAGGCAAGGTCACCGTCTTGCTTTCCGTAATCTTGTCAAAATACACCCCGTTGGACATTCCGGCTCCGATCTCGAAATGATGTTTTCCTCTACCTGCCAGGTAGTTGATCTCCACCGGCACGCCGACACCATGAATCTCGTACCAGTTCCCGATGCCGAAACCGTACCCGACACCGACCGCAAAACCAAAACCCGAATCCCCTTTGAACCTTGCGTCATAAGAGGCACCGACCACATTGGCGGCCCCGAACAAATCCAACCGCACATTCCGATCCTGAGCCATTACTACCGGAGACAGCGCAATGGCCAATAATAATGCTATAACCTTTTTCATAATAAAACGTATTATTTCCGACTGCAAAGTCGGGCAAAAAGGATTGATATGGTAATGGAAAACAGTTTCACTTTTGGCAAATATAATTTCCTAATCCTTAATTTGTTACAGACAAATTGAGATCATGTTCTCATTTCGCACAGTTTAATTAGCTTATTTTCAATACATTAATCAAATACTTGTAACATATCACGATTAGTAAAGTACAGACTGCCAAGCAATTACATTAATCACGGTATAAATTCCGAGAAAAGAGCCTTGTTTTTCACCATCCAACCTTGCGATTTTTTCTTCTCAGCATCGCGAAAATAGCGCATGGCCATATCCTATTTGCGCTTAACGCAGAAGATCGGGAGGATGAATATCACGGCGAGTATGGAGAAGAGCATGCCGGAGATGGTGCCGACGGCGAAGTCGAACCAGAAAACCTCCTCGGGGCCGTCGGTGAGGAACGGGAGGAGGCCGAGGATGGTGGAGACTATGGTGAGGGTAATCGGGTTGATCTTGCGGGAGTAGGCTTTGACGTAGAGGCGGATGTTGGCCGCTTCGGCTGGTCGGTGAGTTTGTTTAGTCACAGAGGTGGTCCCTTCGACAGGCTCAGGGACCGATGCACTGAGGAGGGACTGGTAGGTGGTGATGAGGTAGATGCCGGCGTTGACGACTATGCCGCTGAGCATCACGAAGGCGGCGAAACCGCCCTGATCGAAGGAGAAGTCCGATAGGCCGAAGGCAAGGAAGAGGCCGATGAAAGAGACCGGAACCATAAAGATCACGGCGAGCGGGTAACGGAACGACTCGAATGTCATCGCAAGCATCACGTACATCACCGCAAGAATCAAAAACAGCAGCCAGGCGTACTGCTGCTTGGCGGTGTCGAACCAGCCCCAGCCCGGAACCTCCGCCTTGAAACCGATCGGGAGTACCTCATCGTTCATATACTTCACAGCCTTTTGGGACAAGGCGCGACTTAGTTCCCAGCTGCCGATGAAGTCGTAGCAGACAACCAGTTCGTAGGACTGGTTGCTCTTCTTGATAGTCACGCCAGTGCGCCTCTTGTCAATGCTCCCGACACTCGAAAGCGTCATTTTCTTCTGACCGACATCTATCGGAGAGTTAAGAACGTGCCAGAGATCGTATCTGTCCAGATCCGAGGAACGGAGGACAACATCGACGGCTCCACCATCATATTCAGAAGTTCCGATCCTCCGTTCGTACAGCAAGGAACCCAATGCATTATAGTAGGCATAAGGATTGATGTCGGCGAGCGTCATCCGCCCAAAATCATAATCCAGCACAAACTCAATCGAAGGGCGGCCGTTCCAGCCACCGGACCAGATCTCTGCGCCCTGGACACGGCGGTTGGTTGAAAGATATTCCCGAAGCGTCTCAGCGTATTTCCTCAGATCCTGATAGTTGTAGCCTTTCAGGGAGATGCGGTTGCTTTTGGAAGACGACACCACATTGTTGTTGAAATTATTGTCGTCTATTCCGGAGACCCTCCAGTTCGCCCCGCCGAAATTGATCGCCATCCTCGTGACCTCGGACTTCAGCACGGAAGGGAAACCTGAGTTCTCATACTCAGGCTTGAACTCCACCGAAATCTCGGCGTTGTCGTAGGAATATATCGACGTGGTGAATACGGAGATCTCATCGAACTTCGACAGATAATTCTCCATCGCCCTCACGACATCATTCAACTGGTTCACGGTACAGCCTTCAAGCATGCCGGCATTGATGATCAGACGTTTCTTTTCAGGCTCCCGGTAGAAATTGGAGCGGTTCAAGGATTTGTAAAACAGACCGAAGGAGGAACTGGCTATCTTGTCTATCAACTGACGGTTCCTGTCGTAAGGTTTCCAGGTGACAATCTTGTCCAGAAATCTGTCGAACCTGTCCGCCTTGTCCTTGTCATAATCAGACAGACGGGTAGGGAGCAGACAGAGCGGGATTCCAAACGCCACGATGAACAAAAGGACATACACCCAACGATGCCTCACCCCCCAGCCGATGTAGGAAGCGTAGAACCTGTTCCAACGCAGGATCCGGCGGAGCTTCCTTGGGGAACGCCCAGACTTGCCACCCGACATTCTTACAGGAATATATTCCATCAGCGACGGGATGAACAGGTAGGAGATGATCAGCGACAGTCCCAAGTTAATGACAATCACCCAGATGAAGTCCACGAGGTTGGCTTTTTCCTTTTCCGGAAGCAGAAGGACCATCATCAATGCGCCGACAGTCGTGGCCGCGGCCGAAAGGATGGACGGGAAAGCCTTCCGGTCTTTGAAATGGGCGTAGTGGTCGATCATCACGATCGAGGTGTCGATGATTATTCCGAGAGAGACCGTGATTCCGGCAAGGGTGTAGATGTGGATCTGAAGACCTGCCAAACTGTAGATCATCAAGGCGGTCAACACATTGACCGTCAAAGTGAAGACAATGATCAGCATATACCGCCACGACCTGTTGATCAAGAACACGAACATCAACAGAATCAAGATGCAGAGGGCGGTACGGACATAGATTTTGCTGAGTTCCTCGCTGACATACTCAGAGGAATCGTAGGCGATGCCGGCGGTGATTTCCGAAGGGAAGCCTTTCTGAAGCTCCGCCATCCTTTCCTTGACGGCGGAAGCGACAGTCAACAGGTTGGCCGAAGAAGCTATCTCCACCGTCAAAGTGATGGTGTTCAAACCGTTGACACGATAGTAACTTGACGGCACCGCTTCCTCATAGCGCCACTGGGCAACGTCCCCGATGTGAATCACACGGCCTTTGAAATTACCTACGGGAATCGATCCGAAATCCTTGTCCGAGGCTTCTTTAAGACGCACCGTCATCAATCCTTCAGAGGTTTCCGTCATTCCGAGGATTTCCTCACGGTAATATGAATTGAAGGCCGATGCGATCTCATCGGCGGTGACTCCTACGGACTGGATCTTGTCGGCGTCGAACGTGATCACCCACTGGAAAGGAACACCGCCGTCCACATTGACCTTGTCCACTCCCGGGATGGCGGCCAAATGGCTGAGGACGTGTTCCTTGACATATTTGGAAATCTCCCGGGAAGGGATCCCGCCCTTGACGAGATAGGATATCCGCGAGACCCGTCCGCCGCCAGACAAGGATATTCCCGGATAGGAGACCTCATCAGGAAGGCTTGGGTAAACGTTCCTGATCGCCGAGGCGACCTCGAAGCGCGCCGCGTCCATGTCCGAGCCTTTGCGGAACTTGACAGAAACGGAGCCTGAACCTTTACGTGAAACAGAGGAAATGTCTGTGACATCGCGTATCCCCGCCAAGACTCCTTCAATCTTGGATGTCGCCTCGCTTTCAATGATTTCCGCAGAGGCGTTGGGATAATAAAAAGATACATAGACCGTACGGCCTTCCGTCATCGGGGTGTATTGGATGTTCAGACGCGGCAACGCCGCCAGCCCGACAAGGGACAGCGCCACCATAATCAGAACGACCGAAAATGGAGAAAGTCTATTTTTTCTTTCTTCCATTGTAGATCGAATAATACAACGCCGGCACGACGAACAGGCTGACAAGGGTTCCGACAAGCATTCCCGCGATGATTACCAGGGACATCGGGTACTGAAGGTCAGCTCCCATACTTCCTCTTGACAGGAACGGGCAGACGGCCAGAATGGTTGTCAATGAGGTCATTATGATAGCCTTCACCCTAAGCGAGGACGCATCAATGACAGCACGCTCAAGACTTTCGCCAGCCTTGCGCATCCGGTTGATGGTGTCAATCTTAAGAATGGAGTCATTGATGACTATACCGGTGATCACGACCAGGCCGATCATCGACATCAGGTTGATGCTGACCCCGAAAATCCATAGAACCAGCAAGGCGACAAAGACATCCACGACAATCTCCGAAAGGATGATCAGCGGCTGGACCAGAGACTCGAACTGGGAGGCCAGAATCAGATAGAGCAGGATTATGGCGACCAGCATTATGATGATCATCTCATCGATCATCTTGCTGTTGGAGAACCAGGAACCAGAATAGCCGACCTCGAAGTCACCATTCTTTCGCACGACGTCACTCACCGCGGCCATCACATGTTTCACGTCCTTCGACGGAACATCGAGAGCCAAAGGGTAGTAATTGTCCTCCGGGCCTGCGACCAAAGTTTTCAAATCCTCGGCAAAGGTTTGCCGCATAAGATTTGAAACCGGAATCCGGGATGTCTCCCCGTCAAGGCTTTTCTTTTCGATGAAAGTGCCATGCAGGATCTCCGAAAGTCCGGCGGCGTTGGAGCCTGTCACGACCGGAACAGTGCTGGTTCCCTGGACAATGTTGAACAGACGGTTCTCATTGAGCGAGTTCCTCAGAATCGACACAAGTTCCGAATAACCGACATCATAAAGCGCAAGCAAGTCAGGATCAGCGACAAACAGAGCGTCAGTCTTTACCGGAGGATCCGCCACGGTCACTCCAGGCAACGTTTCCCTGACCTCGGAGAGCATATTCCTCAACGGTTCGACCTCAACCTCCCTGTTCCTCACTGGGCGAAGGCGCGCCACGAGCGGAGCCTCGTTCCGGGCGAAAACCATGTCGAAGATATTCCCTGAAGCTTCGAATGAATATACCGCTTCCGGATATTCATTCTCCATCTCATCCTTCAATTCGCCCAGCACCTTTTTCAATGTGCCGGCATCTTTGCAATTGACGTAGATGGACGCTTCGGAAATTCCTTGGTCACCACTATGACTCAGAATGAATTGCTGAGAACCGACAAGAGCCGTCATCTGCTCCACGCTTCCGGTCAGTTTTTTCTCTAAATCCCTGATCCTCTCCGTGTTACGTTCAATGGAAATGTGTTCGTTCCAGTCAATCTTCATTATCGCGTCCGTCTGGGTCATCTCCGGCAGACGGGATTTCGGCATCTCCAGGAAACAGAACACCAGCCCGACGGTCGAGACGGCAAGAAGGCCCCAGGCGACCGGCCTGTGCCGGATGAACCATTCCATAAGTTTGTCGTCCCAGCGGCGGATCGGTTCGTCAAAGTTGATTTTCTCCAAAAGCGGACTCGGACGGAAACCATCCGAACCCTTGAACCACCAGTAATAATAGACCGGAATCACAAGGATGGTCACGATGTAGGAGGTCAGCAGCACGATGGCCACCGACATAGCCTGATCGTAGAACATCGCCCCGGCGATGCCGCTCATGAATATCAACGGAATGAACACCGCGCAGGTTGTCAGCACGGAGCTGAGCATCGCTCCCCTCACCTCTTTCGTGCCCTCAAGGACAGCGGAGCGCAGGTTCCCTTCACGTTGCCAGCGGCCGGTTATATTATCGACAAGGATGACCGTGTTGTCAGTCATCATTCCGACTCCGAGAAGCAGACCGGAGAGGGATATAATATTCAGGGTCAATCCGATGGCATAGAAGCAGAGCATCGAGAATATCAGCGCCACCGGCATCGTCAGGATCACCAGCACCGGAGAGCGGAAGTCCCTCATGAAGAGGAATATGATGACGCTCGCCAGAAGGAGGGCGACCACGATGTTCTGTAGCAGGTTGTTGATGGTATATTCAAGAAGCTGGGTCTGGTCTCTCGTGATCTCGAAGCTCAACTGAGGGTAGTCGTTCCGGAAACTGTCCATCAGACCGTTCATGGCCGACTTCAGGTCTGACATCTTCGCCTCGCTCTGCTTGATGACGGCAAGACACACGGCATCCTCTCCGTTCGAGCGGACGAGGCCGGTTCGTTTTGCCGGGTGGACGACGACCTTGGCGACGTCCTTTATCTGAAGAAGGCGGCCTTCCTTCTTGAACCAGAGGTTGGCGATGTCTTCACTGGAGGAAGCCCGGGAATCGAATTTGACATTGTAGCGGTACTCTCCGTCACGGATTGTGAGACTGCCAAGGCGGATGTTGGAACTCTTGACACAACTCTCGAACTCATTCATTGTCATCCCTGCCTGGAGTAGCTTGGACTCATCCGGAATTATGAGGATCTCGTCACTGACAAGGCCGCTGACATCGACCATGGCGACTTCGGAGAGTTGTTCGATGCGTTTGCTGATCACGTCACGTGCGAAGCGGCTCATCTGGGAGAAGGACTCGGTTACGGGGAACAAGTCCGATTGAGCCTCAGGCTCGGTGCGCTTCGACGGGCTCAGCGACCGATTCTGAGGCGGTCCCTGAGCTTGTGGTTCGACAGGCTCAGCGACCGAAGAAGTAATATTCACAAAAAACGCCGGAATGTCCGTGGCGCTGGCCTTCAAGACCTTAGGCCGGGCGATGTCGCCAAGGCTGGACATGGACCGGTCAATCTTCTCGTTGACCTCAATGAAAAGATAATCGATGTCCGAACCGTGGTTGAACGTAAGCCGGATCGTCCCGCTGCCGTCCTTCGCCTCACTGACGATGTCCTCAAGCCCGTTGATCTGGATAAGCTGCTGGCGCAGAGGCTTCAGCACACTCTCGTCCATCTCTCTGGCCGAAAGTTCCGAGGAGGTGGCCTGCACGGTTATGTACGGGATGTCCACATCCGGAACCAACGACACTGGCAGCAGACGTATGCTGACAATGCCCAGAACAACAATGACAAGGGTTATCATCGTCACGGTTATCGGTCTGTCTATCAGATGTTTCAGCATTGCCTACCTTTTTACCAGCACATCAGAGTTGTCCGCCAGATTGAGATTGCCGGAGACAATCACCTGGTCGCCTTCGTTCAGTTCGGCGTTCCTGTCCTTGTTGGCCTCGACCACGTAGGACTCACCATTGGAATAAAGTATCGTGACATAAGTCCAATGTGCCTTGCCGTCATCCGTGCAGGTGAACAGCACGTCCAGATTGTCCCTGATCACCACCGCGCTGCGAGGCACGACAAGCTGTCCCGGAATCATCCTCTCCACGATCACACGGACATTCATTCCATCGATCAGCGAGCCGTCGTTCCGGACCTGCGCGGTGACGGAGATCTGCCCCTTCTCATCCACGAGAGGATTGATGGCGGTGACTTTCCCTGAATATTCCTTGGTCTCGTCAGCGAACGGACGGATCCTCACCGGCAGACCGACGGAGAGGAATGAATATTCCGACTCCATCACCGAGAAATCCACCTCCAGCACACTGTCGTCCACAATCGTGCAGAATGTCCCGGACGGACTCTGGTCGAACGGCTTCTGCTTGATGTCAGCGACACGCCCGGAGAACGGGGCATGGAGAACCGTTCCGGCAATCTCGTAGGACGAGCGCGCGAAATCGTTCTTGGCGGCGGAATAGCCGGATTTCATCTTCGCCATGGCCAGCAGGTCGGCGGAAACCGAGGTGGTGTCACCAGCCGAATAACCCTGTCCCACAAGATAGTCATACAAATCCAGCTCGGCCTTCTGGAGCGAAAGCCGGGAGGATTCCTGTGACAGTTTCAAGTCGGGACGGTCAACGGTGGCGATGACGGCACCTGAGGAGACATATTCACCATTCCGGACGTTTATCGCCGCGATTTTTCCGGTTGTCCTGAACTGCAGCGCGCTTTTCCGTCCGGCAACAAGTTTTCCGTTGGACAGGAGCTGACGGGCGAAATCCTTCCTTTCCAATTTCACGACAGTGACTTCGTTTATCTGAGGGGTGTAGGTCAGTTTCCCGTCCTTCGTCTCCTCCGCCTTTTTGTTTCCACCACACGCTACGGCCATCACGACTAGACCGCAGACACCAATAGACACTAGGATATTCTTTCTCATATTCATGGATTCTGAATTATTCCATCATTCCCAATAATGAAGAAACGCTAATTACATATCGCATTTGTTACCACTTATCAATAATTCTTGAATATGCTTGAAATAATGTTCTGAAGCACTTTCTGAATATTTCGAGGTTATCATTATGTTCGTTATATAGTTTCCTGACTGCAAACAATAAATCGTTATTATTAACCAGAAACGATTACCTGTTCCTCTCATATATTCTTCGCTTTGCTTTTTCAAATTCGGAGTCAAACATACTTAGTCCATCACCAATTACACCGACACCTATCATAACATCATTCTTATCATAGATGCCTCCCCAAAGGATCACTTCCTTCATTCCATTCAGCTTGCGGAACACGCCCTTCGTGTCAACAATCACTGGTATGTTGCAATCATACTGTTCCAGTTTTGCCCGAACCTTTGACGTGTCCTTCACACTACCATCAACATACACCAAAAGTTCCCAATCCGGATTATCATCCATAATCCTTTCAATCTTTCCACGAGGAGTCCTACTCAACCATTCATTCATGCATCCCGTTATCATGTACACGTATATCTTATTTTTGGAAAAATCCGGAGCATAATTCTCTACCAGGCCATGACGATCAATCACATACATTCCATCCTCAATCGCCACTGGATGTACCCCGTCATCTTTACAAGACATCAGTGATACAAACATAATCCAACTTAACACAATATTACGCATAATTATAACCAATCAGTTCAACTTAACCCTTCATTCGTTAGAAATCAAAACGGCTGACAACAATACTTTAAAAAATTTTTTCATAATGCTCAATTTAATAATAATGTTATTGATTTGTGGTTGAACTGATTGGTTACAAAAGATTCAGTTTTGCGATGACGTAATTGCCATCTTTGCCAAGGGGATCAAGGGCTTCCGGGTTGGAGGCTTTTTTTAGGAGCGTGGCGGGGAAGGTGCTGATCAGGGACGGATCCAGCAGACAGTACAAAGCGCCATCCTTTATCTGGCGGAACGCATTGGCCAAGACATCCAGCCCTACTTCACCGGCCTTAAACCAGCGCCATTGTCCGTCAGCATACAAGCCACAGTAGTTGCTTTGCATCGCCTGTTTCTGGAGAGCGATAATGACAAGACGCGTGTCACCATCACAAAGATATTGGCTGAGCATAGCGAATTCACTTCCAAGAAGATGATCCATAGCCGCGAACGAGTCATCATACTCATAGAAGGTCTTTGGAATCGCATATCTGCCGAAATCGAAGCAAGGACCGTCACTCATCAGCCCTTTGCTGTAAACTTTTATAATGTCAGAATATGAGTCGACGACAAAAACCGAATCGCCTGATTCAGAGAATATCTGTACGGTGGGAGTATAGTTCATCACCTTCTCCTTTGACGGGAAGAAATCCACTCTGGTTTCATCAGACAACAATGAGAACCGGGTCTCACGACCGGACCCATAGCCATAATATGTCAGGACCCCTTCATCCGTAATCCATGACATCGCTCCCAGATCCAATTCATTCAAGGACTTCAAATCAAGCATGGATCCACTCAAAGAGAAACGCTGGATTCTGGAAGGGACAGAAAACACATAGAGGGTCGAGTCTCGGTACTGAACGTCGTTGATGTGGACATATTCCTCAGGGCCATTCCCACGGTGGCCGATATTATTTAGGAAACGTCCGTCATGTGAATATCTGAAAATGTTCCCATTCAGATAATCTGTCACAATGTAGGAATCCTCCGTGACATTCAGATCCACAGATGAGCCCAAAAGATGCTCGTCATCAGCCTCTAACGGAACAATCTCAACCGACTTGACAACTTCCGCCAACGGATTCACCGTGTTGCCGAACTCCACCGGGACCTTGGCGGTGATTGAATCTCTTGATTCTGAGCAGCTCATTATCAATAGTATTGATAACAGCAGTATAGCCTTTCGCCTATTCATAACAGTTGATGTATTTAGCATATTCATGGATTCTGAATCATTCAACCATTTCCTTGACGTTGACGTCGATGTCTTTTCCCGTGATGAAATCGTAGAGGGCGTACTTCCGGAGGGTGTAGTAGTAGGTCCAGAAGTTGGAGTAGTCGGTGATGTATTTGGCCATCGCTGACTCGTTGTCGTTCTGGGCGTTGGTGAGGTCGGTCACCGTGGCCGAGCCGCGCCTGAACTTGTCCATCATCAGCTCGTACCTTTCGGAGGCTATCTCCATCGCCTTGCGGGAAGCCATGCACTGCTGACGCTGGTTGTTGAACTGGCCGACGGCGGTGAATATCTTCCTGCGGTAGTCGTTCTCGCTCTGGAGGTTCTGCGCCTTGACGACCTCCTCGGCGGCCTTGGCCTTCTGCACCTTTCCCTTGCCAAGTCCCCAGTCGAAGATCGGCACGCTGAAAGTCAAACCCACAACCTCCTGGTTCAGAAGATCCTTATAGACATCCGGCAGGCCATTGCCGGTCTGGGACAGGCCGAAGCGGGCGTTAAGGCTCATCGAGATGCCTCTGTCCGCCTTGGCCTTCGCCACATTCGAGGCGGCGTTCAACTCACTTATCTGATTGTCAAGGCTGAACGTCGAGTTCCTCATCGCCTTCTCCATCACCAGATCGTAATCCATCAGAATGTCCGGCAGGGCATCGTCCACCACCGGTTCCACCTCCACGGACTCATCATAGCCCAGAATCGAGTTAAGGTACATCTGCGCCTGACGCACGTTGACAAGGCTCTCTCCGATCGAGATGCTGTCGTTGAGAGCCCGGAGTTCCAGTTGGAGATATTCCGCCCTCGTGACGCTTCCAAGTCTCATCCTTTCCGCCGCCACGGAGCGCATCTTCTCGGTGTTCTCGTAGTTCGCCTTCACAACCTCCTGGTTCTTAAGGGCCTGGACGAGCGAGAAATATGCCGACACGGCATTGATCGTGACCTGCTCCATCGACTCGACGTAGCGGCGGCGGCCACGTTCATATTCCTTAGGCTCAATGAGTTTGTCCCATTTGAACTGGTTGTAGGAGAAAAGCGGCTGGACGTAGCGGACCGTGACAGGCTGGGAGTACCAGGTCAGTTTCTTGTTGAGTCCGAACTGGTCGATGCGGGAAAGGTCGGAATAGACATAAAGCCTTCCGCCGGTGAAGGTTATGTTCTGGGCGACCTGAAGGCCGAGGCTGTTCTGGAGGTTGTAGGTGCTGGCGTAGCGGAAGGAGCCATCCTCGTAGCTTTGCAGCAAGGTGAGCGACCGGTCGAAGTTCATCAGGTTGCCGTACAACACAAGCGAAGGCAGACGGCTCGCCTGATAGGAGCGGTACGCCCAATAGGTCGAAACAAAGGCGTGCTTCGCCTCCAGCGCCGCCACCGACTGGCTCCGCGCCGTCCCGATCGCCTCCGGAAGCGACATCCGCCGCTGCGCCCAAAGAGGCACCGTCCCAAGAAGGAGAATGAATATGCCGACCGCAGCCGTGGTTATTCTATGGTTAAGGTTCATCGTGTTCTAACCTTTTAGTGTTCGCTAATTTACCAAATATTTACGGAATATGCGCATTAAGGTTATAGATTTTCTCTACTGTAACCACCTTTTATTATAGTCATTTGAAGCCCTCGATTCAATTCTCTACATAATAGTCTATCCTGACTATGCTTTGCGGTCTATCAGCATTTTCAAATTGCACATTTATAGTAATTTGATCTTTCGCTTTTATATGCCCATAATCGATGATTCTTTTTTCCAAGAACCTTAGTTCAGGATTATATCGGGATGTTGAATCTCTTTCCTGTCCAAAACAATAAATGCTCATTAAGAGTAGAAACATTAGCAAATGAGCCACTCTTCTTATATCAAGAGCCAATGAATGATATCGCATAATATGATTATATCTTGAAACTTAGAAAGACAAACTGCTCCGAGTCCAGATCAAGGCTGTCGTAAGCGTAATAGGTGCCATCATATTCACCAATCACTTCAAAACCGTCACTGACTGGAACCCGTCCGACAAGATTATAGTTTCCATCATAAATCTGGAGAATTGTCCCGGCGGCCTTGTCCAGACGACAGGTCCGGAAAATGTAGTCACCGCATTTGACAAGCCTGTCATAATAACCGTGTTCTTTCCTCATTTTCTTGCACTTGGATTCGTATTCCTCGAAAGATGTGGTTTCAGGGTACTTTCCAGAGATACCCTTCTCAGAAAAGCCGAACGAGCCGGTGACATTGCCGTCATAGTCCATCAGGAATATTCTCGGATCGGCGGCGAAAGTGACGGCAAGGCCATCCTTCTCAGCATAGAAGTCATATTTTGAGAACACCGGGATGTTTCTCTTGTGATAGACAGGCGGATAATGGCCGAATATCACCTTACTAGACTCAACCACCTCAGGACGGAAACAGATGAATATGTAGGAGTCTGTCCAGAATCCTTTGCTTTGCCGCTTCTCGTAACCGTTGTAACTTACGTGCTCGGTGATGGTCGGGATTATCACAGCGGAGTCGATCGCCTGCATTCTATTGCACTCAAAATTGTACTCGTACATTTCCGGGACTTCAGGATCGGGATGATTGTAAAGGTCAGACCAACCTTTGTTTCCAAGATCTCCATAGTTCGGACTCAGCGCGGTGAACCAGGCCTGGTTCAATGAGAACAGTTTTTTATAGTCTTTCGAGAACCTATGGATGAAACAGTTCGAGTCCTGCATGATGAAATCTCCCGTGGACTTGTCGAACGTCGAGATAAAAGAGGCGGCCAGGACTTCTTCAGGACCTTTCCCTTGGCGGATATGCTCCCCCATGAAGTGACCACTGAGGTCATACTCCTTGATCCCGACGGCATATTCATCGACGAAACACAAGAGGCTGTCCTTCATGTGCCACTGTCCGGAAAGGGATGTATATTGGGCATCCAGCCTCAAGGTGTCAAACACCAAGGATGTGCGAACTATGTTCTCTTTTCCGAAGTGTTCGACGCTATCGTACGGACTGTCACTTCCGGTGCATGCGGACAAGAGTCCGAGCAGCGTTGACAATACAATGACTATTAAAACTTTATTGCCAAGAATAAGGCATCTATGACTATTTGAAACCATCTGTATAGTCTTTTTTGAATAATAACTGATAAGTTTTCCTCGCCCTGGAAGCTTTCGCGTCCAACTTCTTCTTCTCCTTTAACACCTTGGCATCATCGTTCCCACAGCGGACAACAAGGTCTCTCTCCTGCCGCGTCTGAGTCTGTCCGCAAAGGATGTCCCACGTTGTTCCCGTGTCCTTCATGAATCGAACCAAATCAATCTCCTTTGAGAGTATCCGCTTCCAAAAGTTGAAATCACGTGAATCATTGTAGCACAAGATACTGTACGCCGGAGTAGCCTCGCCATGCTCCTCTCCGGACTTGAGCATCCGAGGTTCCGAGAACTTCATCATGAAATCCGTCTCGACACGATTCTTGAACGGGTTGCGGAAAGGGTTTGTCTCAGCGCAGTAAAGGTCTTCGGCACCGCCCTCTGGTACTCTCCATGACAATTCCTGTCTTATGCTCTCGGAGTAGATTTTTCCGTTCTTCTCACCGTAGGTTATCGTGTAGGTGTACGGGGTGGCAAGGGACATCGGTGAAAAGTTCCTGACATATCTTGTGAACCTGTCATCCATATCTTTCACCACAATCTTTTGAACCCGCCCGTCATAGTCAATGAACAACTGTCCTGAACACAGGATCCTCTCCTTGATGGAAAGTTCTTTGGCATTCGAGCTGAAATTGATGACACGGACATCCCTGCCGCCTACCTTGGCGGTGCCGTAACTCTTGTAGCTGTAGCTGCCTACCATCTTGGGGTTCAGGGGCGAGAATATCTCAACGGCTCTTTTCCGGTCCAGGGCAGACACATCGAAGTAGTTGACATAATTAACCTTAAGTGCGTCCACCCCATTAGTCTGGCCTTTCGAGTTAACACTCAAGACCGGATTGACCTCATTCTTGTCAGCGAAAAGACTCTCGCTGACAAAAGTGTCGCAGACGTACAGTCTTCCCATTGCGTTTCGGTCATCCCAGTAGAGTTTTGTGTTTGTTTTCTGGTTGAAATCCAGAGAGGCGAACACGCCCACAGCGCCTTGCACCTCTCTGTATTTCCCGTCGCACTTAATGGTCCGTATGATCAAGAATGAGGCGTAATAATCAGCATAGTTCTTAGAGAAATCACGCGCCGCATCCTTGACGATGGAGCGTGCGCTACGTTCCCCTCTGACCACAGAAGCATGCAACGTGTCCTGCGCATTGTCAAAACTCGAAGCAGATACTCCATAACCCATGAAGAATAGGGTAATTAAAAGAATAAAACGTCTCATTCTATAAATCAATTAATTCCACAAATGGTTATAAAACAATATCACGGACAATTTCCCGCAAAATCAGCACAATTCAAAAGATCATTGCAAACCGCAGCCGTGGTTATTCTATGGTTAAGGTTCATCGTGTGCTAACCTTTTAGTGTTCGCTAATTTACCAAATATTTACGGAATATGCATCAAGGCAGTAAATTTTTCTCATCGGATCACGATCCCGACGATGTACTCCTCGGGCACAAGGCCGAAGTAGCGGCTGTCGCGCGAATTCAAGACGTTGTCGCCGCCGAGGAAATACCAGTTGCCTTTGAAGGTGTATTCTTTCAGAATTTTGCCATCAAGAGAGACCTGTCCTTGACTGTCAATTGCCGGCATAAATCCGGTTTCGTATTTGATCAACTTCCGGTACCAAAGAAAATCCGATCTCCCGACCGTGACCTTATCGCCTGTTCCAGGAACGTATGCAGGACCGAAATTCTTAATGTTCCATCCATTCATCGCATAATAACACCCTTTAATCTTCATAAGTGAACTGTCCGAAAGATTATGAAGCCTGTATTGGAGCTCACTTTCACCGACAATCCTATCCTTCTCATCACGGTAAAAGCCGTCCTTTATCCGGACCGAATCTCCAGGCACCCCCAAGCACCGCTTGGCATAGACATAATTGATCTTAAAACCAATCGTATCTTTACTGCAGACGAACGGATAATTGAATATCACGATATCGCCTACGGACAATTTCCTAAGTCCCGGCATCCTGAAAGAAGACAATTTGGTACTTGAGAAGTCATAGTTTCTGTAGATTCTGGCTCCCATCAGCAGTTTGTTCACATAGATACGCTGCCCGTTATGGAATGTAGGTTCCATAGAATCGCCTTTAACCGTGAAGCTGTCAAAAAAGAAAATCAACGCAACAGCAAAAGCGGCAATCACACCAACCGCCACGAGAAAGATTTTGAATATGATATGTCTCATCATCATCCACAAATCACCACCAAACCTGTTTGCCATTCTCGTAAGTGAACAGCCTTTCCTCCTTACCTTCAGCACGATTACGCAAGATATAAAGACATCCTGAAGGGACGTTCTCATAGACAAGGGAATCCTTTTGGCCGGTCCGTTGGCCCAAAGATTTCCAACCGCCATCCCAACAGAACAGTTCGTAGGTGCAATGAGGATAAATATTGTTCGAGTCATTCCTTGGACAATATGCGACTCCTGTCACAGTACGCTCCCCACCCAGATCCAGTCCTACCCATATCGGCTTGGGAGAATCGACAACTATCACATTGCCAGGGAACACCGCCGTGGAATCCGCTGACTGGTACACCCTCAGATAATTCCTTGTGTTTCCGTCAAAAACAGTGCGGATGTTGCTTGCATTAGCCTCTTTGATTCCAATGTACTTTCCTTGGAGCGGTTTCCCGTCCTCTCCTACGAAAGCGATCTCCGCGACATTGCCGGCATTGCCTCTCGCAAAAATGTCAGGATATAAATATCTCACATAGCGGCACTTGACTGGAGCAACCGCAAAAGTGTCCATTTTGGAATCCGGCAACGAGTCAATCGTGAACAATGTGACAGCATTCTCAAAATCAGGATTATCCGCACCTTGGAATCTGGCTCCGACCATCTCTCCCGCATAGCCAAGCTGGTACTTGAAGCGGCCATATTTCCTGGTCAGCACCATTCTTGAAACCGGATGAACACTGTCGGCGACCGCTGGATGTTGCCTCCCATCCTTCTCAAGGAATATCGGGTCACTCACCGGGAAGAATCGACCATCCTTGTAATATTGAGGCAGATAGACTATCCTTCGTCCCATCTCGGCAAATTTAGCCTTGCCGTTCCGGGAATATGAATATGTGACCGGGACCCATCTCTTGTTGTTGAACACACACAGGTAAACCACAGATACATCCTTCTTTAAAGAATCCGGAATCCTGACCGTGACATCAGAAGTCTTGACAAGATGCGAGGTGACATCCTGATAACCGGCATAAGGGAAATCAAAACGCCTCACAATTTCCAATTCATCCTCCGGCATCATCTTTCTTGAGAATTTCTTCACAAACACCTTCGGAGGTTTGTTCGCCATCTCATTCTCTCCCGGATTAAATTTGGCGGCGGAAAAGTCAGCCCACTCATTATCCCTTGTAAGAATCGCATTGAAGTCGTGACCCGCACTGCGGTTTCCCCAATGCGGGATTGTGCAATGCGCCACAGCCAGTCCCATTGACCTCATAGCAAATAACGCCACCGCAGCTTGCTCCACACAAGAACTTAACCGGCACTTGCGAAGTTGCTCTACAGACAGAGA
>ERZ773116.1959-NODE-1959-length-17514-cov-13.008362_pt1 | contig 17514 bp, 17 predicted proteins | sample MGYA00580563_ERZ773116 | MGnify/ENA primary metagenome ERZ773116 (study PRJEB29015, sample SAMEA2737864) | human gut metagenome | biome: human gut; feature: human-associated habitat; material: faeces | place: China | collected 2012 ... | reverse complement strand
CAGCAGAACAGCGCGAAGAAGTACAGGCCCACGCCGAAGCGCAGGGCGAAAGCACAAACGGCTTTATCAACCGTGCGATCTCTGAAACAATGGAGCGGGACAGGAAGCCGAAAACGGATTGACAACGGCGGGAAACGCCGTATAATGAAAACAGGAGGGATGAAACTATGCTTGATGAAAAGGATTTGCAGGCTATCCAGGACATGATTCAGGAATCCGCAAGCCAGACCCTGAAGGACGCGATGCAGGGCGCTTCGGTTCTGATGGAATCTTATTTCGGGCCGAAGTTCAAGCTGCTGTTTGAGAATCAGCAGACCATGATGGAAACACTTGCACCGAAGAGCCGGGTTGACGAGCTGGAGGAAGAGGTTGCATTCCTGCGATCGATCATCCGCCAGCACAGCCGGGAAATCGAAGAATTGAAACACGCATAAGCGAAATAATAAATGGCCTCTGGGGAACGCCCAGCGGCCATTTTCTCATACAAGGGCTATTTGCTGTTTTGAGTTCAACAAAAATTCAACTCCATTACGAAAAGTTCAACAAAGTTACAAAACGATACCAGACGCAGAATTCAAAAAAGCTAGTGTTTTCAAGGCTTTTTTACACGATGTAACACGATAAAGAACGGCATTTTTAGAACTCATAACCCGGAGGTCTGGGGTTCAAATCCCTCTCCCGCAACCATAAAACCACCGTATTTCGATTGAAATACGGTGGTTTTTCTAACTTTTCGCATCATTTTGCAATTCCACAAAACTTGCTTTGACCCCATTTTGACCCCAATTGGTGCCGCTGCCCATAGGTTTAACTCAATTATCTGGAGTGGGTTCAGCCTGTTTCAGCGTGATCAGCAGACGGATGATATTTCCCGTTTGGTACATCAGGTATTCCAGCACATTCAATTCGGTCTTATCGTGGTGCTTTGCATAGCCAGCAGGCCCAATAAACTCAGATAGAAGTTTGTAATTCACTTCCGTACCCGTAATCCTGCAAAATTCGCGGTATTCATTCGCATTAATACCGCAAAAGCGAGTATCTAATGCGATTTCGCCAAGAATATTGAATATTTTCACGAGAAAAAATTTATACTTCTCGTTATCGCAAAACCCCTATGCCAAGCTTTTCTCTATAATCCAAAAAATCCATCTTTATCTCCCTTCGTATTCTGACATGTTGTATGCTGGGCGTTGAAATTCACAAGACCATCATAACTGTTCTTCCTGAAAAATACAAGAGCACTCTCTTTCCGGCAAAAAACATAAAAAATACTGTACTACAATCGCGCGCCCCTGCTGCAGGATTTCTGCAGCAGGGGTCGTTTGTTATACGTCGATTTGCACGATAAACTGATTTGCAGTTAACTGAATATGCTCAACAGGTGTAGGGACCGGCGGGACCGGGAGCGTCAGAATGGCTTCCTGCGCCTGCTCTTTGATGCTGGCAATTCCCTCGGCTATGTTGGACGCTTCTGCGTTTATATCCGGGAAATCGATCAGGTCAAACAGGAGCAAGCCGTCGTCCTCCGTTGTAACGACCAACGGATACACTGCGCTCTGCGGCTGCGCGGTAAAAAGATCTCCGAGAAGGGCTACGGCTTCCTGCTTGTGCCCATCCAGTACATGTGCATAGGTGTCCAGCGTGAAGGATACGGAGTAGTGGCCCATGATTTCAGACAATGTTTTCGGGTCCATGCCCTGTTCCATTGCTCTGGAGGCAAACGTGTGACGAAGCGCATGGAAGGTGAAGTGGCGAAGCCCGCTCGCCTGCAGAATCTGATTGTAATAATCCTTGAATGTACGCGGTTCGATCATTCCGCCAAGCGGATTTGTTACAATGTAGCCGCTTGCATTGTACTGATCCCCAGCAAGCTCCGCATCCTTCTGCTGGACATACTGCCAGCCCTGCAGCTCCTGAAGAACGGCGGGCAGAAGCGGGATCGCACGAATGGAATTCTGACTTTTCGGTGTCTGGATCACGATTTCCGTCGTGGGCTCTCCGGGCTGCAGGGGCCGCTTCATCTTGTTCAGCCGGTTCAGCGTCCGGCGGACATGCAGAATACCGGCGCGGAAATCAATATCCTCCCAGCGCAGGCCAAGCAATTCCCCAAGCCGCAGGCCGGTAAAAAGAACGAGACGGACAAACACGCCGTAGCGGTGCTGATAGCTGCACTGCAGCAGGCGGGCCTGTTCGTCTCTTGTCAATATCACGATCTGCGGCTTGCTTCCTCTCGGAAGATTCACGCCATCTGCGGGATTACTGTTGATATATCCCTCCGCAACGGCGAAACTCAATGCCTTATGCAGAAACAGATTGAGGTTTACGATCGTTTTTGGACTCAGCTTCTCGGTTTCTGCTTTGTAATTATAATATTGCTGCAAAATTCTCGGTGTCAACTCCTTCAACTGGATATTTCCCAAGGCGGGATTCAAATGGACGCGGATGTAGCTTTCATAGCTCAGATAGGTCGATTGCTTCAGCGTCGGCCGCATATAAGTTTCCAGACAGAACGGAAGCCATTCGCTCACAGTTACAGACTGAAAATTATTCGGTGTATGATCGCGAATAAAGGAAAGCTCGTGAAGCAGTTTGATTGCTTCCTCCTGTGTTTTTGCATAGCGGGAAATTCTTCGTTCCTCGCCGGTTGCATAGTCGATCCCGATCGTAACGCGGACCTCCCATCTGCCATCGGCGCGCAGGCGAATATTTCCCTCTCTATCTTTTCTTGTTTTAGACATATCGGACACATCCTTTATGATAATTTACGCGAACCATGCTCGGCTGCGCATTATCAAGGTGTTCTATGCTTTGTAAAAAATAATGATCTCCTATCATGTGAAAAAATGCGTGTTAAAGTTTAATCATGACAGAACAGAATATTAGGACTCAGAGGAAGTGTCATACAAAACACTTCCTCTGGCGGAAGCGTACAAGGTACGCAAAAAACATAAATAGGAGATTGTAACATGGATAATCAAATAAAAACATCAGAGGCAATTACAATTAGATATATACCAGAAGATGCTCAGCGGCTTCGTGCTGAAGCAAAGGCTGCCGGTTGTTCTCTGAGCGAATTGATTCGTGAACGCTCCCTTCGGGCAGATATGGAGGCTGAATTATTGAAGATACGCATTCAGAAAATCTCCGCTCAGCTTTGTCGTCACAATCTTATTGTGCATGAGATTCATGACAAAGATGCTCGTAACGCTTTTTTGAATTGGGAGGCAGAAGCATGGCAGTGTTTAAAGTGATTTCTGTTCCGCAGAAGTATGCTGACGAAGACGCTTATGCAGATTTGATCCATTACTGTATCAGGCCCATGAAGACGCCGGGCAATTTCATTGACGGCTTCGGCGTTCTGCCGCAGCTTGCGGCAGAGCAGATGCAGATCGTATCGCATGCCTACCGGCAGGATCATGGCATTCGCCTGCGGCACTGGATCATCAGCTTTGAAAAGGGTGAGATTCGGGACGCTTGGCATGCCAATCAGTTTGCACAGCAGGCATGCTGGTTTTACGCCGAACGCTATCAGATCCTCTACAGCGTCCATGAGGATGCCCAAAACATTCATATTCATTTTGTCATGAACATGATCTCGTTTCAGGATGGAACCCGCTATACCGGGAAAAAGAAGGATTACTATGATTTCCTCCGGTATCTGAATGACATTGCCGCTTTATTCGGCACCTATGTCTATCCGGTAAAGGATAACCCGGAATAGAAATCATGGTTATTGCGCAGACGCCTCCCATATTAAATTGAAGCTGCGAGGGTTGGCCTATGCCGCTCCCGCAGCCTGTTAATTGGAGCTGTCATATCCCAACAGCTCCAGCGCTAACAACACGCCTTTTGAAAAGGCAGCAATCGCTTTTGCGACTGCTGCCCATGTAATCATTTTACGGCATAGTCCATGCCGCCGATCAGCAGCAGTGCCGCTGTGAGCAGGAAACCCAATACATACCAGATCATGTTTCTTCCCCCTTTCCGATTTGTTTCTCGTATTCTCTGACCTTGCGGTAAAATGTGCTCGGAGACAGTCCCAGTCGTTTCTGTGCCTCTACTGCGGTGATTTCCCTGCGGTGCCATAACATGAACACACTGTCAAAGCCTGCGCATACAATCGGCTTTCGGCCTTTATAGACGCCGTTTTCTTTCGCAATGGCGATGCCCTCTCTCTGGCGCTGGAGAATGTATTCCCGTTCCAGCTCTGCTACTGCGCCGAACACCGTCAGCATGAATTTCCCCGTCGGCGTCGTAGTGTCGATAGCTTCCTTTTTGGAAACAAACTGTACCTGCTTGCTTTGAAGCCGCTCAATCAGCTCCAGAAGATCTCTTGTATTCCGCGCGAACCGGCTGATCGACTCCACAATGACGCAATCGCCGGTCCGCACAAAGGCCAACAGCTTTTGCAGCTCCGGGCGGGCCAGATTCTTACCGCTCATGCGGTCAATGAAAACCTGTTCCACGCCAAGCGCCTGCATCAGCACCTCCTGCCGGATGGTATTCTGTTCTTGTGTGCTGACCCGGATATAGCCGACCTTCATGCGAAATCTCCTGTGTCAATAGGGTGTACCCATATGGGATACAGAAATACTCTCCCAATAGCGTCGGTTTTCCACTTTTGACATATATGCCGCTGGCCACCCGACCCTATTGATCTATATCTCCCCATAATAGAAACACTCCTCAATTTCCTCCGGCTGCAATCCCTCGCCCAGCCATGTATCCACATCCTCCGGGGTATATCCGAATGCACAGGCCAGATTTTTCAGTTCACGGACATAGCTGCCGCCGGAAACCTTTTGGACTCTGACGCTCTGCGTACCGGACAGCGGCCAGTCATATGCGCGGAGGTCATACAGATGCCGCACGGAGAAGGTGCCTTTGCTGCGCCCGCCATCCGGCAGCAGGCACAGAATGTCTCCTTCCCGAACCGCAACTTCTTCCACCGGGCCATGCAGGCTTTTCCGAATGCTGGACAGCGCATAGTTTAAGATCTCCTTTGTGGAAGCATACAGATATACCTTTTGCTTTGGAAAATGGTACAGGCAGAACGGATTGTTCCCGCGCACAATATAAAGGCGCTCATGGTCATCCAGCACTGTATAAGTAAAGGAACCGCGCAGCAGCTCCGATGTTATGCGCAGCGTATCCAGATCGATTGTTCCCGCCTGTTCCAGAAGCTGCACGATTGCAAAGCTGTCTGTCTCGATTCTTGAAGCAGGCAGCTTCTTTTCCAAGCGCAGCAGCTTGTCATTGCTCAGAATACCGTTGTGTGCCAGTGCAAATGCGCTGCCGTCTGCGACCCCATAAAAGGGATGATTGTTGCAGTTCTGCATTTCGGAGCCCTGTGTGGTCATTCTGGTGTGGCCCATTACCGCCTTTACCTCTGCCGGAAGTCGAAAACGCATCCACCGGGCAGGAAATGGCCGCTTGTAGATACAGAGCTTCGTCCCGGTTCGATATGCGATTCCGGTCGCATCCGTTCCACGGATCTCACTGGAAATGGCAAGGGCGGAAATGATCCTGTTCTTCTGCTTTGCGGAAAGCGTTCCGCCGTAATCATAAAATCCAAACAGGCAGCACATTACAGCTCCGCCTCGCTTTCTACCGGCTCGTTGAGATACAGTCGCCGCTCTTTCAGATACTGGATCAGCTCCGGTTCCGTCACGCCTGCAATAAAATCCGACCACGAAAGCGCACGAAGCTCCTCATCGTTCAGGCACGTCACCACATCGCACAGGTGATCTGTAAGCTGGATCGTTGCGGCAAGCGTGTTGTATTTGAGCGTACCTCTGAAAATACGGATCTCCACGGTGTCTTCGTTCGTCAGGTTTACACAGGTATATCGGCCATAGTGATAGCTCTTGGCGTGATCCATCATTTCCTTCGGCGTGTCCTTATAGCCGTATCTCGCCGCCCAGCGCTCTAACTGCCGGTTTGTCCGGCGGCTGAATTTCAGCAGCTCGTTCCAGTGCTTTTCCACAAAGTAAAGCAGCCTTGCGATGGCCGCTTCCTGCTGCGCCGCCGTTCTGCCGAACGCAAGACGGCTGATATGGATATGCAGACCGCAGGTACAGGCCTGATGGGAGCGATAACCGAGCGAAACCGCCTCCGCCATGACCGCCTTCCACGGTAACTGTGTCAAATGATATTCTGCCGTCGCCGGATGGCTGACGATTTCAAACCCATCATCCAGACTGCCATCATGCTTGCAGTAGTAAAAATCCCGTTCCCGGTTTCCAATGGTAAGAATCTGCTCCGCGTTGCTTCCGATTTCGCCGCCCTTGTCGATTTCCAGCTCTACGCCGAAGTATCGTGGCCCGTCTCCGTAGAAAATCGTTTCCGGGCGATAATCATAGTTGTGGATGACCTGATTTTTCAGAATATGATAGCAGTTTTCGCAATAGGGATAGTCCTCGCCGTCTCCCAGATAATACGCATTCTCGCAGTCGATCAGTTCCCCGCAGCGTTCACAGTCTGTGTAATGGCGGTCATAGCATCGCTGGCAGAGCGGATGCGTCCGCGAACCGGCATTGGCGTCATTCCAAAGCCGCTCCCCACAGTCCGAGCAGACAATAGTTTCTTCGTCAAGGCAGTGTTCGCAGAAATAATCTCCTGCGAACAGCGTCAGCGCATCCTCCGGAAATTTTCGTCCGCAGCTGCTGCATCCATGGTAGTCTCGCATAGTCGTTTTTCCTCCAGATAAAAAGATAACCGTCGGACGCATCTGCGTCCGGCGGCTTCACAGCGATAATATGTGGTTGAAATCAGCGATTTTTACGCAGTTTTCCGGAGAAATAAGGGAACATCATGGTAAAAAACAAAGAAGGAGTTCTTATCATGAACGATTATGATAGACAAGATTTAATCAAGCAGCGGGCCGGTTTGGAACCGCCCGCCCACGAAGGAGATTACTGGAGCGATGAAGACCGTGCGCGGTTGAAATGCCTGTTCGACATGGGTTTTGGTATCAGCGAAATTGCGCTGGAGCTCCGGCGCGGAGAGCCTGCTGTCTGTCAACAGATAGCGCATATGGACCTGTTTGAGCGTAAGCGCCGTCGGCACAGGGTACGCCCCGCGCTTCCAAGCGGCTGCCTGTGCAAAGAATGCACAGCAGACCCGGAGGCCTGCACCATCCGCCGACTGTAGAAAGCAGCAAAGGAGGCCGTGTAATGTTTGAGGATTACCCGGATATCCTTTCGCCGGAGGAGGCCGCAGAAGCCCTCAGGATCGGTGAGAATGCGATTTATGAATTGCTGAACAGCAAAAAACTCAGCGCCTATAAAAACGGACGCAATTGGCTGATCCCAAAGGAAGCTGTGCGAAAATATGTTGTAGAGCAGTCAAAGCTGGAATGATCCACAAAGCAAGGTCCGAATCAGAAACGATTCGGGCCTTGCTTCGCTTTTGTGATCAGTTCAAGGATTCCCTGCAAGGTTTTGTCGATGCTTTCCTTATAAGCAACGTCAAGCTGACTGATTTTTGATGTTGTATCAGACCATGCGCTTTGATTGACCGTATTCCCGAACAGCAGTTCATCGCTGCTGCAGGAAAGAATCTTGCAAACCGTCATAAGCGTGTCCAGACTGAACGCAGAATCGCCCAACTCGACATTTGCCAAAAAGCGCGGACTGAGAGAACAGAGCTCGCTGAGCTGCTCTCTGGTGTATCCGGCAGATTCGCGTTTTGCCCGAAGCCGCTTCCCAATTTCTGCTTTTGTTTCTTTATCCACGAAATCACTTCTAATCACAAGTTTAATATGTGTTATAAGAGGTTGAATGTGATAAAAATTCATGTAAAATATGTGATATAGAGTGATAGAAAAGAAAAGGGAGGGTTTCAGATGAAGTTTCGGCTGCTCGGTCAGGACGTAGCGATCAGCGAAGCGGCAGAAAGCTACAACACATATCGGAAACTATTCATTGGACAGGCCAAAACTGCGGCCAATCAATTCTTTGATACGTATGAAAGAAACCAGTCGCTGGAAGACGTTGTGAGAAAAACACCGGATCAAATTGCAGCGTGTATTGCGCCGTCGGTCGAGCTGTGTATTCAGATACTGGTCGACCACGGTGTTTATACCATTGACCGCGAACAATTCTCCAGCACATATCGGTCTTATCTGGATCGATGGAAGAAAGCGTATGAGGCGATCTGCAACCAGTATGACAGCATTGTTTCTGAGCAGGAGGAGCTGGATCAGTATCGTGTTGCGCGCCGGGAGAATCACGGCCGTTGGGTCGGCGGAGGCTTCGGCGTCGGCGGTGCATTGAAAGGAGCTGCGACCGCAGGGGCTATGAACATGGTATCCGGCGCTGCACATAGGGTCGTAAACGGCGTCGGAAAGATTTTCTCATCATTATCTGCTTCAAGCGAAATGCGGAAGATCTTCAATGACAGCAAAACACGATCCAGTTTGGCCAGAAGCGTCTGGAATACAGTTTTTTATCTGCATTACGCGCTGATCGACTGCCTGGATCGTACCGGGGCTGATCACCTGCCTTATGAGGGACGCGAAACCTCAGGTATGGATCAAAAGGCAACCGCGATTCTGAATAATATCGGGCATATAGCCGACGCTTCTCAACGGCGCGAGGCGTTGTTGGAGGCCTTTCGGATCGACCCATATCTCTCTGACTGGTATTTGCTTGCGCTGCAAAGCGATGGCGATCCGGATGGGAAGCTGCAGGAAGCTGCAGATTATTTTGATATTCCCGGCATTACCAGTGCGAAACAATCCATACTGGATACATTTGCGAAAGCATTGCCGCTCGACACCGAAGACGCCGCAAAACTGGCCGTTCAGAAAATTCAGGCAGAAAAAGAACGGCTGCAATACTTTGAGGACACCGAGCATACGCAGTTGGCTGTCGATGCAGTTAAAAACTTTGACATTGCCTATCGGACAGTAGACGGATACCTGCACCAAACCAGAGAAGACGCCGATTTTTCCCGCAGTAAAATCAATCAGATCTTAGTGGTCGAAGAAGGCGTCGATTTTTCAGACATAGACTCGGTTGCGAACGGGCGGCAGCAGCTCAGCGGTTTCCATTCTGCCGTAGCAAAGCAGCACCAGCAGAAGCTGGACGAGGCATGGACCGGACTGGATATCAAGCGGCGTTCTGTTGCGACAGGGATTCCAAACGGGGAGCCGCTCGTCTTTGACACTCCAGAGTTCGCCGCACAAGCACAGCAAATCGCCGACCAATTACGGCAGCGGATGATCACGTGTCAGAAAAGCGCAAATGCGGAAGCTGCGCTTAAAACGATGCTCGGCCATCTTGCATATGAAGGGCTCCCGGCAGAGCTGCTTGCCTGCTATACGGCAGAGCTGAACCGCCTGCTGCGCGAGATCGACCAGAAAGAACGCACTGCATTGGGGCAGGAATACCCCACCAGAGAAGCGGCAGCAAACGCACGGCAAACATATACGCAGTTGGAGCAGAGCGTTCATAAGCCGGACGCCCCCAAACATGCGGAGGCGATCCGAAAGCAGATTGCACAGGCTGATTTACCGGAGGCAACAAAAGAAGCGCTCCGAACCACACTCTTTCAGAAGGAGCATGCAACACGGATCGCCGCTGCGAAGGGATTTGGAAAAGCAAGCACATGGATTCTGATTGCCGTAATCATAGTGAGTCATTTTCTTTCCCTGTCCTGCACACAGGCTTTTTTAGGCAGACGCTTTTATATTCTGGGTTATTCCTATATGCTCAGCGACCTGAATATCTGTGATCGGCTGTCTTTCTGGGATGGCATCAAGAATGCGGTCGTTGTCTTCGGCCACTGCGCCGGCGATATCTTTATAAAGAGCTTTCACGAATATTTTGCAGGTTTCCACAATGGCTTTCTGGCCGGAGTTGTCTGGGCCGTTGTCGGCATCTTCTGGACGCTGATCAAGCATGCGTTCCTTGCAATCCCACGGTACATTCTGTGCCTTGTCACCGTATTTTTTCAGAAGGCTTCCATCTTTTATTACGTTGGATATGCGCTTGGCACATGGCCGCTGTTCCGGGTGCTCAGCGCGTACAGCAACAAGGGAGAGGAAGAAGAAAACATCCGCCGTCAGGTCGAAGGAAACTCGTAAGGAGAAGAATTGAAATGAGAAAACAGCATTTTTTACACATCCTGATCATTTTTGTGATCTGTTTTTCATGTCTGCTGGCGATCACGGGCTGCGGCGGCTGTAACAATGCCTGTTATGATTGCGGAAGCTGCACAACGAATTCATGTCTGAAGTCCTGCAACTGTGCAACAAAATCCTGCGCAACGTGCGTCGAATGCGCGGGCTGCGGATATTTCTGCGAAGGCTGCAGAAGCCCCTTCGTGGATTAAGGAACAGAACATGTGTCCGAATTTTACATTTACGATCCACGGGCTTGCGTCGTTCTCACTTCCAGCCTACTCGGTATTTGCCTGCATCGGTCTGCTTTTTATGATGCTGTTTTTATATGCAAAAACGCAGCAGATCGGGGTCTCATTTTTGCGGTTCCTTCTGCTCGTCGGGGCAATGGCGGCAGGCGTTGGTATTGGCAGTAAGGTGCTATTCGCACTGACGCAGATCCCGGAATTTCTGAAGGAGCCGACGCTTCGGAATCTTGGGGAAATAATCTGGACGAGCGGGTTTGTATTTTACGGCGGTTTATTCGGAGCGATATTGGCCGTAAAGCTCTATGCAAAGGTGTTCCGCCTGAACGGACAAACCTTTCTTGACCAGATCGCGCCCGCATTCCTGCTTTTCCATTTCTGGGGAAGGATCGGCTGCTTTTTTGCAGGCTGCTGCTACGGAAAACCCGCCGACTGGGGAATTGCCATGCAACAGACACCGGACGTGCCACGCATTCCGATTCAGTTGATCGAAGTGGGCTGTCTGCTTGTTATTTTCACAGGGCTGCTCCTGCTGCAGCGCCGAAGGGCCCATGCTCCTGCGCTCCGGATTTATCTCATTTCCTATGCAGTCTGCCGGTTTGCGCTAGAATTTTTCCGTGGGGACGAATTGCGCGGCATCTGGCTGGGCCGCTCTACATCGCAGTGGATTTCACTGGCAATTATCCTGTATTTTGCGTTAGCCGCTTTGCTTACAGACATGAATCATCGTATCCATCACACAGAAAACTGGAGGAAAATGAACAATGAAAAAGAAAACAGCAATTCTATTATGCGCAGTATGTCTGGTAACGCTTCTAGGGTGCCAGAAGGCATCAGAACCGACGGAGACATTAGCAAATGAGGAACGAGATTACAGTGCGGCTGCGGAACAGGAAACGACAACCGAAGGCGCAGAGCGTTCAAATAGTCCGCAGGATTCACGAGAAGACGTTACAACCCTTCAGCCTTCAGCGGACAGCACATCGGTCGATACACCCATATGGGGCTTTGCGTCCTATCAGGATTTTCTGGATCAGGCTGCTGAAACCTCGCCATCGGCAATGTTCGCGCTGTTTGATATGGACGCAGATGATGAGCCAGAGGTGATTCTGAAAACCGGAAGCTCAAAGGCATCCTCCAGATACGAGATCTATGGAATCAAAAACGGTGAAGCAATTTGCTACGGAAGCATTGACGGCATCGATACAAAGCTGTACCCCGTGTCACGATATTATGCGTTGATCTGTCTGACAGTTAACGAGGCACAGAATTTCTTGCGCGTTTCCCTTCTTGTATCTGATAATGGTGCCGTCACGGATATCGAGTCTTACAACGGGGAGATCATAGACGGCTACGGCGGGTATGAGGAATTGGAATTTACGCCGCTTCGCAAGCGAAACGACGTGAGTTGGAACGGAAACCCTTCCGAGATCAACGAGTGGCTCTTTAATCAGTTCTTGGAGCAGCACTGGAGCTATAACATGATCGACGAGCTTCGGGATAATGGCAGCCTTTATGATATCAATTTCAGAGCCAGCCTGCCGATGCAGATGGGCATTGAAGTGTATGAGACTGCCACGCTTGACGAGCTGCTTTTGTTTGCTATCGGATATGAAATGGTAAACGATCCGACGAATGTGGACGTTTTTATGAAAGACGGAAAACTCCGACATGCAATTTCCACGCAGACCGCCAATGAGGTTTTGTTGGACTTCTTTGGGCTTCAGCCCGATTATTCCATGCTGAGTCCTACAGGAGACGTATTCCTCAGCGGCGATACTATCTACTATCGAACATACGATGAGTCGCACTGGCCGTACATTGCAATCGCAAATGATATCTGCGATAACAACGATAGAATCTTCAGTGTCCAATTTGATATTTATAGAGTCAGCAGCACGTTGTCATGGTACGATTATGATCAGTTCTATGCAATGACCGCAGCCGAGGCCGCGAATCAGAACGACCTGATCTGGATCGGCACCGGGAATGAGGTGTTGTACCAGTATGGCGCCGATGCTGAACAGCTTGGTGAAGGAGTAATTACATCTTACGGAATTTTTCTTCAGCAGTAGAAACCGCTGACCGTTGCGTATAGTATTCAAGTCAAAGAAATTACGCTGATAAAAGAGCCGGCGAAGGAACCCTTTTCGATAAAGCTACAGCCGCCTGTGGCGCCAGTAATATCGAAAGCATTGCTGCTGCCAAATCATCCTCCTTCGAGTTGTTCTCCGATTAAGAATCCCACTGCTTTTTCATAAGTGGCGGGATTCATTGCTTGATTGCAATTTTTTCTTGTGTTATATTTAATAATAAACGTGAATTTTTTGTAATTTGAGGGTGGGCGTATATATGAAATCAGTGCGTGACTTGATTGGGAACGAATACTTGGAATGGAAACCCGGAACACCGTATATCTTATCATCGCAGACCGGGCGCGGCAAAACAACATTCGTCATGACGCGGCTGTTGAAATATGCTGCCGCACAGAATAAAGACGTTTTGTATATTTGCAACCGTAAAGCCCTGCATGCTCAGGTGGATCAGATTGTCACTGGAATGACGCAGAGTTTTAAAAATTCTTTTTCCCTTACAGAAGAAGAAAGCAAACACTTAGTCATCCAAACATATCAGGCTTGCGAAACTAAAATGGAAAGTCCTTTTCGTTTTTCCGGAAAACTGTATGTGATATTTGATGAAGCTCACTATTTTCTGGAGGATGCTTCCTTTAATAGTAGAACAAATCTATGGTCAGACTGGATAAGAAAATTTTATGATGCGAGCATCAATGCGGAAACCCCAATTTGTGTCTTTATGACAGCAACCCCTGAATTGCTAAAGTGTTTCCTTGCGAATGCAATTGAGAAGCCGGCATTTCCATGGGATCGTTTTTTTGCTCACATTATGGAATCAGACAAAGATAAATCCAAGGTCTACGCGGAAACAGATGGATCGAAACAGAAACTTCAAAGTTTCGATGCTTATGGTGAAGGTAAGGAGTATATTCGAAAGGCAATTGTCTCTTGCAATGATGTTCATGAGATTTGCAGTAGTCAAGATTATAGTTATGTAGAAGAACGCTATTTTAGAGCATTTACTGAGCTAGTCGATATAATCAGTAGAAGCAAAGAAAAATGGATAATTTTTATCAACGACTTAGTTAAAGGGCAGCAATATGTGCAGCAGTTGAACGATTTGGGAATCGAGACGGTATTTATTAGCGCTTCCCTCAAGAACAAATCAGCATCGCAGCAACTGGAACAATTGGAATCGCTACAGTCTTTTTCATGCAGGGTTTTGATTGCCACGTCTATTCTCGATTGCGGAGTCAATATTTTAGACGATGCGGTTCAAAATGTTGTAATTTTTGAAATAACGAAAACCAAATTTGTACAAATGCTTGGGCGTGTCCGCATCCAAGCAGGCAAAAAAATACGTTTGTTTATTAAGGCACCTACAGCTTTGGACGTTCGAGATTGCTTGCGATACACTTGTAAAGACATCCGGATGATATATAATTTCTATATGCTACAAAAGAAATGTCTTTTCGGAAACGGCTTGACACTTTATAACAACCCACCTATGAGTATGGCTCAACGAGAAAGATTTCTTCAGAGTTTGAAGGGATCAAATTACAAAATCATTTACTTAAAACATAATTTGCTCGTCGGCCGCAACTGGATAAATCAAGACATTATACGTGATTGGAAAGAGGGAAAAGTTCTTGCTGAATATGAAATGAATCATAATCTGCTGCTTTACTTGTTATATGTGCTATACTGTTTTAATCAGGCGAAAGAATATACGCAAGAGGGGGAAGTTGATGACATATACTACCTGAAATACCAGCTTTCTTGGCTCGGAAAGAAGTATGATGAGAGCCGTTGGGTTTCTTATACACGGCAGCGGGATGAAATAACAATACTCTTAGACGAATGCCTAGGCAACGAAGATGGCATGCTTTCTGAGGAGCAAGAAGTGTTTGCGGGGAAAGTATTTGAGCTTTTATGCCGAATGTCAGTAATTCCAAGCACAGCGAAAAAGAACAGCAGTGCATTAAAGAGAACCGGGCATGCACCCGGAAAAAATATACTCAACAAATGCTTTGAAGAAATTGGACTGCCATATGTCATCACTTCAAAATCGAAAATGCAGGATAGAAAACGCGAGCAGCGATGGTATGTAAAGAGGAGAGATGCCAAAACCGACGAATGATGATGCCTTTCTATTTCTGTCAGAATCACAAGCGAAAAATGTCTGATAAGAACATCCGTATTGATTGTCATATTTTTAATTGTCTGATATGATAAAACTGTAAAAAGTTTTTGGCTTCAGAGAAATACCGTGCTTTGAAGGCTACTAATGCTATGCATATACGCTGAAAACGGAGGAGCATATGTCCAAACTGACAGACATTAAATATCGGATAGATCAAATGGATGGCGGGGAGTTTCAAAATCTGTGTGATGAATACCTTACCTGCCGGGGCTATAGAGCGCAATATCCATTTGGTATGAAAACCGGTACCAATAAGACAGCAAAGGGAAATCCAGACACCTATTTTATAGGCGAAGATGGTAGGTATATCTTTGCTATGTACACAACGCAAGATGGTGATTTTGTAAATAAAGCAATAGCAGATCTGGAAAAGTGCTTTGATGCCAGTAAAACGGGACTAGAGCCGGAAAAGCTTGAGGAAATTGTGTATTGTCATACATACGGAAGATTGTCGGCAGGCGAAGCTCAACTGCTGCGTCAATATTGCGAAGACCGCAATACACGGCTTACCTTAATTGGAACAGACGAAATAGCCAGCGATCTGTATAAAAAGTATCCACGATTAGCAGCAGATTTCTTGGGCATCAGCGTAGACACAGGGCAGATTTTATCAACCTCTGAGTTTGTACGGTTATGTGATGCAAATGTTATGTCAGCGCCATTATACACTGAGTTTTTATTCCGCGAAGAAGAACTGAAATCTGCCAAGGAAAAACTTTGTCAAAGCAACGTGCTGGTTCTCACGGGTCCTGCCGGAGTTGGAAAGACAAGGTTGGCTCTTGAGGTGTGTAAAGAGCTTTCTGAAGAAACGGGAATGGCGGTTCTATGCGTCAAGAATAATGGCGTGGAGATTTATGACGACTTAATTGCTTCGATTGAACCAGATAGAGAATATTTGGTATTTGTGGACGATGCAAATGAATTGACAGAATTGAATCTTGTTCTGTCGTTTCTTCCGGGCGGCGCATTTGGACACCGCTGCATTAAAAAGCTAGTCCTTACTGTGAGAGATTATGCAAAACAGCGAGTGATCCAACAAATACTTGATGTAGCACGGCCGGAAATATTGAAAATAGGATTGCTGAAAGATGGACAGATTAAACAGCTTGTAGAGAAAAACTATGGCATTATAAACTACAGATTCTTAGATCGCATCGCTCTGATTGCGGAAGGTAATGCAAGGCTGGCTATGCTCGCGGGTAAAGTAGCCGCAGAGCATGATTGCTTGGATGCAATTCGGGACGCAACGGAACTATATGAGCATTATTATGAAAAACAGTTGAAAAGTCTTGCAGCCGGTGAGACTTGGATTATATCAGCTGGAATTATGGCATTTGTTCATGTCCTTCGATTAGATACCTTGGAACGGATGCAAGCTGTTTTTCAATTCTCTAATTTGACAAGAGAACAGTTTATCGCAGATGTACATCAACTCAATCAACTGGAGTTAGCAGATCTGTGTCACGATACCGCTGTCAGAATATCTGATCAGTGTTTTAGTAATTACCTGCTTAAATATATTTTTGTAGACACTAAAAAAATTTCCCTGATTCAAATGATTGAAGTATGCTTCTTCATCAACAAGGAAAAAACAATTGAAGCGTGCAATACGCTGTTGAACCTTTTTGCGGAGAAAACAGTACAAGAATATATCAAAGAGCAAATTGAAGCAGTATGGGATAGGCTGCACCCTGAAGCAGACAGGTTTATCCCATTTTTCAGAGCATTCTTTCCTATACGACCGACAAATACGCTCACAATATTAAATGACTTGATTTGCGAGACAGAACAGCACGACGTTGATGTACGTTCTATCCCGTTTTCAAAAACAAAGAGCCACGACAATATAAATGATTTCATTATTGAAATTTTAGGTGGATTTGCTGGGCAGGAACAATTACAAACAGCAGTCGAATTATTATTGCTTTATTACAACAAACGCCCAGAGTTATTTGGGCAGGTATACAGTGCCTTTATTCTCCAATTTTTGTGCAAATTGCAGCCAGCTGATGATCATCTGCTTCCGCTTTTGCTCTAAGTTCCCGTGTGTTGTATGTCTCATTATGGAAGGTCCGGGCCGCAACATCAAAGTCACGGAGCATCTTTGCCACCTTATCAATGGTTACGCTTCTGCTCACACCAAGTTCATTCTTCTTTTCTATCAGCTTTTCATGGAGCCGCAGCGTTTCTTCCTCTGTTTCATGTGGCATCTGGCTGAAAATCTGTTCAAAAATTGATTCGGTAATCTTCGATAGATCGGCCTGACAGTATTCCCCAATTTGAATCAGATTTGGCTGCTGATAGGAAAAACGCTTCATGCAGTATTCGTAATATTCATATTCAGACGGATTGGTCTGAAATATCTGAAACGCAACATCATACGCCTGCGCATAATCCAAATTGAGAGTTTTCAGATTTTCAAACAGGCTCCCTGCTTTCCGCTCATCTGTGGGCGTAATAGGTCGAATGGCAATGTTGGCTGTTTTGATCGTCCTTTCCATGACATAGACCAAATCAAAAACATCCAAATACAGGGTGTTCGCCAACCGCTCCCTTGTTTCCGCCCTGCTAAACATCGCACTCTCTGACATAGCCGCATCCATAGAGGAAATGTCTTTTCCTACAAGGTTCACAGCTCCATGCACTGCGCCGGATGCCAGATTCATGGCGACCGCTTGCGCTGCACCAACAATCGCGTTTCCAAGGCCAAACCCACCTCCAACCCATTTGGCGGGTCCCGTCAAGATTTATGCGCAAATTTATTTGCAGGCTCCGGCTGAATAAAGTCAGCCGGCAATAGAGGCATCGTCCAGAGCCGCCTCCAAGTGCTTCATGTTCATGTATTTCTTGTTGCCCCACTGGGTG
>ERZ773116.1958-NODE-1958-length-17539-cov-4.537806_pt1 | contig 17539 bp, 7 predicted proteins | sample MGYA00580563_ERZ773116 | MGnify/ENA primary metagenome ERZ773116 (study PRJEB29015, sample SAMEA2737864) | human gut metagenome | biome: human gut; feature: human-associated habitat; material: faeces | place: China | collected 2012 ... | reverse complement strand
GGGCATCAGGAGGTAGATCATGTCGGCCGTGGTGAAACTCTTGCGTGCGACCGAGCCTTCGGCGCGTGCCGCGATCTCATAGGGAACCTTGAACTGTCGTTCCCCCTGCGAGAATACGAGGTAGTAGGTGCCCGGCTCCGCGTCGGGTTGCACCTCCACGTCCACGAATAGGTAATTAGGACTGTCGGCCTTGTGGCGGGCCTTCACCCCGACGCCCTGTCCGCCTTCGATGCGGACGTCGTATGCCGCGATGCCGGCCCCGTTGACGAGCAACTGGAGCGGGGTCTGCATCCCCGTCCACCACGAGAGGGGTTCGACGCGGGTAACCTCGCCCGAGGCGTCTGCCACCGAGGCGGGGTCGAATGCGGACTGTCCTGTCCCTGTGCAGGAGAGCAGTCCGGCTGCTGCGAGTGTCATGAAAAATCGGTTCAAAATATCGTCGTTTGTAAAGTTAGCAAAAAATCGGTTTCCAGCGATTCCCGTTTCGCCCGGGGCATCCCTGTGCTTCTCGTGCGCATCCCTGTGCTTCTCGGATGGTTTACTGTCTATTCCCGTCGGGTTCTATCGGGTTCCCGGCGGGTTCCCGGCGCTGTTTCCGCGCATCCCCGGCGCATGTCCGCAACTTTTATCTCCTGTCTTGTGCGAAGACCAGCCATTGCCATGCGGGAAGCACGGTGCGGGTGCCGCCCGTGTATTCCTTCCCGGTGAAGAACTCGCGGCGCGAGCCCTCGGACGGCAGGTCGAATGCGACCTCCTCCGCACTGAGGTTCGCAGCGACTGTCACCTCGTTGCCGCCGGCCGTACGGGAAAACAGCATCAGGCCGTCGGGTGTTCGTTCGCCGAGCGGGTATGCGGCCTGCCCGCCGCGTTCCCCGGCTGCGAGCGCCGGGTTCTCGTGGCGCAGCCGGATCAGGGCGGCGTAGAAATCCGTAAATCCGTTGCGTTCCCACGCGGGGACGGGGTCTTTCTCGAAGAACTCGAAGCGGTGGTCGAACCCCATCTCCTGTCCGGTATAGACGAGCGGCTGCCCGTTGGGCAGCGTGAAGGTCAGCAACGCCATCACGCGTGCCGCGTCGCCCATGCGCTCGAATTCCGTCCCGGCCCACGAGTTTTCGTCGTGGTTCGAGGTGAACATCAGGCGGAACGCCTCGCGCGGCATGGCAGCGGCATCCCTGGCGACGTAGGCACGCAGGTCTGCGGCGCTTTTCCGTCCCTGTGCGATGTCGTTCAGCAGGTGGTGCAGCTCCCACGCATACGAGGCGTCGAACGCCCCGTCGTGCAATGCGGGGGCTTCGCCCTCGGCGAGCAGGTAGATGCCGGGGTACTCTTTCCGCAGTGCGGGCAGCGTCTGCTGCCAGAAGTCGATGGGTACCTCGCACGCCATGTCGCAGCGGAATCCGTCGATGCCGCGGTCGAGCCAGAAACGCATGGCGGCCGCCATTGCGGCACGCATGTCCGCGTTGCCGTAGTCGAGCTTGGCGATGTCCGTCCAGTCGTACTGCACGATGGTGTTGCCCTGCGAGTCACGTACATACCAGTCGGCCGGGCGCTCCTCGATCCAGCGGGCATCGGGCGAGGTGTGGTTGGCCACCCAGTCCAGGATCACGCGCAGCCCGAGTCTGTGGGCTTCGGCCAGGAACCGGTCGAAATCCTCCAGCGTGCCGAATTCGGGGTTGACGGCTTCGTAGTCGGAGATGGCGTAGTACGAGCCGAGGGTTCCCTTGCGCTCCTTGACGCCGATGGGGTAGACGGGCATCAGCCAGACGATGTCCACGCCCAGTTCTCTGAGCCGGGGCAGGTGGCGTGCGGCCGCCGCCAGCGTCCCTTCGGGGGTGTACTGGCGCACGTTCATTTCGTAGACGACCGAGTTGTAACTCCAGTCGGGGTGGGCGGCCGGTTGCTGCGGCCGTGTGCCGCAGGCAACCAGTACCATTGCGAGAAGTAATGCGGGCAAGCGTTTCATGGCGTGTCGTTTAGAGCGTGAATACCACCGACGACCAGGCGCCCATGAGCAGTTTCGACGAAGCGTCGCCGCGCTGAAGTTTCACTTCACCTGAGACGCCTACGGCCTTGTCCGGTTGGTCGGTAAGGGTCAGTATCTGCTCCTCCCGGCCGAAGTTGTGCACGACGAGCATCCGTTCGCCGTCCAGCTCGCGGTACCAGGCCGCGATGGATTGCTGCGAGGTGTTGCCGTCGTTGTAGACCGGGTGTTTGACCATCTTGCCCTGCGCCAGCACGGGGTAGGTGTTGCGCAGCCGGGCGAACGTGCGGTAGAGGTTGAGCAGCGAACCGTCGTCGTCGGCCTGTGCCTCGACCGAGATCGCCGGGGTCAGCATCTGCATGTCGATCTTGCCCGAGAGGCTTCCCGAAGCCAGTTCGTTGCCCGCCTTGTCCCACAGGATCGGGGTGCGGACATATTCGTCGCCGTTGGATTTGGTGCCCCAGTACCCGAGCTCTTCACCCTGGTAAATGTAGGGTGCGCCCTGCGCCGTGAGCAGCACGGCGGCCGCCACCTTCATCTTTTCGGCGGACTGTCCCAGGTCGGAGCCCGTGCGATCCTCGTCGTGGTTCGAAAGTTTCGTGGCTTCGATATAATCGCTGCGGTACTGTGCGTAGAGGGGCTGCACGTCGAGGATGTCCTTGACGAAATAGCATCCGATGCCGTTTTGCAGCGCCCATTTGAGCTTGTACCAGAACGTGAATTCAAACAGCGCCGGCAGCCCCCGGTAATAGGGTGCCGCCTTGTCCGCTTCGTCGAGCATCTCGCCCACCATGTAGAAATCGCCCTCTCCGCCGGCGGCCTTGTAGCTCTCGTTCATGCGGTCGTAGAATTTCTTGAGGAACGTGGGGTTCTCGTCGTTGTAGGCGTTGTGGTAGATGTGCTTCACGGCATCGAGGCGGAACCCGTCCACGCCCATGCGTACCCACTTGTCGGCCGCTTCGGTGACGGCCTTGAACGCCCCGGACTGCTCGGCCTCGGCGGCCTTGCCGTAGTTGAGGTCGGCGAATGCCGCCGTCCAGAAGTGCGAATGGTACATCGTCGGCAGCGAGAACTGCACGTTGGCCGGGTCGGCCGAGCGGTTCGACATCAGGGTGAAGGGCTCCCCGAACCGGATGATCGTCCGGTTGTCGGGGGCGCCGTATTTGGTGCCTGCGGCCCACGACGTGGTCGAGGTGCGGACGAGGAATCCCCAGTCGGAATCGAAGTCGAGCGTCAGTTCGTAACTGTTGCCGCCCCTGGCGTAGAAGCGTTTGCTCGTGCCGTTGCCGAAATAGAGGTATTTGTCGTCCGCGCCGCCCTGCGTATTGTCCGCATCCGCGGCATCGGTCGTTTCGGTAACGGTCACCGTCGGGCTGTCGGCATTTGTCCAGTCGAGCACGAACTTGAAGCGCCCGGCGGCACCCGCCCCCGTGTCGGTCGAGAACCATTGTCCGGCATCGTAGCCTGCGGCGCCTTCCGTGGTGATCTGGTCGATCCGCCCGGCCGCGATGTCGGCCTGCGGGTCTTCGGAGAAGATATAGCGGTCACGGTAAGGGCTCTCTTCGGACGCGGCGGCCGATTTGAACCACGGGTGGTCTTTGCCCGTATGGTTGAGCACGTAATCCAGGTAGACCCGGATGCCGCGGGCATGGGCCGCGTCGATGAATGCCCTCAGGTCGGCGTCCGACCCGAAGGCGGGGTTGACCGCCTCGTAGTCGAGCACGTCGTAACCGTGGTACGAAGCCGCCGGATGGATCGGTGAGAGCCACACGGCCGAGGCGCCGAGTGCGTCGATGTAGTCGAGCCGCCGGGTCAGCCCCGGCAGGTCGCCCACCTTGTCGCCGTTGCCGTCGGCAAAGCTGTATACCAGCAGCTGGTAGCTTATGTCGGCGCGTTTGCGGTTGTCCCACGCATCGGGCTGGGCGACGACCTGCTCGCCCTCGAAATCCTGGGAGGCATCGCCGCTCTGTGTCACGGTGACGACGACCGGATCGCAGCCCGGGGCGGTGAAGGTAAGCGTCGCGGAGCGTTTCGACGACTCGTTTGCGGTCGCCGTGACCGCGAACGACGTGGAGGTTTTGCCCGATGTGAGGGCCGGTGTGCACCATGCGGTATTGTCGCTCTGCGTCAGCGACCACGCGCCCGCATCGGTGCGCAGGTCGAGCAGCCGGCTGCCGCCTGCGGCTTCGAATTCTATCTCCGTGGGGGTCACGGAGAGCATACTGCCGCCGGTATCGCCGGTCTTGTCGTCGCTGCACGACACGGATACGGAAAGTACGAGTGCCAGCAGCAGGAAAAGAAATTTTTTCATAGCGGAATCTCGGTTAAAGTTCGTTTCGGGGCCTGCCGCCCGGTCAGGGACGGCAGGCCAGAAACGGGACGGCAATCTCTGTGTGCCGTCCCGTGAAAGGGTGGCCGTTATTCGGCCTCTGCCGGGGTCTTGCCCTCGGACATGATGTATATCTGCGAATTCGCGAGGTCGAAATAGATGTCGTAGGTGCCGTCGAGCTGGACTTTCATGTTCTGCGAACCGCCGCTGGTGATGATGTCGACGGCCTTGTTGATGTCGACCGCACCGCCCGACGCCGTGCCGTAGTTCTTGGAGTCGTCCCAGGCGTTGTTGAAGCGGATCTTGAATTCGCTGGCGGTGGTCAGGACTACGCCTTTGCGAACGAGGTAGGCGCCCTCCTCGCTCATGGAGAAATCGCCCAGGTCACCCCATCCGGTGATGTTGCCGACCAGTCCCCATGTGTCGGCGACCAGCTCGGGCTTGGCGCCTGCGGCCATCACGTAGGCGCGTCCCGCCTCGGGCAGCAGCCAGTAGTCGTACGTGCCGGCTTCGGCGATCACGGCATTGACCTTGTCGGCGGAAACCTTGAAGGCCGAGCCGATCGTGCAGGTGTAGGGGCTGCTGCCGGCGAATGCGGCGTCGGCCCCGATCCACTGCGACTCGTCGCCGCTCTTGAAGAGGAATTCCGAGTTGGCGGCTACCTCGACCCCTGCGGCCTTGTAGGCCACGATGTTCGAGCTGGCGCTCTCCATGGCCGTCGGGCCCCAGTCGGGGGTTGCGACGGTCTGGCCGTGGATGTACCAGTCGGCCTTTTCCGGCCCCGGGTCGGGTTCTTCGCCGCCGCCCGCGCCGTAGTCGCCGGCATTGAGTTCGTAGGTGATCTCCGCAGAGTTGTTCAGGGTTGCGTATACGCGGTAGTTGCCCGCCGTGGCCTTGATGTTGTCGCCGTTCTGCGAAAGGCGTCCGTCCGCCCCGCCGAAGTTTATCGCCCAGTCGTTGTCCGCACGGAATTTGAATTCCCCGGCGGTCAGTGTGACGTCGACCCAGAAACGCTGTTTTTGGGTGTCGAAATTCATCTCCGTATCGGTGTCCCAGCCGCCCGGGGTGGCATCGCCGATAATACCCATCGAGTTGAACGACAGCTTATTGCTTAACGTTAATGTCGAACGGTCGAATACGAAGCGGTAGAAGCGCTTGGAATAGACCATGATGTTTCCGGAACCGCCGCTGGAGATCAGCGTGATCGACGGGGCTTCCGTTTCCGGAGCCGCAGCATCACCGTCGGTGCCCCAGTTGCAGGCATCGTTCCAACCGGCTTCGCCGCTCAGTTTGAAGCCGTTGGCGGCTTTTTCGCCCAAGTCAACGATAGCTTCGTAGGTGACCTCGTCGCCGGAGAAACAGAACAGTCCCTGTGCGTTGTCGAAATTCCAGCCGCAGTAATCGCCGATTACCCAGACCTGGGGATAGGTACGCTCGGCCGTCGTCACGGTCATGCGGACGGTGGCGGGGGCGGAGTAGAATTTTTCGAAGTCGGTGCCGATCGTGGCGCTGATGTAGAAATCCACGTCCGTAGGTTCGCCCGAGGGAACCCCCAGGCCGCCGTCTTCCACGGACAGCGCAAGGATGTTGTTGAGGCTTTCATAGGTCTGTTCCGACGAGGTGCCGTTCATTCCCGTGAAGAGCACCAGTTTCGCACCGTCGTTGTACGAGGCTTCGATCGAGTAGTTGATCTGGGTGCGGACGCCGAAGTCGGCGGCGTCCCAGGTGAAGGTCTGCGTCGAGCCCATGTTGTCGGGCGTAATGACGATCTCCCCGGGCAGCGCATGCAGCACGGGCGCCACGACCTTGTCGGGGTCGTAGGCCTTTACCTCGTCGAGCTTTTGGCAGGCGGAGAGGAGCCCCGTCGCAGCCGCCAGTATCATCGCATATCGTGTAATTTTCATAGTCGTACGATTTTTAGGGTTGGTTATTTATCGGTTGCGTTTCCGTAGCCGGGATTCTGGTGCAGTTCGGGGTTGGAAGCGAGCTCCGACGAAGGGATGGCAAAGATTTTCATGTAATCATCGAACCCTTGTCCGGTGAAGGTGCCGCCCTTGTATGTCCAGAGGAACGACGGGGTGGTGAACTTGCCGTAGCGGATCAGGTCGGTGCGGCGGTGCCCCTCCCACATCAGCTCGCGGGCACGCTCCTCGAGCAGGTAGTCGGCCGTGACCGACGAGGGGGCCGATACCCCGGCGCGGTCGGTCAGCTCCTTGAGCTTCGGCAGCGCGGTGTTGGCCTGTCCCAGGTTCATGCAGGCCTCGGCGTAGATCAGGTAGATCTCGCCCAGGCGGATCATCGGGAAGTCGATGTCGCTGTATGCCTTCGATGCAGCCGTGGCAAGGAATTCGTCGTTGGTCATGTCGTGGGGGATATTGTTGAACTTGAGGCAAGTCCACCCGTTGAGGAAGACATAGAGCGCATCGTTCATCGACTCCTGGCGGCCTTTGATGTAGAACATTCCGCCGCGTTTGTCGTTGACCGTATATTCGCCCGTGGTGTAGTCCGCGTTGCGGGCGTTGAAATATTTCTGTACGTATTCGTAGGGTACGCGGATGCCGGCCCAGCCGTTGTTCACGCCGTTGATCTTCTGTTCGGCCGTCACGTCGGTGGCGGCGATGGCTGCCAGCGTCAGGTACGACGTGCCGCCGTAGGACTGCGTCTGCTCGGCGTCGTATGCCACGCCGAAGATGATCTCCTTCAGGGCGTCGGCGTTCTCGCCGTTGTCGCCGCGGAAGAGGTCGGAATACTCCGGGCAGAGCGAGTAGCCCATGCCGAAGATCGCTTCGCAGGCGGATTTGGCCTCCGTCCACATCGGGGTGCCGGCATAAACCTCGGCATTGAGGTACATGCGGGCCAGCAGGCCGTTGACCGCACCCTTGTCGGCACGCGGGTAGTTCGAGCGTGCGGCAGGCATCGCGCTTTCGTCCGAAGCCAGGTCGGTCAGCTCCGAGATGCAGTAGTCAAAGACATCCTTGCGCGAGGCCTGTTTGGGGTTCACACCGCCGCCGAAGGGCGAGGTCTCGGTCGTAAACGGCACGTCGCCGAACACGTCGAGGGCGATCCAGTAGAAATAGGCGCGCAGGAAACGGGCCTCGGCACGGAAGCTCTGGATCCTGGCGGCCAGTTCGCTGCTCACGCCGCGGTCGGAGAGTTTGTCCGAGGCGGTCTGGCGCAGGTACTCGTTCACGTAGGCGATGCCCTGCAACGTACGTACGTAGACGGCGTAGGTCGCGTCGTTGTCGGCGTCGGACCACGTGTCGGTATTCATGGCGCGAACCCAGGCGTCGTTCTTCCAGGCGCATTTGCAGGCGTCGGCCGTAACCTCCTGGATCGTCCAGAATGCGCGGATGAGCTCCGAGGCGCCGCCGTCGCTGATCTGCAGGTCGGTGGTGTCGTTCGAGACGAAATTGAAATAGAGTTTGGTGAGCCCGGCCAGGTAGCCGTTCTCGTCTTTCCCGTAGACGGTCTCCGAGGTCGAGTCGGACGGGTTGAGGGGCAGGGTGTCGAGATCCCCGATGCACGAAGTGAGCAGCATCGTTGCGCCTGCCGCCGCCAAGGCGAAATGTTTTATGTCGATTTTCATGGTTCGTTCGTTTTTAGAAGTTTACATTCAGACGCAGCGAATAGGTGCGCGGGCGCGGCCAGATCGAGCCGTCGATGCCGTTGACGCCCGGTATTTCGGGGTCTACGCCGCTGTAATCGGTGATGACGAATACGTTCTGCACGCCGAAGGCGACGCGCATCGAGCCCTTCCAGTTGCCAATCTTGTTGAACGTGTACCCGAGGTTGATGTCGTCCATGCGGAAGAACGAAGCGTTTTCGAGGAACATGTCCGAATACCACTGCTCGCCGCTGTTGGCCTTCGTAAAGCCGGTCTTCTTGACCAGCCGTGCGAAGTTGGGCAGGTTGCCGGCGTTGATGTCGATGTTGGACGTCGAGTTGGCCGAGGCGAAGTCGTTGAAGACCCAGTTGCCCGCCGAACCGTGGCCGTTGAAGCCGAAGTCCCAGTTCTTGTAGCTCAGCTTGAGGCTGATGCCGTAGAAGAAGTCGGGGTTGGGGCTCTTGTCGGTCATGTAACGGTCGCCCTGGTCGATCTGGCCGTTCTTGTTGCGATCCACCAATGCGTTCTGGATCGGCTTGCCGTCCTGGTCGTAAACCTGCTGGAAGCAGTAGTAGGTGTAGGGTGCATAACCCACCATGTGGCGCTGGAGCAGGTTGCCCGTACCCTTGGTGATGCTGCTCACCTGGATGGCGTAGTCGGGGTCGTCGGTGTTGTTGAGCTTGGTGAACTCGGTGTGCTGGAACGTGCCGTTGAAGCCGACCGTGAGGTTCCAGTCCTTGGTCTGCACGGGGATGAAATTCAGGTTGAACTCCACGCCCTTGTTCTCCATCGAGCCGATGTTGGTGAGCACCGTGTTGCCGAAGTTCGAGCCCATGGGGGTGATGACGTTGTTCAGGAGGTCGTCCGTCTGACGCAGGTACCAGTCGACGCTGCCGTTGATGCGCCCGCCGAGGAACCCGAAGTCGAGGCCGACGTTGTAGGTCGTCGTGGTCTCCCATTTGATGTTGGGGTCGTAGGCGCCCGGCGTGAGGTAGAACATGTGCCCGGCGCTGCCCATGTAATAGGTCTTATAGACGTCGGTCGACATGTAGTAACGCGCCAGGTAGGGATAATTGGAGCCGATCTCCTGCTGCCCGGTCTGCCCCACGCTGACGCGCAGCTTGAGGGCCGAGACGGCACGCGAATCCTTCAGGAAATTCTCCTCGGCGATGTTCCACGCAAAGGCGCCCGAAGGGAAGAGGCCCCAGCGGGTATCCTTCGAGAAACGCGATGAGGCGTCGTCACGCAGTGTGAAGGAGAAGAGGTATTTCGAGGCGATCGAATAGTTCAGGCGTCCGTAGAACGAGAGCAGATAATTCTCCTGGCGGTTGAACGGGTAGCGCGAATCCTCGCCCTTCTGCTCGTGCGTCTCGTTGAAATAGGATACCGAGTGGTCGGAGCTGTAGAAATGCTGCCACGAATAACCGGCCATCACGTCGAGGTGGTGGATGCCCCACTCCTTATTGAAGTTGGCGTAGAATTCGAGCAGCTGGTTGCGGCGGAAGTTCGTCGTCCACGAATACTGTCCCCAGCCGCGGGCCTCGGTGTCGGTGTATGCCTGGAACGAGCCGGGGTTCACGCCGTCGTAGGTCTTGGCGCTCGATACGTCGAGGCCGAGGTTGAGGTTGAAGCGCAGCGCCTCGAAGCCGTGAACCTTATAGTCGATCTGGGCGTTGCCGATGAAACGCTTGGCACGCGCCGTATTGTCGCGGTCGTAGAGCTGCGAGAGCGGGCCTGCGCCCAGCAGGGTGTTGGGCGTGAAGTCCTCGCCGCGGCCCGATCCGTAGTTCCAGTATCCGTTGGTGGTCGTGTAGTCGATCGAACCGTCGTCGTTGCGGAAATAGGGGTCGATCGTGGGGTTGAAGAAGGCCGCCGAACCCACCACGCCGCCCGAGGCGTAGCGCTGCGACGTGATGACGCCCTTGGCGTTGAGGTTGACCGTGAGGTGCTTGTCGAAGAAGTTGGGCGAGAGGCTCAGGTCGAGCGTCCCGCGTTCGTATTTCGATGTTTCGAGCGTACCCTGCTGGTTGGTGTAGCCCACCGATGCGCGGTAGGGCATCCTATCGTTGATGTTGCCGATCAGGCTGACGTTGTGGTCATGCGAAATGGCGGTGCGGAAGACCAAGTCCTGCCAGTTGGTGTTCTTGTCGCCGAGCATCGACTGCACCTTGTCGCCCGTGGTCGTACCTGCGGGGTATACCTGGTCGATGTAGGTGCGGAACTCGCCGGGCGACATCACGGGCAGCTCGTCGGAGTTGGTCTGGACGCTCACGCTGCCGCTGTACGATACGCGGGGCGTGTTGCCGCGCCCCTTCTTGGTGGTGACGAGGATGACGCCGTTCGAGGCGCGCGAACCGTAGATGGCCGCCGCCGAAGCGTCCTTGAGCACGGTGAAGGATTCGATGTCGTTGGGGTTGATCGTCTCCAGCGGGTTGGCCATACCCTTGCCGCCGTCGACTGCGATGGGCACCCCGTCGATCACGATCAGCGGGTCGTTCGAGGCGTTGAGCGAAGCCGCACCGCGCACGCGGATGGTGGCGCTCGATCCGGGGCCTCCGTCGCCGGGGATGATATGCACGCCCGGAACCTTACCCTTGAGCATGTCCTGTGTGGAGACCACGGCGCCGCGGTTGAACTCTTCGGCCTTGATCGCCACGACCGAACCGGTCATGTCGTTCTTCTTGACCGTACCGTAGCCGATCACCACCACGTCGTCGATACCCATGGCATCCTCTTCGAGCGTGAGGTGCGCCAGCAGCGACGAACTGGCCACCAGGCTGACGGTCTTGTAACCGACATAGCTGACCTCGATGACCGACTCGGGGCCGGCGGCGCGGATGGCATAGTCGCCGTCGATGCCCGTCGAGACACCGTTGGTCGTGCCCTTTTCGACGACGGTAGCGCCCAGGATCGGCATCCCGGACTTGTCGACAACTACGCCTTTTACCTCATAACCAGCGTTTTGCGCCAGCGTGAGGGGGGGGGTAAATTGACATATGAGCAAGATACCCGCACACATAGTTAAAAATCGTTTCATAAGAATTTTGGTTAGTTTATAAGTTGATTTTATGGATTGTAGGTCATTGGGCCTTGTGTTCTTTGACCAGGAAGACCGACACGGCGGCCAGCAGCATGAATACCCCGGCGAGCGCCAGCATGTCGGCCGCATCGGAGGCGAAACAGTACTTGACGATGGCACCGCCGGTCAGTCCGATGACGATCTGGGGGACGGTGATCGTGAAATTGAAGATACCCATGTATACGCCCATGCGGCGTGGCTCGACCGCGCGCGACAGGATGGCGTAGGGCATGGCGAGGATGCCCGCCCAGGCGATGCCGATCCCCACCATCGGGAGCATCAGCGCGTACTGGTCGTGCAGCAGGCACAACCCCGCGAAGCCCAGCGCCCCGGCGAGCAGGCAGGCCGCGTAGACGGGTTTGTTGCCGTAGCGCGCGGCGACGCGCCCGAGGAACAGGGCGGCGATGCAGGCGGGGATGGGGTAGGTGCCGTTGAGCACGCCGACCCATGTCTGCGTGGCGCCGGCCGAGAGCACTTCGCCCGTGGCATGGTCGGTGACTACACCCGTGATGGCGGGTTTGAGGTAAGTCCACATCAGGAAGAGCGCCGCCCACGAGAAGAACTGCGTGACGCCCAGCCGCACCATCACGCCGGGGACGTTGCGCATGAGGCCGACGAAGCTCACCGGTTTGGCGTCCTCCTCGGAGAGGTTGTTGTAGCGGGCGAACTCCCCGGGCGGATATTCCCGTGTCTTGAACGAGGTGACGAGCACCGTGAGCAGCAGGATCGCGCCCCCGGCATAGTAGGAGTAGGCGATGTGCGGCGAAACATGCCCCGGAGCGGCCTCGTCCGACACGCCGAGCCATGTCATGACGAGCGGCAGGATAGCGCCGACGACCGCACCGAGGTTTATCAGGAAGGTTTGTACCACGTAGCCCTGTGTCTTCTGCGAATCGTCGAGCATGTCGGCCACCAGCGCCCGGAAGGGCTGCATCGTGACGTTGAACGACAAATCCATGAACAGCAGGATGAAAGCCCCCATGGCGAGCGGGGCGAAGGCGAGCAGTTTGGGGCAGTTGGGCATGAGCACCAGCGCCAGCGCTGAGATCAGCGACCCGCCCAGGATGTAGGGGATGCGGCGGCCCCAGCGCGTCCAGGTGCCGTCGGAAAAAAGCCCCACGATGGGCTGGACGATCATGCCGGCCAGCGGTGCCGCCAGCCAGAAGTAGCTCAGGTGGCTGACATCTGCCCCCAGCGATTCGAAGATGCTCGACGTGTTGGAATTCTGGAGCGAATATCCGATCTGCACGCCGAGGAAGCCGAAGCTGAGGTTCCAAATCTGCCAAAATGAGAGTTTAGGCTTGGTCATTTCGGTTTTTCGGTTGGTTTTCAGGTTATACAAATTTTAATAAAAAAATCCGGACGGCGAACCGCAGGGCGACGAACGGAAGGTTCAGCCGGATGAACGGGCGGATTTTTGCGACGAACGGTAGCCCGCGGGGGACGATTTGGAATTTCCGCGGAAAAACACTACCTTTATTCGTAATAAACGAAACCCGTATATACTTTAATACAGCCTCAGTCAGCCTATATGCGATCGCTCAAAGTGTCCGGAATCATCCACCTGTTCGCCGTGCTCCATGCCGTGGTCGCCCTTTCGTGCCATCTGGCGGGGATCAACGACGAGTTGGTGCTGACGCTGCTGACGATCGTGCTGATCGTGCTGATCTGCCTCAAACGGGGACTGAACGTGGAGTTCACCGCTGCCAGCGTGATCGTCGTCAACGTGATCGGCTACCTGCTGGGTACGGGCGGTGCGCAGTTGATCGAGCTGTTATTGCACGCCCCGCCCGTGGTGCATGCCGTCTCGACCTTCATCACCACCGAGATCCTGGGCTGGAGCATCGTGTGGTTCACCAAGTTGTTCCGCCGCGGCGACGACACGGCGAGCCGCTCCTCGGCCTGGACGCCCCGCATCGGGTTGCTGCTGCTGGCCGTGGGGGTGATTTTCGTGCTGAGGCTGGCCTATGTCGAGCTTTTCGCCTCGCCCTCCTTTTCCACAGACCGCCTCTACCACATGGCCGACTTGCTGGCTTCCAATTCCGCGGCACTGATTATCCTGCTGTGCGTCAATATCATCTATGTCCGGCATACGCGCAGGCGTGAAACCCGACACGGCCCGATCGCCGAAATCGCGGCCTTCCTTCTGTTCGTGCTGCTCACGTCGGCCTGCGTGGCGCTCATTACGGGGCTGCACCTGCCGTTCGCCTTCGACCGCTCGTTCACCGCACGGGAGTTCCTGCAACTGTGGATCGTCACCCTGCTGGTCGAGGTGACCCTCTATTCGGTCGTATTTATGGTCGATTACGCCCTGGTCGCACGTGCCGTGCTGCGTGCCGAGCGCGGCAAGGCGCACCAGGCGCAGTTCCGTTACATGAAACTCAAACAGCAGGTCAACCCCCATTTCCTGTTCAACTCGCTCAATATCCTCGACTGCCTGGTCTGCGAGCAGCGCACGGAGCAGGCCAGCGCCTACATCCATAAACTGGCGGGCATCTACCGTTACATGCTCCAGAACGAGGAGGAGACACTCGTGCGCCTGCGCGAGGAGATGGCCTTCGTGGGGATGTACGTCGACCTGTTACAGGTGCGTTTCCCCGAAGGGTTCCGCGTGGAGACCGACATTTCGGATGAGGCCATGAACCGCCATGTCCTGCCCTGCTCGGTGCAGTTGCTGATCGAAAACGCCATCAAGCATAACTCGGTGGGGGCCGACCGGCCGCTGGTGATCCGCATCGTCGCCGTGGCCGAGGCCGTGACGGTGTCGAACAACCTTCAGCTGAAGGTATCCGGCACTACCTCGACCCGTGTGGGGCTGAACTACATCCGCCAGCAGTACCTCGACCTGTCGGGCATCCCGATCGGGATACGCCGTACCGATACCGAATATTGTGTCACCTTACCGTTGCTGTAATATGAACGTACTGATCGTAGAAGACGAAATGATGGCCCAGGCAAACCTGGCGCGAGCGCTGACCCAGCATTTTCCCGACGTACGGATCGTCGGGACGACCGGCTCGGTCAGGGAAACGGTGCTCTGGCTGCGCACGCCGGGGAACAGTGCCGATGTGATTTTCATGGACGTGGAACTCTCCGACGGGGATTGCTTCGAGATATTCCGCCAGGCGGACGTAACGGCGCGGGTCATCATGACCACCGCATATGACAATTACGCCGTGCGGGCGTTCGAGGTCAACAGCATCGACTACCTGCTCAAACCGATCGACCTCGCGGCGCTGCGGCGTGCCGTGGAACGTTGCCGTGTGCGGAGCGGGGGCATCGACCCCGACGTATTGCTGAACGCAATCCGCAGCCCGCGCGAATACAAACAGCGCTATGTCGTGCGTTTCAACGACCGGATCGTCCCGGTGCAGACCACCGACATCGCCTATTTCTACTCGGAAGAGAAAAACACCTACCTTGTCACGAACGACAACAACCGCTACATCATGGATCAGTCGCTCGACGTCCTTTCGGACGAACTGGATCCCGGGCGGTTTTTCCGCATATCGCGCAGCTGCATCATCGCCATGCCGGCGATCGTCAGCATCGTGAAATACCTGGGCAACCGGCTGAAGATCACGGCACGTCCGCGTCCGGAGTTCGAGATGGTGGTGAGCCGGTCGCGGGTCGACGACTTCCTGAAGTGGCTGGAGGGGAATGGCTGAGCCTTGGTCGCGACGGGCAGGTCTTCGGCCCCCCCCCTCCGTTTCCGGGTTTTGTCCTCCGGCCTTCCGGGTTACCGTTCCTGCGGCGGGCGGGGGCTCCGGTTCCGGCGGGAGAGGGGAGTTCCGCAGAGGAGTTCCTCTGGAATTTTCCGCCGAGGACTGAAAGTTCACTTTGAAGGATCATGCTGCGGGCGTTCCTCCGGAGGCGTCCTTCGAGGGCTTCGGTTGAGAGATCCCAGGAAGGGATTCCCGTGGAAGGTTTCCGCAGGGGCACCCGGGAGGATGGCGCGGCGGCATGATAAAAGGGGCGCTCCGGAAATTCCGGGGCGCCCCTTATTTTTGCGGCCGGGGTCGGCGCTGCCGCAGTCTGCCCGTCAGCGGCGCCCGCTGCAGGCGATCATGTCGTGCAGCGACTCGTTGAAAGTCTCCTTGTGCAGCAGTTCCTCGAGCGGGAGGTGCATTCGGTAACGCCAGTAGTATCGGGCGACGGCCGGGACGTTGATGCGTTCCTTGGCCGGGTCGGGGTAGCGCAGTTCCCCGTCGGTCGAGAACCAGTCCTGCAACGGCAGGATGGTGAGCATCGCCGGGGAATTGAGGTGCATGTCGAGGATGCGCCGGCATATCCACGGCTCGCAGAAATAGGGAACGTCGCCCCCGATGCCGAGTGCTTCGTGGTAGAAGCGCGCCGTGAGTTCGCGGTCTTCCTCCCACCATGCCCGCAGCGGGTTCATGTCGTGCGTCGAAGTGGTGCAGACCGAGAAATAGGGGTAGTGCGCCGGGTCGGCGAAGAGTTCCCCCGGCGTCTTGGGCATGCGCTGGATTTCGAGCGAGAGGATTTGCAGTTCGTGCATCGTCTCGGGGACGCTGTCGGGAATCATGCCCAGGTCTTCGCCGCAGGTCAGCATCTCGGTCGCCGAGAGGAGCACCGGGAGCTTGCGCAGGGCGGATTCCTGCCAGAAACGGTTGTGCCGGTGGTAGAAGAAGTCGGTATAGAGCCGGTCGAAAGCTGCACGGCGCTCTCCGTCGAGCCGGCGGTAGGCGTGCGTCGAGTGGGGGGCGATGCGGGGGTGGAAATAGCCCTTGCGGCGCGGGTCTTCGATGAAGAGCACGTCGTCGAGCAATGCCATGAGCCCTTCCCGCAGCCGGGTCTGGCGTTCGTCGTCGCCCGGGAAGCGGGCTGCGACCTTGCGCTGGGTGGCATAGGCGGGCAGTAACCGCCCCTCCTTCATGCAGGTGGCGCGGACTTCGCCGGCCAGGTCGCCGAACAGTTCCCCGAGCATGTGTTCGTCGGGCGCCGGGGTGGTGTAGCGTCCGTCCTGCGTGTCGAAGCCCATGCCGCGCAGTTCATCTGCGGAATAGGGCAGGGCGGGGTTGAAATAGCCCAGCAACCCGTGTACGGCATGCGTGGGAATCTCCCAGATGCGGAAGAAGCCGAGGATATGGTCGATGCGGAAGGCGTCGAAGTATTCGGCCATCTTGGCCATGCGTGCCCGCCACCAGGCGTAGCCGTCGCGTGCCATGCGTTCCCAGTTGTAAGTCGGGAATCCCCAGTTCTGCCCGACGGCCGAGAATGCGTCGGGCGGAGCCCCGGCCTGCGAGTCCATGTGGAACAGGTGCGGGTAGAGCCATGCGTCGACGCTCGTGCGGCTGATGCCGATGGGCAGGTCGCCCTTGAGGACGATGCCGTGGTCGCGGGCGTAGGCGCAGACCTCGGACAACTGCGTATGCAGGTGGTATTGGACATAGCAGTGGAATGCGATGTCGCGGCTGTGGCTGCGGCAATAGGCGTCGACGGCTTTGCGGTCATAGCGGGCGAAACCGCCCCAGCGGGTAAAGTCGGGCGTGCCCGTTTCGTCGCGCAGCGTGCAGAAGGCGGCATAGGGGATGAGCCAGTGTCTGTTGGCGGCGATGAAGTCCTTGTAGTCGCGGCGTGCCGCAGTGCGGGTTCCGTGGCGTTCGAACGCCCGGCGGAGCAGCCGCAGTTTGTGCCGGTTGACCCGTTCGTAGTCTATTTCGGGGAGTGCGTTCAGTTCGTTGCGCAGGGTGCGGTACTCGTCGTCCTCCACGACGCCCGCGGCCGGCAGCCGGATGAACTGCGGGTGCAGGGCGAAGGTCGAATTGGCGTTGTAGGGGTAGGAGTCTTCCCATGTACCGGTCATGGTGGTATCGTTGATCGGCAGTACCTGGATGACGCACTGCCCGGTGGCGGCCGCCCAGTCGATGAGCCGTTTCAGGTCGTAGAACTCACCGACGCCGAAATCCTCTTCCGTACGGAGCGAGAAGACCGGGATCGCCGTCCCGGCGCCCTGCCATCTGCGTTCGGGGAACCGCGGGTACGCCGCGGCGTCGAGGGCGTGTTCGCCGGCGCCGGGCAGTTCGCCCCAGGTGCGGTTGGCACCCTCCTCCCACAGGATGGGGGTGAGGGTCTTGCGGTCGGCGATCAGGAATTTGTATTCGAACCGGTGTGCGGTATGTAGCGTGAGTTCCCATTCCGGGAAGCGGCTGTCGTCCATCGGGACGATTCGTTTCCAGTCGCCCAGTTCACGGCCGCTGCCGGCGACGGCGAGCGTTTCGTCCGGCCGCAGGGTGGGCAGGATGACGCGCAGGGTGATGTTGCCGGCTGCTTTCTTCGGATTACCGGTTTTCCCGCGGCCGAAGATGCCCCGGGTGAATGCCGAGGAGTAGAACGGCGTGTCGGAGGGCATCTCCTGCCAGCGGTCGCGGATGCCGTCCACTGCCGCCGCCTCGTAATACTGCTTGTCGATGGTGGTGAAACCCGCACGCATGGACAAAAACGAGGTGCCAAGGCTCGCCCACAGCTGCACAATCACCACGATGGCGAACATATACCGCGGATCCCGCAGCCACACCACCGGCT
>ERZ773116.1957-NODE-1957-length-17572-cov-3.166124_pt1 | contig 17572 bp, 12 predicted proteins | sample MGYA00580563_ERZ773116 | MGnify/ENA primary metagenome ERZ773116 (study PRJEB29015, sample SAMEA2737864) | human gut metagenome | biome: human gut; feature: human-associated habitat; material: faeces | place: China | collected 2012 ... | reverse complement strand
AGATAATATTCGGTTGTCCTCTCCCCCTCCGGTTCCAAAAACAGATGGTGACTATCCCTATCTGAAAAAGTATCCAATTTAGTTTCAATACTCGGACAATAACGAGGACCTATACTTTTTATCGTACCATTAAATAAAGGACTATCATCAAATCCTTCCCGCAAAATATCATGTACGACTTTATTCGTGTAGGCGATATAGCAAGGCATTTTCTCAAGTGAATTCGTATACGCGAAGCTCAGAAAAGAGAACTTATGGAAATCATTATCCCCATCCTGACGAGTCAATTTGGAAAAATCAATACTTCGGCCATCTATACGAACCGGAGTACCCGTTTTCATTCGCCCTACTGTGAAACCATACGCTCTCAGTTGCTCAGACAAACCATACGTGGCCGGTTCTGAAATACGACCACCGGGAAAACTAACCCGTCCGATATGCATCAGACCGTTTAAAAAAGTACCATTCGTCAAAATCACCCGATGACCACTAAAAGAAATCCCCAATCTGGTTCTAACCCCGGTAACCTGTCCCTTATCCAAAAGAAGTTCAATCACATCATCCTGCCACAAATCCAGATTATCAGTATGCTCTACCCTATCCCTCCATTCGGCCGAAAAAATCATTCGATCACATTGAGCCCTTGGACTCCACATAGCAGGCCCTTTAGATAGGTTCAGCATACGGAATTGGATTGTACTTTTATCCGTCACGATGCCAGAACCACCGCCTAAAGCATCTATCTCCCTAACAATCTGACCTTTAGCAATACCACCCATGGCCGGATTACAAGACATTTGTGCTATCTTATTCATATCCAGTGTAATAAGCAATGTCTTTGATCCTAAATTAGCGGCAGCACATGCCGCCTCACAACCAGCGTGTCCGGCCCCTACTACAATAACATCATATACGGGCAGTAATCGTGACATAATTATATCGTTTTAAGCAATTCTAAGCAATGATTTTCGTTTTGACGCATCTCTCTAGCGTCAACATCTGATTTATCCTTAAAACCCATTAAATGAAGCACAGAGTGTACAACCACCCTATGCAATTCATCTTCATAAGTCGTATGAAATTCTAAAGCATTGGATTGAACTGTATCAAGGCTGATAAAAACATCACCTGACAATATTTTTCTCTCGGAGTAGTCAAAAGTAATAACGTCGGTGTAATAATCATGATTCAAATATTTCCTGTTTACATCCAGGATATAATCATCATTACAAAAAATAAAAGAGATCGTTCCTAATTGAAACGAATAATCATCAGCAACAGCTTGTAGCCATTGTTTCACTCTCTCTTCATTAAAAAAAGGAGGCGTATCACACTCCTCGCAAAAAAAAAGAAGTTCGCTCATCTATGTATTATAAATTGAAAACCATGGTCACCTTTGATCCACCATCCTCAAAAATCAAATCATCAGAAAGCGTTTTCATCAGGTAAAGACCACGTCCTGCATCTTTTTCTATATTATCCGGTAAAGTAGGGTCCGGGATATAAGAATAATCAAAACCTTCTCCCTCGTCTTTCACGGCCACGAATAAACGCTTTTCTTCTTCATAAACCAAAAACTTAACATACTTTGAAGAATCCAGTTTATTTCCGTAAAGAATTGCATTATTAACAGCTTCAATAACACACAAACTTATCTTGCCGAACACATCCGGTTCGACATTATAAACATCCGAGAAATAATCGATAAAGTTCTCAACTTTAACGATATTACCAATTTCAGAGGCAATCGAAAACTCTAATTTGTCCATCGCAATTTCAAATAATTAATAACGATCATCGCAATCATAACCAAGCCTTTTTTACTCACCATTTTACTCATATTCCGCAGCTATAAAAAGCAGTATTCTCACTATCTACCGTCTAGCGAATGTAAGTAAAATATTTTTAAATACCAACCACCAATAAAGTATATTATTAATCTTTCAAACATACTACCATTTTACCAAGATGTTAACCATAATTGCGGATCTAAATTGTCTTTATCTCTCCAAACTTGAAAATTTAACGTACTGTTATTCCCACTACTCACAGCCAGCTTGCCAATTTTTTGCTTTACATTGACAGTATCCCCCTTCTTAATAAACACTTCCACTAAATTCGAATACACCGTCAAGTAATTTCCATGCCGTACAATCACAACGTTATTATCCCCCGGGATAAACATGATTTCCGTCACTACACCCTTAAACACCGCTCTAACATCAGCATTCCGGGACGTTGTAATAGTAATTCCTGCGTTATTTAATTTCACCTGTTTAAAAACGGGATGTACATTCACCCCAAATTTTTCAGAAACAAACCCCTGTTCAACAGGCCAAGGTAACTTTCCTCTATTTTTAGCGAAATCGTCAGAAATAAGTTTCTCTTCTGGTGTTAATCGATATGTAGAATTTTTACTACCCGACTTTTTAGTCTGAGCAGCAATAAGTTTCTCTAACTCTTTTTTAAAGCGTTCTCTATTCTTTATTTCAATATTCAACTTTCGCAAAAGCTCTTTTTCCTTCTTCTTCAAATCCGCTACATACGTGTTCGCTTCATTTTGTTCCCGTATCAATTGATTATTTTGAGAGGTAATTTTAAACTGTGTTTCACTTTTCAGAGTCATCAATTTACTCAATTCTTTATTAATAGCGGTCAATGAGTCGTTTGTCTGTTCAATTAACTGAATCTGCCGCTTGGAATACTCCTGAACCTGTTCAAAATATTTATACCGGGCATAAGCCTGGGCAAAACTTGAAGAAGAAAATATATAGATCAACTTATCCGATTCATTCCTCTTTTTCCAAGTCTCGTACACCATCTTAGAATAGAATTCCAGCATCCGTTGTTTATCGGATTCCAAACCAGATTTAACAGACTCATTCTTTTTAATCTGACCATCAAGGTAATTCACCTCGTTCGTGAGAGATTGAATCATCTCCTTTCCCTTACCGATTTTCTGGTTAATAATTGAAACTTTCTGTATAGTAGAAGATTTATCTTTACGAGCATTTTCCAGTAATTTATTCAAATACGCAATTTCCTTCTCCGTCTTTTCATTTTTCTTTTTAATCGCGTCAATCGACTGCGAGTAAGAAAAAGTGAAAGAAAACAAGAAAATCACAATCAATATATTACGACAAATCTTCATGCTAATTCATCCTTTTATACTTACTAGGTATTCTAAAATTAGGTGAAACTTCCACGTCAAATTCCAACCGGTCAAAATTCAATATAACTTCCCAATTATCATTATCCGAAAATACATTAAAAGTTATTTTTTCAGGAAACAATTTTCCACTAAAATCCTTTATATTATTGTATTTCACCATCATTCCCACACCTTCTTCCAAATCTTCGATAGAAACAGCATTAGGCCGGAAACAATCCGGATCAATGTGTATCTTCTGTAACACCAAAGAAAATTCTTTATTCTTTCTCCTTTTCTTGTATAGCTTTTTCAATTTCCTACCTAAAGCCTTCTCCTCCAAACTATACAAAACATAATCGTTACCCGACCTATCAAACTTATAACGTTTTCCCCGTGCGGTCTCTGTAGTACAAGATTCAAAATCAAAGAATTGATTTGTCAGTATCCGTTGAAAACAATCAAATGTCAAACCCACGTCAAAACGTTCTGCGAAATAACTATAATCAGAAACAAAATATTTTTTCTCTCTAGGGCTGATAAATTTCACGCTGTCCGGGGTTAATAGTAGTCTAGCCACATCAACTCCTAAAGAGGCACTAACTGAAACCCATATAAAACTATCTCTTTGTATTCTTAAAATAGCTTTAAGACTATGGGAATTCTTGTTATCTTTCAAAGATAAATCAACTTTCTTCGCATATATCGTGTTATAATCTAACTCGTTAGAAATAATATTCTTAAACAATTTTCCTTCGGTAATATTCGGCAAATCTCTACGACTTTCCGTAATCTCCTTCACGGATCTACACGACACGAAACACAACAAAATCAATAATAAAACACAACTACTTCTCATGATCTACCGATAAACCATTCTCTATCTTATTTTTTAAATCACCACATTCTTCATCACCCAATTCCAATGCCTTCCGCCACATCTTTACAGCCTCTTCCTTCTCCCCGTTCATAAACAAAATATCACCATAATGCTCATACAAAACCCCACTCGGACTCTTCTCATTCTCGATAGCCGAACGCATATAAAATTTAGCCAAAGAATAATTTTTACTTTTAAACAAAACCCACGCGTAAGTATCCAAAAAAGTCGAATTATTCGGATCTGCACTCAATGCCGTTAAAATCATCTTCTCAGCCTTATCCAAATGTTCATTCCGCAATGAAAGATAATAGCTATAATTATTCAACGTCATGATATCACCCGGGTTTATCAACAAAGTACTATCAAACATGGCAAAAGCCTGTTCAATACTATCTTGCTTATAATACACCTCACCAAGATAAGCAAAAAATTGAGCCTTAATAGGAGAATTATCCGGAGACAAGACAAGCCCTTGTTCCAAATATCCCTTTGCCCTCTCCAAATCCTTCCGAATCAATAAAGCCAAACTGACCATTACATAGGGTAACGGTTCATTCGGAAAATACTTCAAGCACTCTACCCCACCCCGATACATGGCAGCCGTATCTTCCAGTTTATTATATAACATCAACAACTCTTCCCAGACCAGATAATTATTCTTCTCCTTAGAAATAAGAAACTCCAGCTCTCCCCTACACTCCTCCAGCCTATTATATCGCTTTAAAAAATCAGCATTCAAAGTTCTAACCGCTATATCCTCGGGATACTTATCCAACAACAATTGTACGTAAGAATAAATATAATCCAAAGAAATATTCGAATCATTTTGATTCACCAACAACTTCAGCAAATATTGAACTTTCAATCCATTCTCCACGTTATCATTCAACAAAGCCGAACGAATATATTTTTCAGTATTTAGCGTATCATTTTTTGTACGATAATAATCAGCCAGATAAAGTCGTACAAAACCATTATCCGAATCATTCTTTACAATCTTGTTCAGCAATTGAAGACCTTTTTTCTCTTGATCATGTGACAAATACAATTCAGCCAATAAACCCAAATAATCCGTTTTCTCAGGATACTTCTTCACCAACTTCATGATCTCAGTCGAGGCACTCTTCACATCATCCATTTTAGAATATAACTTGGCCTTCTCTATAATAGCAGGCTCACTTATTCCAAACTGTTTCTCGTAACGATCCAACACATTTATAGCCTTATCCCACTTTTCAACAGAAGAATACAAATCAGTCTCCACGACATAAAAATCCTCTCTATCAGGATGCAACAATATCAATTTATCATATACCTTACACGCCTCTTCAATCATTGATTTTTTCTGCAAAATATTCGCCAACAGCAAATTATACCAAATATTTGTCGGCTCCAATTCCACAGCTTCCCGCATCAGTTGCAAAGGTAACGTATAATCATCTCCTAACGCCAGTATACTGGACAATTCATAACGTACAGCAGCACTTCTGTTATAGATCTTCATACACTGATCGAAACAGGCAATAGCAGACTTTAAATCACCTAAAATCTTACAACGCACCCCCTCCATGAAAGCATAATCAAACTGTACTTTAGCCTCACCCTCCAAAGTAGGTTCTACCGCTTTCTTTTTATCAGCAAAAAGCTGAGTAGTACACAAAAGCAATAAAAAAACAAATAATAATCGACCTCGTTTAGTCATTATAAATGATTTATTGTTTACCCGTGTGACCAAAACCACCCTTTCCCCTCTCCGTCTCGCTCAACGTTTCCACTTCAATTAATTCAGCTTGTTCAACTTTATTAATCACCATCTGGCAAATTCTGTCCCCATCATTAATCTGCACTACCTCATGAGACAAATTCACTAGAATCACCCCGATTTCCCCTCTATAATCAGCATCAATCGTCCCCGGAGTATTTAGCAAAGTAATCCCCTCATTTAAAGCCAATCCACTTCGCGGACGCATCTGAGCCTCGTAGCCATCGGGTAATTCGATAAACAAACCCGTGGGAACAAGCTTCCTTTCCAAGGATTTCAACATGATAGGTTCATCAATATTAGCCCGTATATCCAAACCGGCAGATGACTTCGTCTTATATTCCGGAAGCGGGTGCTTCGATTTATTCACTATTCTAACTTTCATACTCACTGTAACTTTGAAAATCAATTACATTTTAACTAGTCTCATAAATTGCGCTAAGATAGCTATTTTTTATGAATTAATTTATACATAAAATCTTTTGTCAGCAAAAAACTCATCTCTCTCCTTATAAAAATATACACGAAGAGTACAAATAACGGTAAACGAGCCAAACAGGTTACCAAACTACTATCAAATTTTATATAACCACCGACAAAATAAAACAATAAACAAATCACGAAATAAAAAATAATCTTAGGTACATCATAATTGATCTTGTAAAAATGCCTTCCCAGTACAAAAGACAAAATAGTCATAACCAAAAAACAAGTGAAAACAGAATAAGCAGATGCCATAAAACCTACCTTCGGCAAAAAAATCACGTTTCCACCTATCGTGATCACGCAGCCGATAACCGCCATATAAGCCCCGTATATTGTTCTATCCGTCAATTTATACCACAAAGACAACGAATAATAAATACCCTGAAACAAATTAGCCATCAACACCCAAGGCAATATCGTCAACCCGCTAAAATACTCCGACCCCAAGAAATATTTCAATACATCGAGAAAATACATGACACCCAAAAAGATCATTAAACCGAATCCGGTAAAATAAAGCAGAACATCCTGATATATTTTCTTTGAATCATTATGTTTCGCGTAATTGAAAAAGAAAGGTTCAAAAGCAAAACGAAAACCTTGCGTGAAAATATACATCACCAAAGCCAATTTATAACTTGCCCCGTATATCCCGGTTATAGCCAAAGCCTCTTCCCCATCTCCTAAAATTTTAGGCATCAAAATCTTATCTCCCTGTAAATTAATCATCCCGGCAACACTCACGATCAAGATCGGGTATGAATATTTCAAAATATCTTTCAGCAAAGAGAACGAGAAAACAAATTTGAACCGGAAAATATAAGGAAACAACATTACCAGCGTGCAAACAGAAGAAACCAAATAGGAAATGAAAATATAAACCACCCCACCGTCAGCTTGATAAAAAGGAACGTGAATCCCTTTCTTTTCCAAAAACGGACAAAGCAAATAGAAAAATAAATTCAATCCCACGTTAATCATTATATTCACTAACTTGATAACGCCGAAACGAAGGGCTTTCCCCTCCATTCTCAATAGGGCGAAGGGCAAAGTACTCACCACATCAATCGCGATCGTTACAATCAATAAAACGAAGTAAATCGGGTGGTTCCCCACCTCAAGAAAACTGACAATTCGCGGGAGAAACAAAAAACAGAGTAATAAAAACAAAGTTGAAGTAAAAAGCAAAGAAGTCAATAAAGTTGAAAACACCCGATCCTTATTATCTTTCGTTGCGAAACGGAAAAATCCCGTTTCAGTACCATAAGTCAATAATACGACCAACAAAGCAACATACCCCATCAAATTTGTAAATATACCATTATCGACGGGAGAAAGTACCCTGGTATACAGTGGTACCAGCAACCAATTTATAAATCGTCCGAGTATTGTCGAGAAACCATAAATTACGGTTTCACCCATTAGCTTTTTTAAAGGATTCATAATAACTTTGTCTTCATTAAATGTGATTCAACAGACAAAAGTAACAAGTTCCCAACAACAATATCATATATATATTATCTTTTATTTTTTTAAAAAAAGATATGAGGATAATGATAGGCTGTGAGTTTTTGGTATAAAAAATAAGAGATTCTTTTGTTTTAATCGTTATTATTTGTGGAGTCAAGAGTTATTCACAGGTTATGATTTTATTAATGATTGATAATGAGATTTATTCTTGAGTTATCCACAGTAGTTAGTAAAACAGACTTTGGAAAAGTTTTCAATAAAATTCATGTGAATTCATGTTAGTATTTTGTAGAAAGGAATTGGAATAATTTGAATAACTATTCTTGCATTTTTTAATTCTATTATTACTTGAATTCGAAATCGAGAAATCAAAATAAAGTTATTCTTTTTAGTTCTTTTTTTATTCACAGTTACTAACGGGGATACTAACACTTCAATATCATAAGGTTTCACATCAGAATTCGGGAAGGATTAGAAAAGGTAATCGTTGCAAAATAATCCGGTATTAGGTCCGATTTAATACGGCAAATGAAAATAAATACATGATTACATCCGGATCACTACCATGTAAAACGCTATTAGAACGCTATTAAAACCCTATTAAAACGCTATACCGAATAGCGTTTTAATAAGACTTTATAAGCCTACTAAAAACTTTATAACCGGAAATGATCTGCTAGTGGTAATGATTTGTAAATCTAATTTTAATAGAAATTCTATAGAATACAATATGATTATAGTTATATCTGTAATATTCAAAAGAATAACTTAATTTTTATACCGAACTCTTGTTAAATGAAATAGAACACATGAACAGTAAGAGCAGATGTAATGTATTGTCTGAGTAGTTTTTTTATTAGCTTTCTATAAATGTATATTATATAATATAATGAAATAATAATAATTTTTTAATCAATATATTTGGATTAAAAGATATTTATTTTATATTTGTGTAATAGAATATAATAATCTGATAGAATGAAGATATTCCCAGATTCAGTCATAGATCAATCTTATGAACAGATAATATTTGAACACAATAAACGTTCAAGTTTATTATATTCTATTATCATTTTTGCATTGGTTGGAATATTTATTTCGTTCTTTTTTATTCGTATAGATGTTGGTACATCCGTTGTAGGGACAGTGCAGTCTCGAGGAAACATAATGGCGCTAATATCTCCTGCTGATGGTATTTTACATATTTTTAACATATCTGAAAATATAGAAGTGAAACAAGGAGATACAATTTTTATAGTTAGTGATTTAAAGACCAATCATAAATATACTGTTTGTTCTCCTATTGATGGTATCTGTACTAATACAAGCAAACTAGTTGAAGGCTTGAAAGTTTCATTGGGACAGCAACTAATTGATCTGATTCCTAACAGTGAATTATGTGTAGAGTGTAATGTATTCTCTAAAGATTTAGGTTTGTTAAGAGTAGGATTACCTTGTAATATTCAGGTAGATGCTTACAATTATAATCAATGGGGTATGTTGAAAGGAATGTTAGTAGAAATAGCAGATAATCCTACAGTAACTTATCAGGGCGTATTTTATAAAGTGTATAGCAGCTTGGATAAAGATTACTTGGAACTTAAAAATGGTCATAGAGGATATTTGAAACGAGGGATGAATGTTAATTGTAGATTCATAGTAAATAATCGAAGGATTATTGATCTATTATACGATAACGTTGAAAATTGGATTAATCCTTTAAAATAGTTTTATTATTAACTTAAACTAAATTATTATGAAAAAATTTGACTTGGCAATTTACGAGGTTGAAGAAATGAACCAAAAAGAACTGACAGAAGTTAATGGAGGAGTAGCATTCTGGACGATAGCAGGTGTTATTATTGCATTTGTTGCATTAGTGTATACCATATATAGAGATAGTAGACCACCGCAAACAATTCATACAACTGATCCTACACCTCCTCCTTATGAAATAAATGCACATATAACTATTGATTCTATTACAGTTGCACCTGGTTATGGATATACTATTACTGGTAATGGAATTGATATAACCATTACAATACGGCAAATATCAGATTAATTAGTATATAGAATGAGCGTGAATATGTTAAAATTATTCCTATTATTTTCCATTTTAATGATATGGTCATGCGAGAGAGATCATGTTATTGTGAAATTCATGTTTAACGATGTTGGTCACATAGTTTTTCCTCTCTCAATAAATGATTCATTAGTATATGGTATTTTTGATACAGGTGCGCAGTCATCATTGATTGAAAAAAAGGAACAAAATAGAATAGGATTAGATACATCTGCTAAAAAAGTATATAGTTTTTTTCCTCACACGGGAAAGAATCCGGTTTTATTTCAAAAATCTATCAAAACTTCTGTATCAATTTGCCACATGCAATTGAAAAATCCTATTGAATTTAGTATTGTAGATGGAGAACATAATTTCTCAGTATGGGGAAATGACATTATCGATCAATGTAATTGGTTGTTCGATTTTGAAAAAGATGAATTGACAATTTCATTTGAACCAATAACTTTTGACACAAATCAATGTGTATCTATTAAATACAGAGATCAACTCAATCTTAAATTTTGTTCATTATATTGTAAAGGCATTGGGCTGTTAGATAATGTAATGATAGATTCTGGGGCATCTTGGACGTACATTATAAATGATAGTGCATTCTATTCTATATGTTTATCTCTTCCCGATTCATTAAAAGATAAACGTAAACGTAACTCAAATTTACGTCAGTATACTGAATTAGAAAACCACAAATCTGATACTATAAACTATTATTTTCCTTTAGTTAACTTGATGTATCACAGTCTCCTAATTTATGAGGGTTGTAAGTATTATTCTGATAATGCATTATTTGATATAATGTCAATGAATGGAATATTAAGTCTATGTTATGCACAAGGATATTCATACATGTATTTGAATACGACGGATAAAATAATTTACTTGAAACGATGAAGAGTGGTGTCTGCATAAAACAACACGATATAACCGATTGCGGAGCAGCATGTTTGTCTTCAGTTGCGGCATATTATGAATTGCAGTTACCTTTAGCTAGAATTCGTCAAATTACTCACACGGACCGTCAGGGTACTAATTTTCTTGGTATGGTTGAAGCTGCACAGAAATTAGGGTTTGCCGCAAAAGGTGTGAAAGCAATAGAAACCATTAATAATCGAAGTATTGGCAAAAAAAGTAGTTTATACAAAATACCACTTCCTGCGATTGCCCATATAATATTGAATGGAAAATTACAGCACTTCGTGGTTATTTATAAAATTGGCAGAGATAAAATATGGATTATGGATCCAGTAACCGGAGAAATAAAAGCAGAACTAATCGAAGAGTTTATGCAAAAATGGACAGGAATGTTGTTGTTGATTGTTCCTGACGAAGATTTTGTAAAACGAAACGAAAAAGTTTCTATTATTTATAGGTTTTGGTTTTTATTCAAGCCACATCGAAAAGTGTTTATACAGGCTCTATTCGGTTCGCTTATATATACTGTGATAGGTTTGATTTCTGCAATATGTATACAAAAGATAATAGATTACGTTATTCCTGAACGCAATTTTAACTTGTTGCATTTGATATGTATAATATTGATAGTGTCTACGTTGCTGTCTGTATTTATAAATTTTGTACGGTCAAAAATGATGCTGCACGCTGGGGTACAAGTAAATACAAGATTAATACTTGGATATTATCGTTATCTATTAAAGCTTCCACAATCATTTTTTGACTCTATGCGTTCCGGTGAAATTCTTTCGAGGATGGCTGATGCTGCACGCATTAATACATTTATAAACAGTACATTACTGACAATCGTGATAAACGTATTTACTGTAATAGTCTCTTTTATGTTGATGTTTTCATATTATTGGAAACTTGCAGCCATTATGTTGTGTACAATTCCGATATATGCTGTGATGTATTACTTTTACAATAAAGTAAATAAAATAATTAAACGTAAAATAATGGAACAAGGTGCTGATATGCAGTCGCAACTTGTTGAGACTATTAATGCCGCAGGTACTATCAAACGTTTTGGTATAGAAGATTATGCAAATTTAAAGACAGAGGAACGATTCGTTACATTAACTCGTACCGGTTGGAATTCTGGAATGTATGGACTGAATCTCGGTGCAGCATCGGGATTATTTTCAGGGTTATTCTCTGCAATATTATTTTGGGCTGGAACATCCTTTGTCCTTGACGGAATAATTACTCCTGGAGAACTTATGTCTTTCAATTCTTTAACAGGATATTTTATGGGACCTGTCATTGCACTATTAAACGTAAACAATGTGTTTCAGGAAACAAAAATTGCAGCAGAACGGTTATTCGAAATATTTGACAGGCAGCAAGAAGATGATGACCAATATAAAGTTCCGTTTTTGCGTAGTTCATGCGGTGATGTGATTTTTCATGACATAACGTTTAGATATGGTTCAAGAGAAATTATATTTGAACATTTTAATATATGTTTTCCATCAGGTAAAGTAAGTGCTATTGTTGGCGAAAGTGGGAGTGGGAAGAGTACAATTGTATCATTAATCCAGAATCTTTATCCTCTTCTTTCCGGCAAAATTACTATTGGTGGAATAGATATAAAACATATTAGTACAAACGATTTGCGTTCAGCTGTTATTGCTGTACCCCAGCGTATAGACCTATTTAACGGTTCTGTTGCTGATAATATTTTACTTGATGATTTGGAACCTGATTGGGAACATGTAAATGATCTATGTAGAAGATTAGGAATAAGAGAGTTTGTAGATAAATTACCACAAGGACTAAAAACATATATTGGTGAAAACGGGATGCAACTATCAGGTGGACAACGTCAAAGAATTGCCATCGCAAGAGCATTGTATCGTAATCCTGAAATATTGATTCTTGATGAAGCGACGTCTGCACTTGACTCGGAAGCAGAACAAATGATTAAGAATATAATCAATGATTTGCGCAAAAATAATAGAACAGTGATTTTGATAGCTCATCGTCTCAGTACGATAATGAACGCAGATAAAATATTTTTACTTAAAGACGGGAAACTTGTGGAACAAGGCTCTCATGAAGAATTGATAAATGCGAATGGCAAATATTTTAAAATGTGGGAGATACAAACCGGAAATATTTGATTTGGCTTTCCATGAAAAGACGTTGTGATGTAATAATTAGAGATAAGGCTGCTAGAGACTTTATTTTCAGAAATATTTACGAAAAACTTGCTCCAGTAAAACTTTTTAAAATGCTATTATGATGAATTTTTATAATTTGAAAGTGATTGCCACTTACAACTCTAAGTTATTGTTGCGGAGTTGGTTGTTTCGGGTCTTCTTTTTGTTGACGTTTTGTTGGATTCTCTTGTACCAAATATTGTTCCAAGCAAATCCCTTTGTGTCGATAAATAACGGTTTAATAACCTTGTCTTCATTTTTCCCTTACATGAATGCTTACTTGTTTGTTGGATTACAAGTTATTCCGCTAGTCTTTCTAGTAGGTATGTTCTTGACAAAAGAGAGAAAGTTGGATTCGATGGACATGGTTTATTATCGTCCGGAGAGTAATGTCGAGTATGTACTAGGTATGGCTGCTGGGTTTGCATGGGTGTTTATTATGATGGCGATAGTGTCCTTATTCTTCGGTTTTTTATTGCATTTTTTCGCCAGTGATTCGCCAGTGAATGTGTGGATTTATTTGTTTTACTTGATTACATTTATTGTTCCATCACTCGTTTTTATGTTGAGTCTTTCTTTTTTTATTCATACTTTGATCCGTCATCAGGCATTGAGTATTTTACTCCTTTTGATAGTAGTAGGGTGTTTGATTTTTTATGTTGGTAGCGTTGGACAAGGTATTTTTGATCCGTTTGGGTATAGTTTACCGAATACTTTTTCGAGCGTAACAGGACATTCAGATTTAACAGGTTATCTTTTACAGCGGTTATGTTGGCTGTTTGTAGGTTTTGGTTTTCTTGGATTCACAATATGTTTATTCAAACGGCTTTCCAATAGCCCGGAGAACCAGATGTGTGTAACAGGACTTTCTATTGTTTGCATGATAGCAGGTATTACGGTAGGGAGTCTTGTTTATTCTTTGTACTCCCAAAAAGTCTTTGCAAGAAAGGTTTATACGGAGACTTTCAATAAATACAATAATGTGCCGAAAGGCAGTGTGGTTTGTCATAATATAAGTTTTGAACAAAGAGGTGATGAAATGAGCGGGAAAAGTATTCTATTGATACAAAACCGTACACAGGAAACATTACCGGAAATTATTCTTTATTTGAATCCGGGTTTAGAGGTACTTTCGATTAAAGGGGAAGCGAATTTACCATTTGAACGGGATAAACAGGTGATACGAGTACGCCAAAAATTGTTACCTGACGAGGAAATAGCATTAACAATAGAATATCAGGGTGGAATAGACGAGCAGGTATGCTATCTAAGTGTGCCTGATAATGTCTTATTCAGCCAGGAAGATAATACTTATCTTCAATGTCGATATGGAAAAAGATACCTGTTTTTGGATCAAGATTTTACTTTTTTGACACCGGAATGCTTGTGGTACCCGATGACAACTCCCCCCGTGAACCCGGCACAGCCGTATGAAATATTCCCGGATTTCACGTTTTATTCGTTACAAGTGTTGAATACCGAAGAACGGAGAGTTATAGCACAAGGAAATGAAGAAGAAATAGATAATGGGGTACATTTCACGAATCTCCTTCCGTTACCTGGAATTTCACTCTGTATCGGTAGTTACGAGAAAAGAGAGATAATTGTTGATTCCGTGCAGTATGAACTTTATCTTTTTAAAGGACATGATGATATTTTAAGGGGATTGGAAGTCTTGTCTGATTCATTACCAGAACTAATCCGGGAAATGAAGAAATCTATTGAATATAAGATGCATTATTCTTATCCTTATTCTCGTTTGAAGTTGATTGAAACCCCGATTACTTTGACGAGTTTCTTTCGTCAGGAAAAAGGAACGAGTGAATTTATTCAACCTGAAATGGTTTTTCTACCGGAACGGGGAGTTGGAGTATGGTCTGATTACAGTATACTAATGGAGCAGATGAAGAATCAGGAGAAGAGAATGAGTTCTTCCGGGATTAGTTTTGATAATACCTCTAGGGTAGATAGGCTTCGACAGGCAGTTCTTTGTGGTTTACCCAATTTATTGATGAATACCGTAATTGCAAAGTATAATAGCTGGCAAGGGTTTATACAAAGATTTAATCCTTCCGCAATTAAGAACGTGGCAAGAAGTACTACTTCGACTCGTCATAACTTGTATTATGCTAGTTCTATGTTTTACGATTATTCACTTTATTTTTGGTCGAAAGATTATCCCATTATTAATACTGTATTGTTAAATATGTTGCAGCGTCATCCACAAAATTTGTACGAAGAATATGCTATAGATTACCTATCCTCTCATAGTTTTGAAGAATCTTTCTATGACAGAGAAATTGAACCAGCTGTTTTCAACGGTTTATTACAGATGAAATCGAAAGAATTGATCCGAAGGTTAGCTATAGGGAATATAACAGAAGAGCAGGTTTTTAATTTTCTGAATGAATATGTTGCAATTCGTCGTTTTCAAAATATTGATTTTGATCAATTTGACGAGACTTTTGGTCAAAAATTTGGTATTCGTTGTAGGGATGTGTTGTCTTCTTGGTATACGAATAAACAATTGCCTGAATTTTTGATAAAAGATTTTAAGGTCGAGGCTGTGGGATTGGATGAAGAGAAAGCTAACAAGATGAGACAAATCATATCTTTAAGCAGTTTTGGAAATATTATTGGAATGCATGGAGAAAGTTCCAAAGTACGTCTTACTATTTTCAATAATAGTGATGTTGATGGGGTGGTATCACTTCAGGCTCAAAATTACACATCTTCTTTTGGAGCTACACTTACCCGTAATTATTTGATAAAAGCAAGGAGCGGAAAAGAGATTGTAACTCATTTCGATGGCGGTTTGGTTTCACTGAATACCAATTTATCATTAAATATACCGGTGTTGTTGAATGGAGATATGGGTATAGCGGATGACGAAATAGATGATTACGAGAGGGATCTCGAGTTATTTTATTTTTACCCTGATAAGGATATGGTAACGATAGATAATGAGGATGTAGGTTTCCGTATTGTACAGTCTTCACCTAAAAAACGGTTACGTGATTTATTTGTCAAAGAACAAAAGAGTAAATATCAGAATATAAGGGCAGTATCAATTATGGATGGAGTTAAAGTGCAACCAGGCTATATTAAAAATGCATATGCTTATGGTCTTTCTAAACGTACTCATGCTTTTATGATGCAGGGCGGAGGTGCAAGTATGGAATGGACGACTCAGATTGAGCGGGAAGGTGAGTATAATATTTACGCTTATATGCCGCCTAAAATAATGACAATCAAAATGAATAAACAAAATATGGTGCCTGCGGTAACGAGTAAAAATGCAGGATTTAAACAATATTATACTCTAATAAATGGTAGTGAAAATAGAGAAATTATTGGAGAATGTGATGGAACACATGGTTGGATATTATTGGGACGTTACCGACTTTTTCCGGGGGAGTGTAAGATCGTGTTGACTGACGAGGGTGAGAAAGATCAAGTTCTTCTGGGCGATGCTATCAAATGGAAATATGTAGATTAACGTGAATTCAATAAGGACGCTGATCAGAAATTTATTTAGGGATACCCTTCAAATGAATTAATTAAATAATTTTCATTTGAAGGGATATTCAGTAGGGATATTCAGTAAATTCCTAAAAATAGCAGCAATACTTTTTTAGTTGCTGCTATTTTAGTTTTTTTTACACGTGTCCCCGGTCTACTCTTGAAAAAACACGATAAACTGTGAAGGTAGTGCATGCTTTTCCCGGGGAAGCGCTCTTGTCTTCCCCTTTTCACGTCATTATTGTCAAGCGACCCTCTTCTTCTCTCTCTCCTAGACTTTCTCGATCATCTTGACGGCGTTGGCGGTATGTATCCCGAAGAAAATCCACAAGATCTCGTTTTCCTTGATCCTCGCCTTTATCTTGTCAAGTGAATAATGTTGTTTCCGGGTGCCGAAGCTACCCTCTAGGCGAGTGGCCCTTTCCCTGGAGAGGGCGGAACGAAGTTGCTTTCGTTGGTCCTCGTCAGCGGCCACCCTTCCCTTTCGAACGAAGGAGGTGTGAATCCTGCGTCTCGTGCAGTATTTACGGTTGGCGTTGGTGACGTGAATGGCATCGGCCGCCACGGCTTTAACGCGCGTCTTGAACAGGCGTTGTTGCAACTCGATACATTGTTGCAACCGGGTACCCTCGTTGAAAGCGTTAAAAGAGAGGTGCTCGATGAAAGAGATCCCGTCTACCTGGATGTTGTTGACCTTGGCCCCGAACTCCACGCTTCTCGTCTCTTCCCCCCTGACGATGGGACGGGTGTAGTGCTTGTCCACGCTCACGATCCGGCCGCTTACCTTCTGCCCGTCAAACAGTCGTGTTTTCTGGTCGAGAACTTTCTGGATGACCGAGAAACGCTCGTGGAAACCCGGGGACAGTCCCGGTTCTTTCCCTCGCTTGTCAAGCACCTCTTTCATTTGCCCGACCTGTTTTCCAAGTAACCGGAGCAACCCCCGCTTGATCATCCGGGTGGAGGAGCGCTTCCTCTTTCGTTTCTTGCTGTACGCCAGGTAACGCCGGCTAACGTCAGCGAACTTGTTACGGGGGCAGCGTTGACCGGGTTCCCGTGAAAAGCGAGACAGGTATTGTTGCAACCAGTTCACGCTTTCCCA
>ERZ773116.1956-NODE-1956-length-17581-cov-6.356214_pt1 | contig 17581 bp, 21 predicted proteins | sample MGYA00580563_ERZ773116 | MGnify/ENA primary metagenome ERZ773116 (study PRJEB29015, sample SAMEA2737864) | human gut metagenome | biome: human gut; feature: human-associated habitat; material: faeces | place: China | collected 2012 ... | reverse complement strand
GGCTTATCTTATGACAGCGAGCTGCCTCCAAGAAACGAGGCTTGAGAAACTTACCTCCATGGTGCCGCCCAGGCCTACGCCCACCACCAGGGGCGGGCAGGAATTGGGCCCGGCCGCCAGCACGGCGTCCAGCACCACCTTGCGCACGCCCTCGATGCCGTCGGCGGGCACCAGCATCCTGACCACGCTCTTGTTCTCGGAACCGGCGCCCTTGGGGGCCAGGCGCAGGGTCAGGCCGTCGCCGGGCACGATGCGGGTGTGGATGACGGCCGGGGTGTTGTCGCCGGTGTTCTTGCGCTCAAACAGGGGCTCGGCCACGCAGGACTTGCGCAGATAGCCGTCCACATAGCCGCGGCGCACGCCTTCGTGGATGGCGGCTTCAAAATCGCCGCCCGTGATGTGTACCTCCTGCCCCACCTCGGCAAAGACCACGGCCAGGCCGGTGTCCTGGCAGATGGGGATGTCGTCCCGCGCGGCGATGTCCGCGTTCTCCAGCAATTGTTCCAGGATGTTGCGCCCCACGGGCGAAGGCTCTTTGTCCAGCCGTTGCCGGAACGCGTCCCGGACGTCGGCAGGCAGATGACAGCAGGCCTGCACGGCCAGCTTGGCCACCGCCGAGCTAATGTCCTCAACGGAGACTTCTCGCATAACAATTCACCTCGTCATGGTAATGCAATGGAACGGCCTAGGGATAGAAAGGCCAGATCAGCGGAATCAGCAGCCAGCACATGAGGAGCGTAATGAGCTGCAACGGCCAGCCAGCCTTTACATAGTCAAGGAACTTGTACTTGCCAGGGCCGAGAACGATAGTATTGGGAGGTGTGGCGATAGGGGTCAGGAAGCAGGCAGAGGCAGACATGGCGATGCCCATGACGATGGGTAAGGGCGAAACGCCGGAGGCCGTGGCAATGGGAAGAGCCAAGGGGGCCATGAGAGCTGCCGTAGCTGTATTGGACATGAAGTTTGTCACAATAGCGGTCAGGCCGCAGCAGACCAGCATCAACATCCACGGTTCAGAAACCTGGGACACGACGGCATGGGCTACAATGGCAGCCGCACCGGACTTTGACATGGCCGCCGACATGGACAGCATCCCCGCGAACAAGAAGATGGTTGTCCAGTCCACGCTGCGAAAGGCCTCGCGCATGGTCATGCAGCGGGTGATAACCATCAAGCAGGCTCCCAAGACGGCAGCAGTGGTCAAGGGGATATATTCGCTGGCCATCATGGCAACTACAAAGGCAAAGATGGCGACCGACGTCCACATTTTTTCCGTACGCCGGGGCTTCTGCTCGGCCACTATATCGTCTTCCATCTGGCGGCCTTCAGGCAGGAAGCGATGCCCGATTATGGCATAATAGGCGAGCCCCGCCACGAGCAGAGGAACGCCGATGAGGCCGAATTCAAAAAAGCCGAAGGGCTGGACGTTCATTTGTTCCAGCATGGAGTTGATAATGCCGTTAGGCGGGGTACCTACCAACGTTACGGTACCGCCCAGGGATGAGGCAAAGGCAACGGGCATGAGGATTTTGCCTGGTGCCAGTTTGGCAGAAAGGCACATGCCGAGAATCATGGGAACAGCCACCACTGTAGTGCCGGTATTGGACAGTACCGTAGACAGCAATCCTACGGCCAACATGGCATAAAACAGCAGCTTTACCGGATTCCCTTTGGACAGGGCCACTGCCAGTTGGCCGACTTTGTCGGCAAAGCCGGTAATGAAGGTCCCTTCACCCACAATGAACATGGCCATGAAGAGTACGACTGTGGGATCGCCGAAATAGCTGAACGCCACCTTGGAAGAAATGACACCCGTCAGCGAGAGGCCTATGGGTACCAGCAGGGCCGTGATGGGCAGAGGGACGATCTCAGTGAAGAACATGATCGCTGCCACAAAAAGAATGCCGAGAGTGATGTACGCGTTGGTGGGATCTTCAGGAAGGCTGATGCCAGGTGGAGCAGCCAGAAGATCCTGAGGAAGCCAGCACGATATCGCAGCCATAACCGTCAGCAAAACGATAAGACGTTTCATTTACAGGCCTCGTGGAAAAGAAGTACCGGAAGATACCGGCGTAAACGATCTGCAGTTTCTAGCGCAGCTGTTGCACATAGGAGCGGACACGTGCCCGGGTAGCATCCAGACGGGCACGCAGACAGGACGCGTATTCTTCCAGGTTTTCGATAGGACGGGTGGCCACTCCGCTTTCCATGGCGGCCTTGGCCACAGCCGGAGTGACCGTCGTTAAGATCCGCAGATCCAGAGGCTTGGGAATGATGTAGTCCGGGCCAAACGAGAGTTGATCCACACCGTATGCGTCCAGAACGGACCGGGGCACTTCTTCTCGGGCGAGGGCCGCGAGAGCCTTGGCCGCAGCTAATTTCATCGCTTCGTTGATATCTGTGGCGCCTACATCGAGTGCGCCGCGGAAGATGTAAGGAAAGCCAGATACATTGTTAATCTGGTTAGGGTAGTCGGAACGTCCTGTCCCCATGATGGCCTCAGGATTGGCAGCCTTGGCATCTTCGTAAGTGATTTCAGGATCAGGATTGGCCATGGCAAAAATAATGGGATGCGGATTCATAGAACGCACCATCTCTTGGGTCATTAGGCCCTTGGTGGACAGTCCCAAAAACACATCCGCCCCCTTCATGCAGGTAGCAAGATCGCCGTGATTTTCTGCTTGGGCGAACTCTTCCTTATATATGTTGAGCCCTGCCCTGCCCTTGTAAATGAGGCCTCGGGAGTCAAACATGTAGATGTTTTTCTTGAGGATTCCCATCAGGACATAGAAGCGGGCACAAGCGATACCGGCAGCGCCAGCACCAACAATGATGACTTTGCATTCTTCCAACTTACGTGCGGTCAGCGCACAGGCGTTGAGAAGAGCAGCACCCGAGATAATGGCAGTGCCGTGCTGATCGTCATGGAAGACGGGGATATGCATCTCAGCCTTGAGGCGCTCTTCAATGTAGAAACATTCTGGAGCCTTGATATCTTCAAGATTAATACCGCCAAATGTTGGCTCCATACACTTGACTATGCTGATAAGTTTATCGCTGTCTGTTGTATCGAGGTCGATATCGTAGACATCTATGTCGGCAAATGTCTTAAAGAGTACGCCTTTGCCCTCCATAACAGGTTTTCCGGCCAATGGACCGATATTCCCCAGGCCCAAGACAGCAGTGCCGTTGCTGACGACAGCCACCAAATTGGCGCGACCGGTATAATCAGCTACCCGGCAGGGGTCTTCCCTGATAGCCAGACAGGCCTCTGCAACCCCGGGAGAGTACGCTAAAGACAACTCCTTCTGATTGTTGCATGGCTTAATAGGAATAACTTCGAGTTTTCCAGGGCGAGGCATCCGATGATAGTCCAAAGCTTCCTGCCGCGTGAAAAGTGCCATATCTCTCCTCACTTTTATCATGATGAATACATTAAAATCTATAAACCTCCTATTAGTCTTTAAATACTACAGAAAAATAAAAAAATATGTCAATTGATAAAGATAAATGTGAAAAAAAATTTATTTAATTTGAAGAGCCAATTATTGTAATGTGTTAATTTGTATAATAAAAAATTGAAAAATACTTTCAGTATTTTCAAAAAAGGTGTATATTTTTTTTATTCATGAATTTATTAATCAAGATTAAAAGTTGTAATAATCTATGTAAAAATTTATTGGAATTCGCTTATATGTATTACTTTTGTATTATATTGGGAGATATCTTCTTTTATCGGCAGCAAATCAGATGCCTTCCCGGTAGTGGGGCACTGGGAGGGAGCCCGCAACGCTAGCATCCAAAAAAATTGCGGCAACGGATGCGTCACATCCATTGCCGCAAGGAAAAGGGAAAAGACTCTTCTACATCAGAGAATACCCATCATATTGTCACTGATGCAGGCATATATCCACTGCTGCTGTCATTTTTATATCAATTTCATCAGGCTACTTTACCTCATTTTAATACATATTTGTTATATATTTTATAGATTAAAATATAAATATAAGCATAATTTAGCCATAAATCATTTTTTTATGCTTATCGAGTATCTCTTCATACTTCAATACATCACTCAGACTCATGGATTCAAGAACGTTATCAAGGCTTCCTTGTAAGCTTAGCCATGCTTTGCGGACTTCGCAGTCCTGAACTTGCGGACAAGACTCAGATTTTTCATCACGACAAGCCAGTTCAATTCCGCCTTCCATGAGGCGAACGATACAGCCAAAAGTCAGCTTATCCGGTGATTGCAGCAGGATATGTCCTCCCCGCGCACCACGGATGCTGCCTGTAATTCCGGCAAGGCGAAGCTGACGCATAATTTGCTCTACAAATTGAGAGCTGATTCCTGTTTTCACTGATATTGTATTTGAAGAAACAGGTCCTTCTCGATTATTCTTTGCAAGATAGTAAAGTATCTTTGCCGCATACCGCGTTTTTGCTGAAAGCTTCATACTCATCTCCCGGTACTGCCTACGTCCACTGCTTTCTCCACTGCCCCCTCTGTGGGAAAAAACATATTATTGTAGTATTATTTCTGTTTTAGGTTACTATAAAATGAATATTTTTTGTAGGGTTTTTTTTATTTTTTATTGGGAGATATTTCACAAGAAAGTGCTCCTGCACGGCTTGACGATGAAAAACGTTTGGGATATGAACTTTAAACATGAATAAAATAGTCTAAATTAGATTTGTCATAAAATGTCACCTTTCATCCATCCACAACGCTGGTGAGTTGAACTATGCGAATCTCCCAAATGGTCTGCCGTGCACTGCATTTGCTGTTATTTTTGCCAGAGGGCAAGGCAGGTGTTCCCGTTTCTGCTGCGGAACTGTCGCAAGAAACTGGTATTTCTGAACAATTTATCCAGAAGATCATGCGCCTTCTGCAAGCTGGCGGCATCGTCAAAAGCCTTCGCGGCATAGCCGGCGGGCATATGCTGGCTCGCGATCCAGAACATATTTCTTTGGCGGATATCGTCACAGCAGTGGAGGGAGGGATACTCCTCCCTTCTGCAGACGAGGAAACACCCGGTGCCAGGGCGGCCTTGGATGCCTGGGGCAAAGCTGCCATCACTCTTCGCGGTGCTTTGGATGCCGTCAGTCTGAAATCTATCCGACAAAGCTGGCAGGGGACGACACATGTACCCGTCCAGGACTTTGTGACACCTGCCCCGCAACTCGTTGCGGGTTCAGAACTGGAGGAGACTCATGTCAAAGCGTATTCTCTTGGTCGACAACGATGCCGAAAGCAGAAGTCGTGTCTCTAAGTTGTTGCAAACAGAGGGCTATGAAATCCGCAGCGCCGATGATGCTGAGACAGGGCTGGCACTGGTGTCCTCTTGGCAGCCCCACGCCATTATTTTTGAAGTGGAACTGCCAGGCATGTCTGGAACTATCATGTACAGTCAGCTACGCCGCAACCGGGAGACACGGGATCTCCCGGCGATGGTGCTTTCCGCAGTAGGACCACGCCCAGTAGATTTTGGGACAGGCATCCCTGTCCTCCCCAAGGGCTGTGACGATGTCACTTTGCTGAACACCGTGCGGCATCTGCTGGAGACATAAAGAGAGACGGGCATGTGAATTACAAGGACGAGAAGTAATTCACATGCCCGTTGTGTTGCCGTATAACTACGGCGCCGGTTAGATGGTGTGCTGGATATGGGGAGGAATTTCAAGCATTTCAATAAGCAACGGTTTCAGGAAAGACCACTTGATGTTGTGCTCTTCATAGACTTCCATCATGTCACGGATAGCATCCCAGCAATTATGGCAGGGTGTGATGACCAGTTGCGCACCAGTGGCCTTGATTTGATCAAGTTTATTTTTCAGGCCGATGTTGCGCTGTTCGCGGTAGAGTCCGATGCCGTTGAGCCCACCACCGCCGCCGCAACAAAAGTTATGCTCGTTGTTAGGAGCCATCTCGCGAAAATCTTCTGCAATATAGCTCATAATCTCGCGAGTGTACCGTCCCAAGCCGTCATTACGCACATAGTTGCAGGCGTCCTGAAGCGTACAGGGAATCTTGATCTTCTTGGTGGGATCAATTTTGAGTTTACCGTTGCGCAGGGCATAAGCCACCCACTCTACATAGTGGATGAAAGGCACTGGCGGATCCCCGTTTTTTTGTCCGCCCCAATAAGGACCTTCAACAACTGTGGCACGATGGGCATGGCCGCATTCGGTGCCTACCACGAGCTTAGGACGCAGCCGCTTAACTGCTCCATAGATTCGTTCAAGGTTTTGTTTGCAGCCTTCCCAGTCGCCGGCGAACATGGTCAGCGAAGTGTTTTCCCAGCCCTCGCTAGGTACGGTCCAATTTTCCCCGGCCACATGGAACAAAATAGCGGCTTCCGCTATGTCATTGGGGTAGTGTTTTACTTCGCGGGCATTCAGGATGTACATGATGTCCGCGTTCTCCTTATCAATGGGAATCTCCAGACCGGGCCATTCTTCCTGGGCCTCTTCCTCCATCCATTCGCAGGTATCGACCCAGTCTTCCCGGGTAACGTCCATCTGTGCTCCGTACACGCGGTGCATCCCTGAACCTATTTTCATCTCCCACGGGATAAAACCGTGCTTGAACAGGATGCCGCGCAGGTAACTGAACATGACGCCTGTATCAATACCATGCGGGCAGTACATGCCACAGCGGTTACAGCAAGTACACTGCCCCCAGGCGACGTCCATGCAGTGCATCATAAATGTCGCGTCGACCTTGCCTTTACGCTTAAGCATCTCTCCCAGCGTGGATTGAATTTTGTACGAGGGGATCTGTTGGGGATCCTTGTTATTGGCCTTATAGAAGAAACAGCTATCGGCACACATGGCGCAATGGGCACAGATCTGCAGCCATGTACGGGTACGCGATTTGCAAGTTTCTTCCAAGTCGCGGGCCAGGGCCTCCTGGTCTACCTTCATTTCCTTCATCTGGCTGTAATACTGCTTGCCTCCCTTGTCAGCCAGCAGGGCACGAATGCCTTCTGCGGTCGTGACAGGCGCTGGAGTACAGAGCAATTCTTCCATAACTATTCTCCTTTCTGATTCGCAAACGTCGTCAGATCATCCTACCAAGGGAAGACGCCACCGCGGGTGCGTCCACCACGCTTGATTGCATAGTCCATGCCCAACTGTGCACGGGACATGAAAAAAAGGACGATATGGGAGAGCTTGGTGAAAGGAGCCAAGATGAGGAACAGTTCACCGCTCAAGACATGCAACAAAATCCAGGTTGCATAGGACGATTCTGAGGAAAAACGGGCCATAGCGCCGGTAAAGAAGGGCAAGATGGTCAATAGGAGGACAGCCCAGTCCCCAATCCCCGTCAGATGGCGTACAGCAGGTACACGCAAACGGCGCAGCACCAACAACACCAGGCCAGCAAGGCTCATGAAAGTCAGCAGGTCAGACAGGCTCTTCGGCAGACTGGGCAGTGAAATACCCAGCGCGGATTCCAGCAGGATCGTATGCCCGAGCAGGAAAAAAGGCAGCAACACTGCCCCGAAGTGGAGCAGAAAAAACGCTACTGTTGCCAAGGGCTGAGCCCGCCACCCCTGAGTCCCGCCAGGAACCAGCCACTTGAAGATGGATATGAAGATCCCGATGATGGAGCGTTCAGGGTGAGCAGTATAGGCGACACGCTCCAAATTGGCATCAAGACCGCGTATGTACAGTACAGCCCTCAGGGCAAGACTGACAAAAAAAAACAGCAAAGAAAAAATGAACAAGGGACCAGAAATAAAATCAAGCATCGAATACTGTCTCCTGTGATGGCTCAAAGAAGGGTTACTTGGTACTGTTTTCCTGATGACAGAGACGACATTCCACAAGACGTGGGCCCCGCTTCATCGTAGCATGGCAGGCGGTACAGGATTTGTGCATGTAACGTACACCATCATCAACAGAATACTTTTCCACCTCAAGAAAATATTCTGACATCCCCTCATCATTTTCGATATGACATGAGGTGCAATCTTTACCGGCTTCGCTGAGCGCTTCAACATGCCGTTCATGCAAAAATAGAACATGCGGCATGGAATACTCCTTAACCATGGGAATCCTGATGGGGATCCTGTCATCTCCAAAAGCACTGCTCTGCATAACCGTCAAGGAAACGACAAGAAAAAATAGGCAAGCGACTCCTGCTGCGGGATGGATGTTTTTGCGATTCATAATATTCCTTGTTTAACGAAATTATGCGTTAGTATATGGTCAAGAATTAAGAGGAGTGCGCACCTTCTGGCTGGTGCGCACTCTATCGGTATCCCCTCAGTCCCGCATGGGAGAAAACGCATACCACCTTTTACCTGCTAAGGAGAGACTATAAGTCCCTCATCACGCAAGAGGGAGGAGATCGAGAAGCTGAGGGGGATACTTGCAGAATGGGGACTTCTGCTGTCTGGTGTCATTGTCATGCTGTTTGTAACAGACGCATGGATCGCAGCTACGCAGCGCCACGCGTTTTGACATCATTTTCCCTTTGTAAAAGAGCTTCTGCTGCGCTTCTCACAAATATAGCGCACTTATATGAATTGTTATTCATACAGCGAAGAGCAAATGCCGTTGCTGCAAAAAGGAAGATACGAGAGCCGTAATCCAAATCCTTTGTCATGAGCCAGTGATCTGCAGCGCTCTCTTCTTCGGCGAGAGCGCAGACACGCATCATATCATTCTCGTGATTTCCTTCAGTGAGGATATTATACAGCTCATAAATCATTTCTGACAGATAAGAGCGATCAATACGTTGTTCCATAGCCTCCCCTCCATGACAGTTCGGAACGGCAATGTTCGAACTTGTTCAGATTTAAACTGTAATATTTTTGTATGATATAAAGAGGATTAAGTCAATACCATTTTCATAAAAAAAGTAAATATTTTTCATTTAAAAAATAGATAGTTATGAAAAAAATGGAGATATCCCGGCACTCGCGTGCCCTCGCCGTTAATCATCAATCCCGCAAACGGTATTCCGAATACGGGACTCTTTTTTGTTCAAGCGCGTCAGCGCAGGCAACAAGCTCTCGTGTACGGCGTTCAAGCGCTGCAAGTGCCGCATCAATGTCTGCTGTCCCTCCCGCAACTGAAGGATTTCCCGGCGCAGGGCCTGAATCTGGCGTCCCTGATCCTCCATGCGGGTGTGCTGGCTGGAAAGCCTTGTTTCCTGCCGGTGCAGCTTCGCGGCAAGTTCCCCTTCCAGAGCCAGCAGACTTTCTTTCAGCATCCTTTCCATTTCGGTCATGTGTCACCTCCGCACCACTTCCCAGGCGTCCCGCTGGCCCACCTTGCCCGCATGGACGATCTGCTGTCCCGCTGGTGTCAGAAGATAGGTTCTGCCTTCGGCCTGATACGGCTCCAGCCCCTTGAAACTGTTCCAGAGCGAGGCATTTTGCGCTTCCAGCTGTTCCCGCCGGGCACTCAGGTTGGAAATCTCCTGTTCCAGAGCCTTGATTCGGTACTGTGACAGTATCAGCAGGCCCCAGATGGTCAGAACCGATACAGTCAGACTGACACAGCTCCACAGTAGGGCCAGTCGATAAGGACGGCTGAATACCGTCCCCATAGTCCGGCAGCGGGAGCTGATGGTCTGCTCCAGCTGTGCAAGGCTTTCGAGGATAGCGTTTTCGGTTGTAGCCAGCGCGTTTTTCGATGACGCTTGTAAATGCTGCTGCAAGGCGTGAAAGTTCTCCTGAAACAGAGCTTCTGTCCCCTGCCTTTCTTTCTCGGTTCTGGCCCGCAGTTTCTCGGCCAGTGAGGATACACTGTTCTGCATAGATACCTCCCTTGAGACGGAGCTTGTCGCCGCTCTCCGGATCATGGACAGTAAGATAATTCTTTCCGATGCGGTGTATTTTCAACCCGGCTTCCTCCAGGGCCTGAATGATGTCCTGCCGCGTGCGAATCTTGCCCAGCTCCAGAAGCGTCAGCACATAGTCATGCACCGCCTGCCGGTTTTCCTCCCGTTGATTTTTGCCGGGCTTTCTGCCCCAGCGCAGCAGACGCGCCGCATGGAGATCGGCATGGCCCGGCGTACACAGGCGCGCCCGCTGCGGATTATCCGGCCTCGCCCAGCCTTCCCGGATATTGTGCAGGTCGCGAAAGACATCGAAATCCTTTTGCCAGCCGGGCGGGCATGGATTGAAGGCCCGGCCGCTGGAAAGCTCCACGCGCGGAATCACAAAATGCAATTCGTGGTGTCCGGCGTGGCTGTGCCGAACCCAGAGAATTGCCCGCTGATCTTCCTCCAGCCCGGCAAAGGCGACAGCCTCAAAGTCATCCATGATGCGCCGCTCCTGTTCCGGCGTCACCGTATCGTCGGGATGCCAGGAAAGAACCCCGGCCGTGAAACGCCATGTCGTGTCCAGCGAATCAATCAGCGCCCGCGTCCGCTCCACGTCGCCGCGCAGGACTTCCGGCGGATGCGTGTCCCGGCCCGGATAATCCTGCCGTACCAGATAGCGCGTGGGCGCACTGCCGTTTCCCCGTCCATGCGGAAACACCTTCATATACATGACGGCTCTCCGGGAGGGGGCGGGGCTGTGTCTTTCGCAAGCAACGCCCGTTCGAGGCTGACCAGTGCCGTCAGAATCTCCACGGCTTCGGCACGGCCTTTCCAAGTGTTGGCCCAGCGGGCAAGCTGATTAAGATTGGCCCCGATACGCGCAAGCTGCCGGATGCGCTCTTTCTCCAGAGGGGTTTGCCGCAGACGATAGCCCAACGCCCGTTGGCGCAGAAAATCCGTAACGGTCAGTCCCTGTGCGGTCGCTCTGGCTGTGATGACGTTTTTCTCCTCCGGGGTGACGCGCAGCTTGAGCCATGCGCTGCGCCTTGCCGCTGTGCTCATATCCTTTCCTGCCTTTGGCTTTTGTGCGGGGTCGAGGGGCGGCACGCCCCCGCCAGCCCCGGCAGGGGGCACCGCGTCAGCGTGTGCCCACAACGGGTAGGCTGGCTCTGCGGCCTGCCGCCGTATTTCAGATACGCTGCCTTGACTGGCAGGGGATATCCCTTTGCGAAGAATGCGAAATAAGAAAAAAGCGAAATAAGCGAATAAAGATTCATGATGCGTCACCTCTTTTTTCGCCAGATTCTCTTTTTTCGCTTATTTCTCTCTGCTCGCTTTTTTCGCACAGACAGAGAATCAGACGCGAACGTCCGCCGGTCTTTTCCCGGGAAATACTGATGCGACGCTGTGCTTCCAGCTGCTGCAAGACAGGCTGCAAACGTTCTTTCGGGACATGCCCGTGAAAGACCCGGCTCAGCTCCGTTGCCGACATCGGCCCCCGCCGGAGTGCGGCCAGAACCTTCTCTTCCAGAGGGTCTGCTCCCCGGCTGGCGAAAATGTACATGGCAGATGCCCGGGCATAGCTCCACATGGCCAGCGCGGCCTGCAAATGTCCGGCGTCTATCTGCTCCTGTCCATCCAGCAGGGCATACACAAGGGCAAGGCGCAATGTCTGGGCCTCGGCACGATTTATCAGACAGCCCACAAGCCCGATATGCTCTCGGGACAGTTCCGGGTAGACCTCTTTCCAGACCGTCAGCCCCCTTTCGCTCATTCGCATGAGGCCGCGCTTCTGCGCCCGGGCGATCAGCCTCCACAACTCCTGTTGCAGGGGAGCAAGTTCCTCCTCCGGCATGGGAGACGGCAGGGGAACCAGCTTTGCCCGGCGGGCGCATATCCAGAGAAAGCGATTGCCAAAGCCGTTGAAGGCCTGCACGTCTCCCAGACTGACGGCAAGCTCCTGCATGGTGATATGCGTCAGGATGTTGATATGAGCGCCTCGCACCGTGATGGGATTATTCTTTGTCAGGGGAGCATAATCGCCGGAATCCCAGAAACTGCGGATGCCCATGGAAAGCGTATTGCCTTCGCGCCGTGTGCAGGCCAGTCCGCTGGCAAACTCCTCATCCATGACGAGCAGACGCTTGTCCCCTTTCTCGCGCAAAACTTCTTCCGGGTGGGCGGCCTGCCATCGCTCCCGTTCGGCATCAGATTCCTCCCGGACATGGAAGGCCAGTCCCTCTCCGGTGGAAAGCGGACCGCTGCTTTCCCGGGCAGGCAAAGGCAGTTTCCATGCCTGTAAATCCGAAGGGCGGCAAAACTGACGTCCGAAAAGGCGACTTACCGGATGCCGGGAGGTTCCCTTGCGTGCCTTGCTGGAATTGCCGCAAATAACGGCAAAAAGACGGGGCGGGTGGATAGTTTCTCCGACGTGGATATGCGGCCCGTAATTGGGAGCAAGCCCGTAGACTTCCGCACAAAAGCGCACCAGTGCCGTTATGCAGACCGCTGCCGGGTCCGCCTCGCTGTCCCGCGTGGCCAGCCGGACAAATTCTCCCAGAATACCGGGACAGGCTTCCCAGGAAAACGTCGGCCAGCTGTGCAGCTCCAGCTCCACCGGTTCGTCTGGCCGCAGGTGTGCGTCTTGCATGACGTGCAGGCCCGGAAAGCATTCCTGCGCGTGGCGCAAAAAATCCGCTGCCGGAAGGGCCTGTTTCAGACACTGCCCTATATCCATATGCTCGGGAACTTCATCCGCCAGATCCCACGCCTCGGGCAGTTCGGAGGGGGGCAGAACACACAAAGGCGTTACCTCCTGTTCTGCGAGAACAGTCAGCAGGGAACAGACCGCACGAAAGCCCGGCGCATCGTTATCCGGCCAGATCGTGACGCGTCGGAAACGCAGCGGCGCATAGGCAGATCGGCAAACAGCGTTTGCGCCGCCGCTCCATGTCAGAACAGCATACTCCGGGAAAAGACGCTGTGCGGCATCCGCTGTTTTTTCTCCTTCCACCAGCAGTACCGGCGCTTCCGGGCGAAGTGCGAGTCCATGCAGGCCATACAGGGGGCGCGGCTCCGGCAGGGCCTTCCAGAACCAGCCGGGCGAGCCTGTTCCCCCTTCCCGACCATAGGACAGAGGCAGAATGACCTTGCTGCCGTCTTCGCGTGAAAAGCGCGCGACACAGGCAAGCAGGCGTCCAGCCTCATCCAGATAGCGCCAAAGCTGCGTATACGTCCCCAGCTGTCCATGCCGACGCGGCGGCTCCGGCGCTGAAGGAGGCACAGGCAACAGGGGCATAAAGGGACGCGCCGGCGCAGGGGAAGATGTTGTTGCGCAGTCCGGAGAAAGCGCATACCGCCGGGCCAGCTCTCGTGCCGCCTCTCCGGGGCGCAGCCTCCAGCATTGCGCGGCAAGGCTGATGATGTCCGACCAGCGTTCTCCGGTGGCAAAGTCGCTGCCGACGCCGTTTTGCAGATTGGTGCGGCAGGAGTTCCCCTGTCCGCCCTCCAGAGACGCGCAACAGTATTCCCTGCCGACGATCCGCCCTCCCGGCAGGATATCCGCAAGAACATCCGCCAGACGCGGTTGCAAACCATCTCTGACCGTCTGAAAGAGATCGCTACTCATGCCTGCCCCGCCCGCGTCTGGTATCGTTGCTTTCCAGCGTCTTAATGGAGCGAGAGGCAAAGAAGGCCTCAAGGTCCCTGATGTCATACAGAACACGTCTGCCGAGTTTGGCATAGCGCGGCCCTTTATGCTTGCAGCGCCAGACCTCAAGCGTATTGGGCTGAACGCCCAGATAGGCGGCAGCTTCCTGCGTGTTGAGTTTTTGCCGTTCGTTCATTTGACACTCCCTGCATGATTTGGGCTGCGCTGTATGCAGCCTCATGAGCTTTGAAGGGAGTGTAGGGGCTTTGCCTGAGGCGAAAAATCGTCTGCCTGAAACAGCGGACAAAAAAGAATCTCCGGATTCTGTTCAAACCCGGAGATTCTTTAAAATATAACGTTATTTCAATGTGTTACAAAATATAATGTTCTGTTCATCGCACTTTATTCATGGAAACAGGCCTCAGAGAATCAGCGTGTTTTTCCTGCTCCCGGCGTCTTTCTGACATGTCTGCCAAGCGCAGCCCGGATAATTTCCATCGCCCACCCATCCAGCGCATAGGGGGTTCCGCTTTCCTTTTTCCTGCCGGTGGAAAGCAGTGCTTCAATGTCCCCCTTTATTTCCGGGTGTCGGGAAAGCTCCTCTTCAAAAGCCTGCTGTATTTCCGTACGCGTGTAGGCGGTATCAGGCTCTGCATCTCTCAACAGACGCTCAATCGTCGGAACAGCAACACGCCAGAATGGAATTTTTCTGATATCGCGGGTTTCCTGCCCCTTTCCGTCCCGTGCCTGCAATGTTTGCTGTTTTCTTTGCAGCTCCCTGTTTTCCTCATGCAGCGCAGCAAGTTCCTCAGCAAGGCACAGCGTCTGCCTGCCAAGGCAACGCTCAAGTGTGCCCATATCTCTCATGCCCGCATTGAAAGAGTATGGATAGAATCTGGCTTTCACATGCTCTTTTACCGGATCAATCAAGGGCTCAGCTGCAATATAAAAGGGTAGCGTATAACGTATGGCAATATCAAAAGCCCTGCCGGGATCGGCAATCCCCAGCTCATTCATGCAGAATTTGAATTCAACGGCCTTGTTGAGTGTCACAGGTGTTGACCAGTTTCCATGTCCTGCCCAGCGGATAATCCGCCATGCAACAAATCCGCAGATAAGAAGCAAGGCTGTATAGAGGACAAAAACGTGTCCTGCCCGTGTGCTAATCAGCTGCTGCAATAGAGGAAAAATTTCCTTTTCGAGAAGGCCTTCATGATAGGCACGCTCAATCAGAGATAAAAATGTATGTTTATCTATATAATCAAGAAGAAAAGCAAGAGAAGATGCAATAAATGCATACACAAAGAAAGCAAAGGTTTTCTGCAATGCTCCTTTCTGCAACAGGGTAAGTTTTTTATCGGATCGTTCCATATATTTCCTGAATATCTGAAGGGAGAGTGTTCCTGTCGGTCAGCAGCGGGTAAAAATTCCCCCCGGAGCCAGCGTCGCAGCTCCCGGATGCCGAAGCCGCGCAGGGCTGGCAAGGGGGAAAGCGCAGCGGCCCTTGCCAGACTGAGCAGAGCAGGCAGAAAGGAGCCAGACGCCCGGGGGGAATTCCCCCTGGTGAAGCTGAAGCTGCCTTTCCTGCCTGCATTCTGTCAACTGTTACAGGAAAACTCACGTTATCCCTGCGTTTCCACTGAGCCAAACAGGCCGGAAGCGACTTCGGAGGCCTTGCGCAGGGCATCATCATGCAAGTGAGCATAGCGCTGCGTCATCTGCGGGCTGGAGTGTGTCAGCAGCTTTTGCAGCTCGTACATGGAAACCTGACCGGAACTGGCCAGCCAGGAAGCAAAGGAATGGCGCAAGCCATGCAAGGGGCGGAAAGATTCCGGCAATCCCGCTTTTCTCTTTACGCGTTTCAGAAAGGGCGTGATATTCCCGCGCGGTTTGTCATCATAGCGGCCGGGAAAGACATAGGGGCTGCGTGTCTGTGACACAGAGGAAAGAATGGCTCTGGCCTGCTCATTCATGGGAATAGTCTCGGTTTTCCCCTTTTTAGCCACTTCTCCGCGTAACGCGATGAAGCCGCGTTCAAAATCCACATCCCGCCATTGCAGATTGAGAAGGGCTCCGCGTCGCATACCGGTAAACAGTGCCAGACGAACCAGCGAAGCCAGCGTCTGATCCGGTTCCTCATCCAGAGCCTGCAAGAGCTTTCGAGCCTGTTCCGGTGTCAGGTTTTCCGTCACCTTGTTGTCAACCGTCGGCATGGAAATATGCAATGTGCCGGGAATCGCCTCCACATAGCCCTTGCGCAAGGCAAAATTCAGCAGGCGTTTGATCAGCGTCAGGACATGCTTGACTGTCTGCGGGGATTTTCCGGCCTTTTCCAGACGGGAACGCAATCTGTCAATGTCGTGAACAGTCAGCTCAGGGATGCTCTTTTTCCCCAGTGCCGGGGCAATGTGCAGCGAATAGCGGATGCGATCATCCTTGATGGTGCGGTTGGCGCTCTTGGCTTCTGCAAAAAGGGCCCAAATCCTGTTAAAGGAGTACCGGGATTCCTCTGCCTGTCGTGCGGCTCGGGCGGCGGCTCTTTTTTCGCCATTGGAGGCATCCTTGCTCGATACGCAGGCCCCGGATGGAGGCAGCCTTGGCGGCGGTCATATTGTCACGATACTGCCCGCCGACTTTTTCCTCAATGAGCTTTCCCTGCTTACGATAGCGGATGTAGTAGATTTTTTCTGTGCCGTGTCCTGCTGCCCGGAGGGCCTCCACGAAATAGACGCCTGCATACCCAACAACTGACTGCCGCTTTCTGCTTGCCATACCGACCTTTACCCTGTTTGATGCTCCATGCCCCACACATGCGCAGCATAATGCAGCTTAACATATTGAAAATAATGACATTTATTATTTTAATCTGCCCCACACCATGCCCCACAGGCAGCATAAAGTCCAGTCGATGTCGGCGGATTTTCAGTGAAGAAAAATTTCGTTAATCAATTGAAAAATAAGACTTTATCAAAGTTCATCAAAGAAGGTAAATCCTACTGTAACGGCCTTTCACGCCGTCGACAGGGGTTCAGCTCCCCTTGGGGACGCCAACAAGAGATCAAGGCACCTGCAGTGATGCAGGTGCCTTTTTTCGGTTGGGACATGCTTTGCGGGAGTGTCCACGGGGAATTGGCCTTGCCTCGGGCAAGGTCGCGTGGCCTGCAGGGTCCGTCCCGTCTTTTCGATCAGAACAGCCGCCGCATGCGGGCATCCCGGACGGACGGCGGCTGCCCCTCCCCCGCTCCTCCTCTGAAAAAGGTAGCATGTTTTTTAAAGTCGTGTTACAGTTTAGGGGAACACGCCTTGTGAAAAGGTCTCATCCTGCTTTGGGGAGGTCCCTGTGGAAAAAATGAGGACGGGCACACTGCTGTTGTGTTGGCTGCTGCTCTGCGGCCTGATTCTCCTGGCCGGCTGCCGGGACCAGGACGGGGAGAGGGCCGCTGCGCCGCGCACCGAACTGGTCTACGCCAGCACCAAGGATATCCGGGACATCAATCCGCATCTGTACGGCGGCGAGATGGCGGCCCAGGGCATGGTCTTCGAGCCTCTGGTCGTCAACACGGCGGAAGGGGTCCGGCCCTGGCTGGCCGAAAGCTGGGAGATATCGCCGGACGGCCGCGTCTATACCTTCCATCTGCGCCGTGGTGTGACCTTCAGCGACGGGGCGCCCTTCGACGCCGAAGCCGTCCGCCTGAACATGGATGCCATCATCGCCAACCGCCTGCGCCACGCCTGGCTGGACCTCATCAACGAGATCGAGCGTCACGAAGTCGTGGACAGCCACACCTGGCGTCTGGTACTCAGGCACCCCTACTATCCCACCCTCATCGAGCTGGGGCTGCTGCGTCCCTTCCGCTTCATCTCGCCGTCCTGCTTCATCGGCGGCCAGACGCGTGACGGCGTGCGCGGCCTTGCGGGCACGGGCCCGTGGATCCTGAAGGAACACAAGGAGAACCAGTACGCCCTGTTCACGGCCAATGCCTCCTACTGGGGCGAGAAGCCCCGTCTGCAGGCCGTGCGCTGGAAGGTGATGCCCGACCATCAGGCCATCCTGCTGGCCCTGCACAAGGGGGACGTGGATCTGGTGTTCGGGGCCGATGGCGACATGCTCAACCTGGACAATTTCGACGCCATCCGCCGGGAGGGGC
>ERZ773116.1948-NODE-1948-length-17658-cov-4.292109_pt1 | contig 17658 bp, 12 predicted proteins | sample MGYA00580563_ERZ773116 | MGnify/ENA primary metagenome ERZ773116 (study PRJEB29015, sample SAMEA2737864) | human gut metagenome | biome: human gut; feature: human-associated habitat; material: faeces | place: China | collected 2012 ... | reverse complement strand
GATCATGTGGATACTGCTCTCTGACAAGCGCCACCATCTGATCGATATTCTTTTCTCTTGTCTCCTGATAAGTCGTTCCAAAGCTCACGACCAATATGCCACGCTCCATCGCGCACCTCTCTTTCTCTGCCGCCGGTACACATGCCCTCCCCGATGCATTCACCGTTCCGGCACACCTGCTGTCTCCAATTCACACGCCATCCCCGATTTCAGATTCCTTCCAAATGATACAGTGCCTCTACAGGAATCAGCTTTCCAAGTGTTTTTGCATACTCGCACAGTGCACGGTTCGCTTCGTTGTAAGGCCCAAAGGTTTCCGCACAGCAGATGCACGTCTCACACGTCTTTATCCACGACCTCGCCTCCGCAATCTCCTCCTCTGTGACCGGGAAAAACGGCTTCACGGAAACCACCCGGCTTGCCGCGGCACACGCATCCTGATATTCCACATCATTTTCCATCAGAATTCCCGCCGCAAACGGCACATTTTTCCGCTGTAAGGCATGATAGACCGGTATGCCGCTGCCAGCCCCACCGATCACAAAGAGCTTTGGCCGGCTTTTATTTCCACGCAGATACACGGCGCCTGTCCGCGGATCAAAACACTCTGCATCCACCCCGTATAATTTTTGAATATAATCGCCTGAAAATACTTCCTCAGGCGTCCCGGTTTTTCCGATGTGGTCTCCCTCCACACAGGCGATCACATCCGATACCTTTAGCGCCAGATCCAGTTCGTGGAGCGACATGACAACCGCCATATTTCTTTCTGCCGCGAGTCTTCGGATACTGGATAAGATGTCGATCTTGTAACGCATGTCCAGATAGGAAGTCGGTTCATCAAGAATCAGAACCTGTGTGTCCTGGCAGATCGCCCGCGCCAGCATAAGTCTCTGCCTCTGCCCATCACTGATTCTCCGGAAATCCTGCTGCTGCACTTCCCCGGCATGCACCAGGGCAATCGCCTCGTCCACCTTTTTCCAGTCCTGTTGTGAGAGGATACCAAGCCTCCCCGTGTACGGGTAGCGCCCGGTTGCCACCACATCCCTGCCGCTTAACAGTTCCGTGTGGATGCGCTCCGTCATGACCATCGAAAGATGTCTGGAAATTTCACTGTCCGTCAGTTCCCTCATGGATTCTTTTCCCAGAAAAACGCTGCCGCCAATGGTTTTAAGCTGTTTGGTGATGGTCTTTAAAATTGTCGATTTTCCGGAGCCGTTTGGTCCGATCAGTGTGAGGATTTCCCCTGGCCGGACACCCAGATTGATATTTTTAATCAGGGGAATCCGGTCGTATCCTACGGTCAGATCACGCATCGTAAGCTGCTCGTCATCGTTTGGTATATCTTGCGTTGGAAACTGCCCTGTCTCTTTTAGCATATTCTGCCCATTATGTTGTTTTCCATTTTCTTCTTTCATCACTTTCCAATTATTTTCCATCTGCATTTTTGTGTCTGCTCATAGTAACTTTCTTCCTACCTTTGCGTCCTTATCCGTTTTGGCTTTCTGTCTGCACGTTATTTGTCTTCCACGATCTATCATATCCGCTGTTTGCGAAGCATTGCCGCAATTACCACCGGCACTAAAAATACCGCCGTCACCGAACTGATACTGATCTCCGTTGGTGCAAACACGGTTCGCGCAATCCCGTCACAGAACAGCGTAATCACTGCGCCGCCGAGAAAACATCCCGGAATTAGAATAATCGGTTTTGCCGTGTGGGTTGCCAGTTTAATCAGATGTGGCACCGCAATTCCGACAAACGAAATCGGTCCGGCAAACGCGGTCACACATGCCGACAGCAGACTTGACAGTAAAATCAGTGCAATGCGCAGCACTTTTACATTTACGCCCATATTTCTGGCATAAGATTCTCCCATCTGATAAGCACTGATTGGTTTTGCAAGCCCGAAGGTAATCACAACCGTGATTCCAACAATTATGACCATGATGCGAATGTGCTCCCAGCTCATACCGGAAAAACTTCCCATCGACCAGTTGTGAAGATTGACGATATTCGAATCGCTGGCAAATGTGACGCAGAAGTCCGTGATGGCGGAACAGATATAACCGATCATGATCCCACAGACCACCAGCAGCGACATTTTTGACACGCGAAATGAAATTAAAAGCACGAATCCCATGGCAAGCATGGAACCCACAAACGCAGCCATAACCATGCCAAAGGAACTGATCATAATGCCTTTTTCCAGCAGGAAAATCATGGTAAGTGCCACCACCAGTTTTGCGCCGGATGAAATTCCAAGCACATACGGTCCTGCAATCGGATTCTGGAAAAAGCTCTGGAGTAAAAATCCCGACACTGACAGTGCTCCTCCTAACAAGATCGCAGCAAGGATGCGCGGCAGTCTGATTTTCCACACAATCTGTGAAAATGTCTCATCTTTTCCACTTCCCGCAAGGATTGCAAACAGATCCGATGTGGATATGTCCACACTTCCCGCCCCGACATTCCATAAAAACAATACCGATAATATGATAATTGCAACAACAAAAGAGATGATATAACGTTTTTTCATGATTTCCTCTGGTTTATATGAATTCCTGTCAGTTGATTTTCTTCAAAAACCGGTACTCTGCATCCGTTTCCCCATTCAGTACCTTATTGAGATCCTCAATGAAATCACAGGTTCCACTGGTCTGCTGGTAAAAATTGTTTCCGGTTGTGTAGACCTGTCCTGATTTTACTGCTTTAAAGTCGGCAAACAGACTGTTTTTCTGTACCAGTTCAGCGATCGATGTCAGTTCTCCCTCTATTGTACCATTGTAAATGAGAATGTCAGCATCTTTTTCGGCCGCATAGAAATCTTCCATCTGCATTTTTAATGTGGAGAGTGCATTTTCCTCTTCCGGGACATAACCATTTAAGGAATAAGTGCCCCCCGCAAGTTCGATCATTGATGATACATAATCATTTGGTTTCCGTACCGTAATCGTTCCATCCGATGCAACTGCAAAAAATGCTACCGACAGCCCCGTTTTTTCTTTTTCCAAAATCGGCTCAATATGTGCTGCCTGCGCATCAAAAAACGCTTTGGCCTGCTGTTCTCTCCCGAACAAAACGCCAAAAAGCTTTATCCATTCGAGTCTTCCAAGCGGGTGCTTTTCATAGCTGGAGCGCTCGATCATGACCTTGATCCCAAGTTCTTCTAATTTTTCTTTCACTTCCGGGTTGTGCGTGATCATCGTATTTTCAATCGCAAACGTGCATCCACCGGAAAGTAAAAGTTCATAGTCAGGCGCATTGTATTTCCCGGCATAGATCAGATTTCCCGCTGCCATCGCATCTGCCGCCTCTTTTACATACCAGTCTTTTTCTTTTACTCCTGTATATTTCAGATCAGAGACTGCACCGATCTGGCAGACTAAATCCATCACCGCACTCGACACCAGATATACATTTTCAAGCGGCTGTTGTAAAACTGTCACATCTGCCGGAACATCCGCCGGCACTTTGACACCTTTTGGCACAAGCAAAAAACGACCGTTATCCACGATCGTAATCAGCTTATAAGCACCATATTGTTCTACTTCAAACTGGTCGGCGTAGGATAACTCCATACGCCCATTGCAGTCTAAGTCTTTAAAACCTGCCGTTTCCGGAAATTGAAAAGTCAGGGTGTAATCAATCTCATGCGGCGTACTCATTGCCGTCGTATCACCGATCACATCCATCTCACATGGGATTCCATCAATTGGAAATGTGAATGTAGAGTTTCCACCTTCATTTTCATTGAGATATTTCTCCCCGTTCACGATCATGTAATCGTAATGCGTACTGCTCCATGTGATCGTCGCATATGCCACTCCATCCTTCACAGTAACTTTCGCCTGTGAATCCACAGTTGCTTTTCCGCTGCCGCCTTCTAATGTGACTTCCACCGTATATTCGCCATCCTCAGGAACTGAAACTTCTGTGCTGTCTGCCTGTTCTGCGGCATCATTTCCAGTCATGCTTTCTTCTGTTCCATCCTGATCTGCCGTTCCCTGCACATTTTCCTCTGCTGTCTGTGCATTTTCCTCTGTGACTGTACCTGCCGCTCCCTGTGCACTTTCCGTGGCTGTCTGACCAGCCCCGCCTTCTACTGCAGCGGCATTATTTTTTGCACCGCATCCCGTGAATATCTGCATGCACATCATTGCGGATAAGATTACTGCGGTCACTCTCTTTTTATTCATACAAATCTCCATTTATTAGTTATCTGTCTCCTGCGGATCAGAAACGCTTACTTTGTGATCGTACCACTCGCCTTTTGTGCCGAGGATTGCAAGATCAAATTCTTCATCTAATGCTTCTACCGGCACATCAAAACCATATACCTCGTCGGTGGTTCCATCACTGTATTTTACAGTATCCGTTGTCGGCTCTAAAATATCAGCACCGTCTTTTTTCGCATCATCTGCTGTTCCGACAAACAGATTTACAATTTTTTTTGAAACAAGGCTGATATGGATCGTCATTTTTCCGTTTTCTACGGTAAGGATACCACGTCCCTCATCTGCCTCATTTACATGAAACATGCTGCTGTCTGTATCAAACTTTGCGGTGTAAACACCATCCTCGAGAGTACCAACGGTACTCTCTGTGGTGGATGTTGACTCAAGGTCTCCAAGGGAATCGATTGCATCTTTTGTATGATCAATATAGATCTGCTGGATTGCTTCGATTCTTCCAAGTCCTGAAATCTGTGTATCAACGCTGTCAAAATATCCACTTGCTGTGAACTGGCTCTTCCAGGAATCTTCGTCGTCACCTGCCATATCGTTGTTTGCATGATCTCCTGCAACAACCATAAGAGGTCTTAAAACAACTTTTGTATAACCGGCTTCTTTTACTGCCTCAATCACATTTTCGCATGCTGTCTCTTCCGGCTCACCCTCAACAGTTCCGATAAACACATTATCATAGGAAAGATCTTTCATCTGTGCTGCCATCTGGCTGTAGCTTACTTTTGCAGAATGAGAAGTTCCATGTCCCATAAATACGAATGCAGTTCCATCTTCTTTTGCTGCATCTAAAGAATCATATCCTGCTGTCTTTACTGCCTCTGCTGTGATCGCCTCTGCAACTTTTGCCTTATCCTCATTGATCACAGTTGCGTCAGATCCTACTTCACCAAGCATTGGCTCTGCAACGGTAACTGTCTCAAATTTGTCTTTGTAATTGTCAAGTGTCTCTACCAGCTCGTCATACTCTGCACCATGCATTAAGTGTGTCGGCTGAACAACAAGATTTTTTACTCCGTTGTCAACAGCTCTCTCTAATGCCTGATCCACATTATCAATCTTTTCGTCATCTCTTGCCTGTACATGGTTGATGATGATCTGTGCTGTAAATGCTCTTCTTACAGACCAGTCCGGATATGCTGCTTCCAGTGCTTTTTCGATTCCACTGATATCCTCGGCACGACTGTCGTTAAATGAGGTACCAAAACTTACTACAAGAAGTTCATTTTCTCCGATATTATCTTCATTTAACGGATCATCCTTTGAGGCATCTCCTGTATCTCTTCCGAAATAATCCGGATCTGCGTTCTCGCCGGAAACTAATTCCTTCTGTGCATCTGTCAATGCATCCCATGCCTCTTTTGCCTCTGCACACTGTGCGTCCGTATCATCATTTCTTGTCTGAACATAGATCGCATCGATCAGTTCTGCGACGTGATCGGCTGCCGCCTGATCGTCAACTTCCGTGCTCTCTACGGTTTCCGTTGCCTCTGTTTTCTCTGAAGATACTGTCTCAGAGGTTTTTGCTGTGTCTGTTGCTGCTGTGTTGCTTCCGCATCCGGCGACCATACCTGTTGCAAGCGCTAATGTGGTAAGTAACGCAATGGTTCTTTTCTTCATAATGCTCTCCTTATTATAATATAATGTATCGTTCATAGTACACAGTGGAATTTTTCCACACAAAGAAACACTCCGCCTTATTTGAGGGCGGAGTAATAAGTCTGCATAAATAAGCTGACAATCTGACAGCCTACATTTACGGTACGACCAATTACTCGTGATCCGGGAAATATTTCCCTGTACCAGACAACTGGCAGGTTTCCTGGCTGAAAGATCATCACACAGATTCCGCCTTCCCAACATACTGCAAAGTACATCAGTGACTTATCTTTGGAATCTGCACTCCCTAATCACAGTGACGAGATCGTACAGGAATCGCACCTGTTTCCCTTTTAACCAACCTATTTTTAATATGAAAACTATACTGTACTTTATGTACTGCTCCATTTCCCGGATAAAAACAGCCGGCACCAATTATCTTCTCTATGAAACTTTTAATATACTAGCATATCCACTACCTATTTACAACAACCACTTTTCTCTTGCAAATCATTCAAAATATGGTATACTAATCAAGTATTTGCAAAAACATATCTGGAGACGTATCGAAGTGGTCATAACGGGGCGCACTCGAAATGCGTTAGCCCTCCGGGGCACGAGGGTTCGAATCCCTCCGTCTCCGCTCTTCCAAAAGGAAACACAATTTGCTTTATATTCGTGTTTCCTTTTTTCTTTTCACACTTTTTCGTGATTACCCACAATTTCATAGCTAAAGTACCATATTTTTTTTTAATTTATGTCTACCATTTTTTGTCAAAAAATAGTAAAATAAGTGTAATTAACCTATAGGAAAGGGAGCTTGATATCCATGAAAAGCAAAAGCGTAAAAAATTCACTGACACTAATGTGTCTTATGATTGTTCTTGTATCTGTCATAGTCATTGGCGGTATTTCAATTTCAAATATCAGCACTATGACTTCCACGGCAAACAAGAATTATGAAAATGCCAGGTTAGATGGGTACAATACTGAGATCAAAAGTCAGGTACAGTCTGTCATCGCTATTTTACAGGCAGAATACGACAAATCCCAAAACGGTGATCTGACTGAAGACGAAGCAAAAAAAGAAGCAGCAGAGATCGTCCGCAACATGCGTTACAGGGATGATGGAAGCGGTTATTTCTGGATCGATGATACCGACTACAACCTCATTATGCATCCGATCTTAACCGATCAGGAAGGTAATAACCGTTACGATCTGACAGATCAGAATGGCGTCAAGATCATTCAGGAGATCATGAAGGTCTCGACCGGTTCTGACGGCGGCGGCTTCAATGAATTTTATTTTACGAAAGCCGACGGTGTTACCGTAGCACCAAAGATCGCGTACTCTCAAATCTTTACCCCATGGAACTGGGTTGTTTCCACCGGTAACTATGTAGATGATATGGAAGCGGAAATGAATAGTTCCAAAAACGAAGTTCAGGCGAAATACCATACTATGATCACAGTCATAATCATAATTGATCTGATTTTTACAGTTATCGTATTCATTGCTTCCCGTATTTTCGGTAATACGATCTGCAAACCTTTGATCGAGATTCAGAATTTTGCAAACAGGATGTCGACCGGAGACCTGACTACCGGAGTCAATGTTTCAAGTAAAAATGAACTTGGAAAAACAGCCGGTGCACTTGATCTTGCACAGCAGGAGGTTGTCGGACTTATCTCCAACATTGATGGAGTTTCCTCTCATTTACAGTCCGCCGTTTCGGATTTCAAAAAGAATTTTGACAGCATGAACGAATCTATCCAGAACGTTTCGACTGCAATCAATGAAATTGCCCAAAACAGTAACTCTCAGGCAGCATCAACTTCAAGTGCCTCTGAAAATATTGCTGAGATTGCCGATGGCATCGCAGATACTTCCTCAGAAATGGAATCCCTTGATCAGAATGCACAGCTGATGCAGGATCGTTCCAATAAGTCCATGGAAACTTTACACAGACTGATTGATGTCAATTCTACAACCAAGACTGATATTGATTCTATGTATAACCAGACTGCCCAGACAAATGATTCCGTCAACAAGATCAGTCAGGCAGCTACCCTGATCAGCGAAATTGCATCCCAGACCAACCTGCTTTCCTTAAATGCTTCCATTGAGGCAGCAAGAGCCGGTGAAGCCGGACGTGGATTCGCGGTTGTTGCAGAAGAAATCGGTGGACTTGCCACCCAGTCTGCGCAGACGGTCAGTGAGATCAACAATATCATCAGTGAATTAAGCCAGAACTCTGAAAAATCTATGGAGCTGATGAAGAAAATGAGTGAGGCATCTGACGAGCAGGTTGCAGCGCTTGAAAGCACACAGCAGATGTTTGAGGATTTAAAGGGTGCACTTGATTCCTGTATGGCTTCCATCCAGACCATTACCGGAAAAATCCAGAATGTCAACTCACAGCGTGAACTTGTCACAGAGAGTATTGATACCCTGACACAGCTTGCAACCGACAATGCATCTTCCACAGAAGAGACTTCTGCTATGGCAACGGAACTCGATGCCGTTGTCCGTAAATCTTCGGATCTGGTATCTGCTTTAGCAGATGATATTGAAAAACTTTCTGCAGATATGAAACAATTTAAGCTGTAAATCATATGAACTATATACAAATTAATATTTAATCCCAAAAAACCGTGCGGTAATTTTAATCCGCACGGTTTTTATAACTAAAAAGCAGAACTGCACCCGTGCAGCCCCAGCAGTAAAACGAGTGGAGCAGGCTCAATGCCGCTTCCTCTTAAGCAAAACATTTTTTGATCTGTTCTGTGATCTCACCGTCTATCCATCCCTTTTGCACCATATTTTCCAATATCTCACATGCTGCTTCGTGCGTCATTCCGGATTTATACGGTCTGCTCTCCGTCAGTGCCTGATAGATATCAATGCACGCCATGATACGTTCCTGCCTGTTTAGCTCGTCGGCAGTTTTACCGAACGGATACCCGGTGCCATCGAGTTTTTCATGGTGGAGCGCCGCCCAGTCACGGATATCTTCCATTCCTTCTGCCTGTGATAAGATCAGATATGTGTATCCCGCATGATTTTTCATTTTAGAAAACTCCTCGTCCGTCAGGCGTCCCGGTTTTTCTAAGATATCATTTCCGATTGCTGCTTTCCCGATATCGTGCAGCGCGCCTGCCAGGTACATTTTCAGCACCGTCTCCTCGTCATCACCGAGATATCTGGATAATCTGGCTGCATTTTCCGCAACACCGAGTGAATGGCGGCTTGTAAATTCGGATTTATAGTCGATGATCTTTGCAAACAGATTGGCAAAATTTTTGCACATTTCATCGCTTAAATCCCGCTTTTTTCTCGGAACAATATTCCACAGCCGTTCTTCTAAATCTGCATCTCCAAGACTCAAAAAATGTTCTTGCCCAAACACTTCCAAAAAAGCATCTACGCATGCAGTATCAAATTTTGTCCCTTTATTTTTCAAAAGATAATCTTTCGCGCGCTGCCACACGGCATCATCAAATACCGGCGTCCGGCAGAACGCATCTAAAATATCACACAGATGAATGATCCTTGCAAAAAGAGGGATCTCTTCCCACGTTTTTCCAAATGGTCCGCTTCCATCGGCATTTTCATGGTGATATAAAATCACATTTTTCACATCCGTCAGAAACGGGTACATTTTTAAGTTTTCCTCCCCGTAAATGCAGTGGATGCCAAGCTGCTTTGACGTTATATTTTCCGTATTATTTTTTGTAAGGTCATTGTGAAATTCCTCATGAATATACTGCGTCAGCGCATTGTCGTGCAGCAGCGAACACGCCGCGAGATCCTGCAGGGCATCTCCTGTAATTCCCATTTTTTGTGCTGTGCATACGCTCATATATGCAACTCTTTTTCCATGTTTTGTCGCAACATGGGTCAGTTCCGCTTCGACACAGTCGAGTGCATAAGAGCATGCACCAAGCAGACCAATAATGTCTAATTCCATTTCCCATTCACTTTCTTTTTTATTTTTTTCTATCTTAACACACCAAAATCACTTTTGATACTACAAAATTGCTTTTCATTTCACAAAATTATTTCTGCGGGTGAACACCGCTTTTTTCCAACAGTTCGGTCACTTCGTTTTTTCCACCGTGTTCTGACAGCATGAACGGCTCATTTTCCAGATTTTCAATTTCAATCTTTTCTTTTACGCAAAGCGGATGTGCCTCCGGCAGCACGACCATGTATTCATCCATTTTTGACATATCACTTTAGCAGCTTCTGCCACACACTCTCACTGTGACCGGCATCTTTCTCATACAAATTGATATACTCTCCCGCCGTGCTGCGATCCTTAAATGCCGGGTACAAAAAACCTCTCTCCGGCACGCCCGGCTCATACTCGCCCTCTAACGGACTGACCGCACAGATCAGATATTCGTACACTTCCTCTGATCCCTCCTGCCATGCCTTATCGGTCCCTTTGACCGGGACATCGTATCTCCCGTGGAACAAAAAACACGCATATGGGCACCCCGGCTGATATTTCTCTCCAAGCAGCTCATAGAAAAGATCCGGGAATGCATCGTCTTTCAGACCTGTCTCCCTGATCCCGTCAAAGAGCTGCCAGATACTGCCCGGCTTTCTTTTTTCTTCCGGGATCCGGTATTCTCTTAACTGTTCATTTGTTTTTGAGATCAGCACCGTCTTGGCAAGTTCTAAGTTTTTGGCTCTTTCGGATGCAGACAGTTTTAAGAAATGCGTATTGAATGTTCCATCCACATATCCCTCTTCGTCAAAATATGCGCCTGCGATCCGGTCTATGGATGCCCGTGCGGGAGTCATGCGCCTGGTCAGTTCTAACATGTCATCGCGATTTATCATTTTGGTCCTTTCATTCCCGTAATTTATTCCATTAAATTTACACTATTTTTACACTATTTTTCACTATTCTTTCACTATTTTTTCTTAATTACTTTCCTTTTTTACACCAGCCCCTGAATCAGGATAAACAGGATCAGCAGCGGCAGTATAAACTGGAAATACGGCTTTAACTTTTTCGAGATTTTAAGTCCATCTCCCGTATTTGCCTCGTCAATATATTTATCAAATCCCCAACCCCACTTTGTTACGCTAAACAGCAGATAGATCAGTGAACCGACCGGAAGAAGCAGGTTGCTGACGATAAAATCCTCACTGTCGAGCACATCACGGCCGCCTATCAGATGCAGGCTGCTCCACACATTGTAACCCAGTACACATGGAAGACTTGCGAGCAGGATGATCACTCCATTGATAAGTGCGGCTTTATTTCTGCTCCAGTGAAACATATCCATACAAAATGACATAATGTTTTCAAACACTGCCATGACCGTCGAAAAACTTGCAAAGGTCATGAAAAGGAAAAACAGACATCCCCAGATCCGCCCGCCAGACATATTGACAAACACATTTGGCAGCGTGATAAAGATCAGGCTCGGTCCGGCATCCACTTCCACTCCATAGCTGAAACATGCCGGGAAAATGATCAGTCCAGACATGATCGCTACAAAGGTGTCAAGACCGCAAATTCTTGCGCCCTCACCGGCAAGCGAGTGATCTTTGCCCATATAACTTCCGAAGATCTCCATTGCGGCAACGCCAAGACTCAGTGTGAAAAATGCCTGATTCATGGCTTCCGTGATCACATTTTTAAGCCCTGTCTCTGCAACCGTGTCCAGATTCGGGACAAGATAAAACTTCACGCCTTCTGCTGCACCCTGCAGTGTAATACTGTGCACCGCGAGAACAACAATCAGAATCAGCAGCGCGCTCATCATGATCTTGCTTATTTTTTCCAGTCCGTTCTGCAGTCCCCTGCTGCACACAAAAAATCCCAGTATCACGGTAAGGATCATCCAAAATGCCATCTGTCCCGGATCTGCGAGCAGATTAGAAAATACTGCCGCAGTATTGTCCGCAGTCATGCCGGTCTGGAATTCGCCTTTTAAAAATTTAAAGAAATACGATACCATCCAGCCTGATACGGTCGTGTAATACATCATCAGCATATAGCAGCCAAACATTGCGATCCAGCCGTGAATATGCCACTTGCTGCCTTCTTTTTCGAGTGCTTTATAACCTAACACGGCGCTTTTTCTGCTGGCTCGCCCCACGGCAAATTCCATGGTCAGCACCGGAAGTCCCATTGCTATTAAAAATATCAGGTAGAACAGGACGAAGATGCCGCCGCCGTTTTGTCCAGCCACATAGGGGAATCGCCAGACGTTTCCGATTCCGATGGCGCAGCCGGCGCTTACGAGCAGAAAGCCCAGGCGGGATTTGAAGGATTCTCTTTTCATTTTTATTTTGCTCCGTTTCTTTTTTTACTTAGTGGATTCAAATTCTTTTAGGGCGGTAAGTGCCTGACCACCAAGCAGATACAATATTCCTGTATTGAAGATCGTCATGAGACCGATTCCGACGTCGCCGAGATCCCATACGAAAGTGTAGGCGGCGATTCCGCCGATAAATAGCATAATTAATGCAAGGATTTTGTACAGGGTCTGAAAGATCCATTTATCTCCAAATAAATAGGCGACGTTGCTTCTGGCATAGAAGAGGATGCCTAAAAATGTGGAGAAACTGAATAAAAACAGGGTCACTGCGATGAATATGACGCCAAATTCACCCAGGTGATAGCGCATTGCCGATTGAAGCAGATCCATGCCTTCTTTTCCCGCCACGACATTTTCCGGTGCAGTGAGCATGATCATAGCAGTGCAGCTGCAGATCACAATGGTGTCGACAAATACGCCAAGTGCCTGTGTCAGTCCGGCGCTGACCGGTGTCTCACATTCGGCTGCTGCGGCTGCACAAGGAGCAGAGCCGGAACCGGCTTCGTTTGAAAACAGTCCACGCTTGATGCCGTTCATAAGGACAGCGCCGAAGCCGCCGGAAACTGCCTGTCTTAGCCCAAACGCCTCCTCAAAAATCCGACCAAAAACCGCCGGGATGCTTCCAATATTTTTCAGGATAATAAATATCGTGATCGCAAAATAGCAGACCGCCATAACCGGTACGACCACGTCAAGCACTTTTACCGTCGCATTTTTCCGAAGGACGATCACCGCTGCGATCGCAACCAGTACGATCGTTGTGTAGAGTGGCGGGATGCCAAATGCATTTTCAAAGGAAGATACCACGGAATTGCTGATGACCTGGCTGATGCCACACCAGCAGATCAGTCCTGAAATTGCAAAAAGTACCGCGATCAGCACATGCTTTTTCTTCTTTTTCAATTTTTCTTCACAGAAATGATGGATATAATATGCGGGACCTCCGCGATATCCGCCATACAAAGGATCTTTTTCCTTGTGTAACTGTGCGAGCGTCCCCTCCACAAATGCGGTCGAGGAACCGATCAGCGCAGTCAGCCACATCCAGAACACAGCACCGGCACCGCCTGCCGAGATTGCCGCCACAACGCCTACCAGATTTCCCATGCCGACTCTGGTAGCCGTCGAGACGATCAGCGTCTGAAATGTGGAAAGACTGTCCTTCGTTTTCTTTTTTGCCATAAGTGCTTTTATCATATCCGGGAAAAGCCTGACCGGCAAAAATCTTGTGCGGATCGTAAAATAGATTCCTGTCGGAATCAGAAGAATTACAAGTAAAGAAATCCCTATGCTGCTTTCCTGCGGCAAAGGGATCGTAATCAGATCTCCCCATAAAAATGCGTAGATCTTTTCAATGACCGAGACTATCATAGTATATACCTTTTCCATCCTTAGTTTGTACTTTCTCTATCATACTATAGATTGTCTCTTTCATGCAATAAACAAGTGATAATTTCATGTAATATAGTTGAAGTATTTTTATTCTGTTACATTTTCAATTTCCGGAATTTTAAATTTCTGGATCATTCCCTGCAGACTCTCTGCCTCACTGCTCATCTCCTGACTGGCAGCCGCACACTCCTCAGATGTTGCAGAATTTGTCTGCACAACATCATTGATCTGCTCAATTCCCTCATTGATCTGCTGGATTTCTGTTGTCTGTGTCTCTAATGTATCCGCAATATGTGTAACGTCTTCCGTAATCAGCTTGGAGTTCTCTGCTACCTCCTCCAGCTGTGCCGCAGTCTCTTCCGCGATTATCATACCTTTTTCTACCGCATTCACAGATGTTTCGATCAGTGATGCTGATTCCTTTGCCGCCTGGGCACTCTGTTCAGCTAATAAATTTACCTGATTCGCTACAACTGCAAATCCTTTTCCTGCCTCTCCGGCCCTTGCCGCTTCAATAGAAGCATTCAACGCCAGCAGATTTGTCTGGGAAGCAATTTCATTAATTGTTGCAATAATCTTATCAATCTCTTTTGATGCCTCATTAATCTCATGCATAGAAGCAACCATTTCATGCATCTTACCATTGCTGTCTGAAATGGCATTTCCAAGTTCATCCACTCTTCCGCTGATTGCTTTTGCAGATTGCGAATTTTTTTCTACCTGTTCAGAAACCCCGGCAACTGTAGCCGTCAGTTCTTCTACAACCGCTGCCTGATTCGTAGCTCCATCTGCAAGATCATTGGAACTTGATGCCACCTGGTCTGCTGCACTTGAAACCTCACTCGAAACATTTTTAATTCCTTTGATCGTTTCTGCCATACTCTTCTCAAATGACATGAAAGAATTTAAAATACCGACAAAATCTCCCTTCCACTCTACTTCCGGCTGAACATCAAAATTTCCTTCTGAGAACAGTTTCATTGCACGATCAATATCATCTACATAAGTTCCCAAAATACGAATTGATTTGCGCATACTGTGCGCCAGTCTTCCAATCTCATCCTCCGAATGATATTCCAGCGTACTGTGTAAATTTCCTTCTGTCAGTTCCTTTGCAACGTCTTCCACTGCATGTAACGGATCCAGAATTGTTTCAAGTACCTTTTTACTTATTACCTTAGCCAGTGTGCATGCACAAACCAGACAGATAATAATACACACAATTCCTGCAACAGCAAAAATAATTGTAGTTCTTGCAGACTGCTCACTTACTTCATCTGTGATCTCATCTAATCTTATGGCAATTTCCACAAGTTTATTTAATGCAGGTGTACAACTATTAAAAATTTCATCAATCGCTTTCTCTTTTTCGCCATTTTTAATTTCTTCTATAATCGAATAACCAATGTTTCCCCAATCAGAAAGAGCAGATGCATACTCATTATATTCCTCATCCGGTAAGACTTTGGTTTTCTTTAATATTTCCAGCTGCGAATCCACTTCTGTAAGCAGCTTTTTTACATTCTGCTCATAACTGTCATAAGCAGATGTATCATTATTTAATGCCATTTCCCTGATATTTCTCGCTGACGTATTCACATTGATCCTGCAGATTTTTACCGCCTGATCCGCAGCATTGACATCATCTATATAATGTAACATATTAGCAAATAACACACCTATGACCACAATAGAAAACAGACCCGAAATCAACATCATACTAATGACTTTTCCGTAGCCATAGTTTATCCTCTCCTGCAGATGCATATTTTCCAATTTGTCTTTCATTGTACTCTTTTGTGACAACATAGATTGTTATTTCCTTTCTCTATTGAATTTTTGAATTTTTACTCTTATATACCAAATTCCATTTTCAAAGTCAATACGGTTTCGGTTCAATTTTTCATATTCTACTTTTCGCATAATATTCAGCACATCCCACGCAAAAAAATTCAGCACTTTTACCAAAAAAGAAAACCACCACTCCCCGGCTCCCGGTTTGTGATGGTTTCCTGCTATATTATTCTGTCCACTTCTTAAATTCTTCATCCGTACATTTCACATAATGTGTCCCGGACACCAGATGATCCGTTCCCTTATTATAATCAATGCCGGAAGTCTTGTAATCGTAGCTCAGTGCCACACGATTTTTTTCCACGACCGGATTCGGTGCAGGTATCGCAGAAAGAAGGCTCTTCGTATATGGGTGGATTGGATTCTCAAAGATTTCCTCCGTTGTTCCGGTCTCTAAGAGATGTCCCAGATGAAGTACCCCGATGCGATCCGAAATATATTTGACCATGGAAAGATCATGTGCGATAAACAGATACGCGGTTCCTGTCTCCTGCTGGATATCCTTCATCAGGTTAACGACCTGTGCCTGAATGGAAACGTCCAGCGCAGAGATACACTCATCTGCAATGATCAGTTTCGGGTTCATGATCAGCGCTCTCGCAATTCCGACACGCTGTCTCTGTCCACCGGAAAACTGATGCGGATAACGGCCCGCATGTTCCGGCGCAAGTCCAACTTTTGCCAGGATGTTTTTGATCTTTTCCTCACGCTCTGCGCGTGTCTTGTACATATGATGGATATCTAACCCCTCGCCGATGATATCGCGCACCTTTTTTCTTGGATTTAAGGATGCCATCGGGTCCTGGAAGATCATCTGCATCTGCGTGCGCAGTGCCTGGCTGTTTGCCTTATTGATCCTGCCGCTGATGTCCATTCCATTAAAATTGATCTCCCCGGCGGTCGGATCATAAAGTCTTATGATACTTCTTCCGATCGTTGATTTTCCGGAACCGGATTCCCCGACCAGACCATATGTCTCACCCGGATAGATCTGAAAACTTACGTTTTCCACCGCATGCACGGTATAATTATTACTTACCTTAAAATATTGTTTCAAGCCTTTCACGGTAAGAAGAGGCTTACTGTTTTCATTCACCGTCATCGATCTTTGCCTCCTTCTTCATTCGCGCAATACGCTCTTTTAATTCAGGCGGCATCTCTGCCTTCGGTGCCCGCGGATCTAACAGCCAGGTAGCCGCATAATGTGTATCTGTCACCTGAAACATTGGCGGATCTGCCTTGTCGTCGATCTCAAGCGCAAACTGGTTACGCGGTGCAAACGCATCGCCCGGTTTTTCGTTTAACAGGTTTGGCGGCGAACCAGGGATCGTGTAGAGTCTCTCATCCGCAGTGTCAAGATCAGGCATTGCAGAGAGCAGTCCCCAGGTATACGGATGTTTCGGATCATAGAAGATCTCATTGATCATACCTTTCTCAACGATTTTTCCGGCATACATAACATTGACGTAATCTGCCACTTTGGCAACTACACCAAGATCATGTGTGATGTAAATAACGGAAATGCCTCTCTCTTTCTGTACCCTGCGGATCAGCTCGATGATCTTTGCCTGAATCGTAACATCCAGTGCAGTCGTCGGCTCATCACAGATCAGAAGATCCGGGTTGCAGGCAAGCGCGATGGCAATGACCACACGCTGTCTCATACCACCGGAGAGCTGGTGCGGATAGTTTTTCATACGTTTTTCCGCATCCTCGATACCAACCTCTTTTAACAGTTCTACTGCCTTATCCCAGGCTTCTTTCTTCGGTGTCTTAAAATGCCAGATCATACCTTCCATGATCTGTTTTCCGATCGTCATGGTCGGATCAAGACTCGTCATCGGATCCTGGAATACCATAGCAATTCTTTTTCCATTGATATGTCGTCTGATCCACTTTTTATCTTTTGTTAAAATGTCTACCGTCTGCGGTGTTCCATCCGCATGATGATAGGAAAATTCTATAGTACCGCCCGTTACTTTCGCATTGGATGCCAAAATACCCATGGCAGCTTTCATTGTTACGGATTTACCGGAGCCGGACTCACCAACGATCGCAACTGTCTCGCCTTTCATCAGGTCAATATTGACTCCACGGATGGCGTGCACGCTTCCTGCAGTCGTCTGAAACGTAATATCCAGGTCCCGTATTTTTAAAATCTGTTCTTTTGTCTCTGACATATACGAATCCCCTTTCTTACATTTCTTTCAGCTTCGGATCT
>ERZ773116.1944-NODE-1944-length-17677-cov-8.187209_pt1 | contig 17677 bp, 12 predicted proteins | sample MGYA00580563_ERZ773116 | MGnify/ENA primary metagenome ERZ773116 (study PRJEB29015, sample SAMEA2737864) | human gut metagenome | biome: human gut; feature: human-associated habitat; material: faeces | place: China | collected 2012 ... | reverse complement strand
AATCCCTAAAAAATTTTTTAGGGATTAAAGACCCGTCCCCCTATCCCGATTTTTTTAGAAAGGAAAATATGGACGGAATAATAATCATAAACAAACCCAAAGGATGCACATCACACGACATAGTATACAAAATAAAAAAATTGCTAAACGAAAAAGTCGGCCACACAGGAACACTAGACCCAATGGCAGAAGGAGTATTGCCAATACTAATAGGAAAAGGAACACTACTTTCAAAATACTTAATAAACCATAACAAAAAATACATAGTAGAACTACAATTAGGAACCAAAACAGACACCGCAGACTCAGAAGGAAAAATAATAGAAGAACAACCTGTAAACGAAACTCTTCTAACACAAGAAAACATAACAAAAATATTGCAAACATTCATCGGAAAACAAGAGCAGGTGCCACCAATTTATTCTGCAATAAAAGTAAATGGAAAAAAATTATATGAATATGCAAGAAAATGTCAACAAGTTGAAATAAAGCCAAGACAAATAGAAATTTATAATATAGATTTAATTGACTATTCACCAAAAGAAAAACAAATTAAATTTGAAGTGTTTTGTGGAAAAGGTACATATATTAGAAGTCTATGTGAAGATATTGCCACTAAATTTGGAACAGTGGGATACATGAAATCCCTTAAAAGAACGCAAGTTGGAGACTTTAAAATTAAAGATAGCATTACTGTTGAAGAGTTAAACAAAATCGTAGAAAACTCAAATATGGCAAATACGAAAAATAATGAAGCAAATAATAAAATGAGCAATGAAATAGACAAAAAAATAATATCAGTAGAAAAAATATTTGAAGCATCACCATCAATAGAACTAGACGAAAGAAAACTAAAACTATTTCTAAACGGAGTTATGCTTACACAAAAGTACGATGATGGAGTCTACAAAATATATAGCCACGAAAGCAACAATATAAACCAATTTATAGGAACAGGAACAATTAAAGATAATTTATTAAAAAGAGATATTATATTATAAAAATTCACTATTACAATACAAGAAAGCAAAAAGTTAGGAACTTTAAAAAATAAAAATTTCATAAAAAATAAAACACTGAATATACTTTATAAAAAAGATATGAGGTGTTTTTATGTTTTATATAGAAAAAAATGACAAGCCCAACTGGCTTATAAAAAAAGCAAACATAATAAAAGTAGAAGATAACACAATAATACTACCAATCTATGAAAAAATAAAACCCAAAGGTATTGAAAAACTAGCGAAAAAAACAAACAAAATAATAAGAAAAAACTCAAACAGTGTAAAAGCAGTTGTAAGCAAAGAAATACAAAAAGAAAAACAATATATAAATTTATTAAATACATATGGAATAGAAATAGCGGACGGAAAATGGCTATTTGAAATTCTAATACCAGACGTTGTACAAAAAATAGTAGAACAACAAAAAATAGAAAAAGTAAACATATCAATATTAATAAATGACTTAACAGAAATAGAATTAGAAAACATAAAAGAACTAGCAAATAAATATCAAAATATAAATATTGTAACAAACCATATAGAAAAATTCACAAGACTACAAAAAGCAATGCTAGAAAATGGAATAATAATAACGATAACTAATAACAAGAAAAAAAGTTTAATGAAATCACAAATAATAATAAATGTGGACTTTCCAAAAGAACTAATTGACAGATACAGAATAAACGAATATGCAACAATTATAAATATAAAAGAAAAATTAAAAATAAAGCAAAAAAGATTTGAAGGAAGAATAATAAATGATTACGAAATAAAACTAAAAAATAATTATTTTGGAGAAAAAATAGTTGATAGACAATATTACTGTAAGGACTTGTACGAGTCAGAACTACATAAAAAAACTCAGTACAAAGAACTTAGGAAAAAAATAAAAAAAGAAATTGCAGATATTATAATAATACCAACATAGAACAAATCTGAAAATTTTCTGTGCAATGTAATTTTATATATTAGAAAAGTTGCATAACTTTCCCAATATATAAATAATAAATAAAAAATTTCCCTAACCCCTTTTATTTTTATAAAAAGTATAATATAATAGGTATATCAAAAGCAATTACAGGGAGGTAAAAAAAGATGCCAAGAAGTAATAATAAAAAGGAAGCAAAACATAGCAAACCAGAAGAAAAAACAACCAAAATAAAAACACAAAAAGGCAAAATACCAAAAAATAAAAAAAGGAAACAACATCCAAAATTAAAACTATTCCTAAAAATACTACTAATAATATTTTTACTATTATGTGTAGCAGGAGCAGGGATAGTCTCAGCAATGATGTTTGGACTATTTGGCAACGACTTTGAAATAACAAAAGAGGAACTAATAGTAGGAAACTCTAACACAATAGTATTAGACAAAGACGGAAATGAAATAGCAAACTTAAACACAGACGAAAATAGAAAAACAATATCACTAAGTGAAATGTCACCATACTTGCCAAAAGCATATATAGCAATAGAAGACAAAAGATTCTATTCACATAGTGGTGTAGACATAAAAAGAACCGCTGGAGCAATACTTGGAGCAGTTACAGGAAACTCATCATATGGAGGAAGTTCAATAACACAACAATTGGTAAAAAACATAACAAAAGACAAAGCAAGATCAGGACTAGCAGGTGTAGTAAGAAAAATGAAAGAATGGTCAAAAGCAGTACAAGTAGAAAGAATGATATCAAAAGACCAAATACTAGAACTATATTTAAACATAATATTTGTAGGTGGTAACGAACTACACGGAGTAGAACTAGGCTCACAATATTACTTTAACAAAAGTGCAAAAGACTTAAGTTTAGCACAATGTGCATTTTTAGCAGGAATAAACAACTCACCAAATTCATATAGCCCATATGACACATCATTAGACCAAGAAAAAGCAGGAAATCTAAGAAAAGAAAGAACACTAACAGTTTTAAAAGAAATGAAAACACAAGGCATGATAGAAAACGAAGACGAATATAATGCAGCAGTTAAAGAAGTAGAAGATGGACTAAAATTTGAAAAAGGATATTCAGGAACATCAAGTTACTCATACCATACAGCAGAAACAGTAAAACAAGTAATAAAACAAGTAATGGAAGAAAAAAATATATCTGAAGATTTAGCAAAAAACTATGTATATGGAAGCGGATTAACAATATACTCAACAGAAGACCCAAAAGTGCAAGCAAGAGTAGAAGAAGAATTTGCAAAAACAAAATACCAAATAAAAGGTAGAGAAAAAAATAAAAATGGTGAACTAAAAAATGACCATACACAAGCCGGAATGGTAATAATAGACAATCAAACAAACCAAGTAGTAGCAGTAGGAGGAAGCCTTGGAGAGCAAAAAACAACAGGATGGAACAGAGGAACACAATTAACAAGACAAACAGGTTCATCAATGAAACCACTAGCAGACATAGTACCAGGATTACAAGAAAAAGTAATAACTGCAGCAACAATATATGATGATGCAATAACAGACTTTGGAGGAGGATATAAGCCAAAAGACTACAACAATCCAAAGGGATATATCAATATAAGAAGTTGTATACGTACATCACAAAATATACCAATGGTAAAAGTAATGATGGAATTAACACCTAAAAAATCAATAGAATACCTAAAGAAAATGGGAATAACAACACTAGATGATACAAAAGATGCAAACCCAGCATTATCAATAGGTGGACTAAGTAAAGGAATAAGCCCATTAGAAATGGCAGGAGCATATGCATCAATAGCAAATGATGGTGTATACACAACACCAATATTCTTCACAAAAGTAGTAGACAGTAGTGGAAACACAGTATTAACTGCAAACCAAGAAAAAACAAGAGTAATATCAGAACAAAATGCATATTTAACAAGATCAATTGTATCAGAACCAACAAAAAGTGGAGGAACAGCAACATATTGTGCAATACCAGGAATGGAAACATGCGCAAAAACAGGTTCAACAGATGACTATGTAGACAGATGGCTATGCGGATTTACACCATACTATACTGCAGCATGTTGGTTTGGATATGACAATGACCAAGAACCATTAAAAGTTGGAAAAACAGTATATAGTGTAGATGGAAGAAACCCAGCAGGACAATTATGGTCATCAATAATGAAAGATATCCATAAAGGATTAGCAAACAAAAACTTCAACAAACCATCAACAGGATTAGTACAAAAAACAATATGCAAAGACACAGGAGGAATTGCAACATCTTCATGTACAAACACATACACAGAAACATTTACAACAGACAATGTGCCAGAAAACTGCCAAGGACACGGAACACAAAAAATATGTACAGAATCAGGAAAAGTTGCAAACGAATACTGCCCAGCAGATAAAGTAAAAACAGTTTCTTATGGAGGAGTTATTCCAAAAGAACAACTAAAATTATGGAATACAATAAACAAATCAAAATCATCAAGCGAAAAAATAGACGAAGTATGTACAATACATACAAAGAAAATCGAAGAAAAAACATCAAACGAAAATAAAACACCAACAAATACAGTAGAAAAAGAACAAAATAAAATAGGAAATACAGTAGAAAAACCAACAATAAAACCAGAAGAAAATAAAGTGCCTGATGAAACAGGAAAAGACGAAACCGCCAAAGACGAAACAGCAGACTAAAAAAAAAGAATTAAGATTTTGTATGCAATACAAACTGCTACAAAATCTAATTTCTGCTATAAAATAATATAAAATATTGAGCACTTTGGAAAGGAGAAAAATGGACATATATTTTTACAACACATTAACAAGAAAAAAAGACAAATTTGAACCACTAGACCCAAAGGAGATAAGAATATATTCATGTGGACCAACAGTATACAAAGATGCCACAATAGGAAATATGAGAACAAACATATTTCAAGACGTATTAAGAAGAACATTACGCTATAATGGATATAAAATAAAACACGCAATGAACATCACAGACGTAGGGCACTTAGTATCAGACGGTGACGAAGGCGAAGACAAAATGTTAAAATCAGCAAGAGAAGAACACAAAACGCCACTACAAATAGCAGAGCACTACACAAAGTTATTTTTTGACGACTTAAAAACATTAAACATAGAAACACCAGAAATAGTATGTAAAGCAACAGACCACATAAAAGAAATGCTAGAATATGTAGAAAAACTAATGGAAAATGGATATGCATACGAAACATCAACAGCAATATATTTTGATATATCAAAATTAGACAAATACCCAATACTTTCCAATCTAGACATAGAAAATCAAAAAGCAGGAGCAAGAGTAGAAGTAGACCCAGAAAAAAGAAATCCACATGACTTTGCATTATGGATAAAAGCACCAGAAAATCACTTAATGAAATGGAATAGTCCATGGGGCCCAAGTTATCCAGGATGGCACATAGAATGTTCTGCAATGGGAAGAAAATACTTAGGAGAGCAATTTGACATACATACAGGTGGAATCGACTTAATACCAACACACCATGAAAATGAAATTGCTCAAAGCAAAGGAAGATGCGGAAAAATACCAGCAAAATACTGGTTACACGGAGAATACCTATTAATAAATGGAGGAAAAATGTCAAAATCACTAGGAAATGTATACCTAGTAAAAGACATAAAAGAAAAAGGATATGACCCAATAGTATACAAACTATTCAGTTACTCATGTCATTACAGAAACAAACTAAACTTTACATGGGAAGGAATAGACTCTGCATCAAAATCATTAGAAAGACTGCGTAACAGTTACCAACTAAACTTAAATGGAACAGACGAATTAACAGTTGAGGACAAAGAAAAATTAGCACAAATAGAAGAAAATTTCCACAAAGCAATAAATGATGACTTAAACATGCCACTTGCAATGAGTTTTGTATGGGAAGCAGCAAGATTTGAAAAGAAAAATCCGGAAGTTGCTAGATTACTTGCAAAATTTGACACAGTTCTTGGAATTAAAATAGATGAAGCAAATACAGAAAAAGAGGAAATTCCACAAGACATTTTGGATTTAGTTGAACAAAGAAAAATAGCAAGAGAAAACAAAGACTGGGCAAAATCAGATGAATTAAGAGATTTAATAAATCAAAAAGGATATTTAGTTAAAGATACTAAAAATGGAGTAGAAATAAACAAAATAATAAATTAAGAAAAAAGCAAAATATCCAGAAATTTGGTTATTAATAAAAATAAAAAACAAAAAGGAGAACAACCTTTTTAAAACAAATTAGGAGGAATCAAAATGGCAATATTATTACCAGGAGGAGCAGGATTTATAGGAAGTCACACTGCAGTAGAATTATTAAATAAAGGAAGAGAAATAATTATAATAGACAACTTCTCAAACAGTACACCAAAATCATTAGAAGCTATTAAGAAAATAACAGGAAAAGACTTTAAATTTTATGAAATGGACTACATGGACAAAGAAAAACTAGAAAAAGTATTTGAAGAAAACAACATAGAAGCAGTAATGAACTTTGCAGGATACAAAGCAGTTGGAGAATCTGTACAAAAACCAATAGAATACTACACAAACAATATATCAGGAGCATTAGTAGTATTAGACACGATGAGAAAATATGGATGCAAAAAATTCATATTTAGTTCATCTGCAACAGTATATGGTGAACCAGAAAAAATGCCTATAACAGAAGATACGCCAACAGGTGGAACAACCAATCCATATGGAACAACAAAATTATTTATAGAACAAATACTAAAAGACATTTACAAATCTGACAACACATGGGACATCTGCATACTAAGATATTTCAATCCAGTAGGAGCACATGAAAGCGGATTAATAGGAGAAGAACCAAAAGGAATACCAAACAACTTAATGCCATATGTAGCAAGAGTTGCAGCCGGAACATTAAAAGAATTGTCAGTATTTGGAAATGATTACAACACACCAGATGGAACAGGTGTAAGAGATTATATCCATGTAGTTGACTTAGCAAAAGGACATATAAAAGCATTGGAAAAATTAGAAAAAGAAAAAGAAGGTTTATATATCTATAACCTAGGTACAGGACATGGTTATAGTGTTTTAGATATGGTTAAAGGTTTTGAAAAAGCAACAGGTAAAAAGGTTGCGTATAAAATAGCACCTCGTAGACCTGGGGATATTGCTACATGTTATGCTGATCCTACTAAGGCAAAAGAAGAATTAGGTTGGACTGCAGAAAAAAATATCGATGATATGTGTAAAGATAGTTGGCACTACATTGAAGAGAGCCAAAAATAATTTAATGGACTTCGAATTGTAACATTTTGTAACATTGTTTTTAATAAAAAAATAAAAAAGTTATAAAAAATAGTTGATTTTTACAAATAAGTATGGTATTATAATGCCATACTTATTTTAGTATTTTTTTAATCTAAAGAATTTTTTATTCATATTTTTATATCTAATATTTTTTAATTCAGACTCCTTCAGAGTACAAAAATTTATATTCTGCCTAATTTGAAAATTAATTCAAAAGGCATAAAGGAAAGGAGGGATACATGTGAGCAGTGAATTTGAAAAAGTTGTGTTGCAAAAATTTGACGAAATAAGTGGTAAATTAGAACATTTAGATAATAAAATTGATGCAGTAGACAACAACTTAAATAAAAAAATAGACTATGTAGACGCTAAACAAACAAAAAGATCAGATAGTATTATGGATAAATTAGATTACATGAGTAATAACATAGCACAAATACTTGAAGAACAAATAAAAATGCGTAAAGAAATGAAAGAATACAATGAAAAAAATGAAAAAGAACATAGAATGTTTGAATATGAAATAAGCAACTTAAAAAGATATGTAGTATAATAATAAAAAAATACCTTCTGATTAACTAAAACAGAGGGTATTTTTATAAAAAATTTTAACCAGAAAGAATTAATCCTGCAAAAAATGGTAAACTTTAAAAAAAGAACCCTGCAAAAAGTGGCAATTGTAAAATAATGTAAAAAACAAAAAATAATTGCATAAAAAAACCATCTATGGTATAATTTGAAAAGTACAATGGAAAAAAGGTGGAAAAAATGAAAACAATATTAGTAGTAATATATATATTAGTATTTTTAATATTTGCACTATGCCTATACGCAGTAACGCAAATAAAACTATTAGGAATAAAAATAAAAGACTTTTGGAGTTTTATAGAAGCAAACCAAATGCTAGACAAACTAGAAAAATTAGCAAAACAATACGAAAACATGTCACCACAAGAACAAGTAATATACCTAGCAGAAGCGGAAAAAATCTTCACAGCATTTGACAAAGTACCAGAAGCACTATGGGACGAAGAATACGAAAAATACAAAAAAGTACTAAAAAAATATAATGATATAAAAATGTTCAGATGGGCATCAAACTAAAAATATAAAGAATAAAAATTATATGGGTATTTAACTAAAATAAAAAAACACAAAAAATTTAAGAATACAAGAAAGAAGGAAAAACAAGTGTCAGAGAAAAAAGAAAAAAGAAAAATAAGCGTATTTTTAAAAATAATAATAGTACTATTAATAATATTAGCGTTAATAATAGGCATAGCATTTTTCTATGTAAAAGGAAAATTAGATAAAATACAAAAAGTAGAACTACCATCAGACAAAGACTTGGGAATAACAGAAACAACTGCAAAAAATCTAACAGGATACAGAAACATAGCAATATTTGGAGTAGACAGTAGATCAGACGATTATGGAGTAGGAAACAGAAGTGACTGCATTATAATAGCAAGTATAAACAATGAAACAGGAGCAATAAAATTAATATCAGTATATAGAGATACATATGTAAATATCGAAGGGCATGGACTAGACAAAATAACACACGCATACTCATATGGAGAAGCACCACTTGCAGTAAAAACACTAAACACAAATTTAGACCTAAATATAAACGAATTTATAACAGTAAACTTTGACTCAGTAGCAGAAGCAGTAGACCAATTAGGAGGAGTTCAATTAACAATAACATCTGACGAAATAAAATATATAAATGGATATATAGACGAAACATCAAAGGTAACAGGAAAAACATCTAAACACATAACAGAACCAGGAACATATACAGTAGACGGAGTACAAGCAGTTGCATATTCTAGAATAAGATACACAGACGGTGGAGACTATAAAAGAACAGAAAGAATGAGAACAGTAATTGAAGCAATGTTCAGCAAATTAAAAACAAAAAATCTAAACCAAATAAACTCATTCGCAGACAAAATATTACCACATGTTTATACGAATATATCAACAAAAGATATAATATCAATGGTACCAAGTATGTCAAAATACAAAGTTACAGAAAGCATAGGATGGCCATATGATACAAAAGGAAAAACAATGGATAGATGGTACGGAATACCAATTACACTAGAATCAAATGTTACACAATTACACAAAGAAGCATTTGGAGAAGAAAACTACACACCATCAGATATAGTAAAATCAATAAGTGAAAGCATTATAAAGAAAACAGGATATACAAAATAATAATAAGAAAAGTAAATTCTTATAACATATAAAGCTCTATATAAACTTATAGGGCTTTTTTATAACAAAATTCAAGGAGAAACAAAATGAATTTAAACATAAAAAGAACAATATTTGCAATTTTAACAATAGCAACATGCATAATAATATTTATATTTTCAAATCAAAACGGAGAAAAATCAGGACTAACAAGTAGAGGATTCGTAAGAAAAATAGTTGAAATAACAGGAATTACAAATAATTTAAACGAAACAGAAAAAGAAGAATTAATAGAAAATTGCCAATTTGTTGTAAGAAAATTAGCACATTTTTCAATATACACAATATTAGGAATAAATGCTTTAGGATTTATTAACACATACACAAAAATAAGTTTAAAAAAACAAATAGGAATAACAATGCTTTTTGGATGCTTATATGCAACATCAGATGAATTCCATCAAATGTTTTTAAATGGAAGAACTGCATCCCCAAAAGATGTGTGCATAGATACTTTAGGAGTATTGTTTGGAATAGGACTTTATATGCTGGTTAAAAAAATAATAATAACAATAAAAGAACACAAATTAGAAGACGGAAAACAAGAAATATAAATGAATTGCAAGGCAAAAATATTATATTCAGCACTAAGTAATACTAATAGTGCGTATAATATTGTTGCCTAAAACCAATGGAAAAAACAAGAAAAAAGCAAAAAACCAACGAAAATAATTGATTTTTTAAATAAAATATTATATAATTTAAAATAGAGTTGACTGATGACAAAAAACGTTAATAGGGGGATTTAAAGTGGATATGAATGGAATAAAAAATTGCAACATTGCATTAGAAAATGAAGTTGTAAAAAATGAAATACCAGTTAGTATCACAATAGAAAAAAGTAAAAATAAAATAAAGAAAAAATTAGAGAATGTTATAAAAAGAATAATAGATATTTTTGGAGGTCTAGTAGGAACAATAGCACTAATACCATTAACAATTATAATATACGTAGCTAGAATTGCAATGCATGAAAATGATGGCCCAATATTTTATGACCAATTGCGAATAGGCAAAAATGGTAAAGTATTTAAAATGTATAAATACAGATCAATGGTTATTGGAGCAGATGAAAAATTACATAAATATTTAGAAGAAAACGAAGAGGCTAGAAAAGAATTTGAAAAAAATCAAAAACTAAAAAATGATCCAAGAATAACAAAAATTGGTAAATTTTTAAGAAAAACAAGTATAGACGAATTTCCTCAATTTATAAATGTTCTAAAAGGTGACATGAGTTTGGTTGGACCTAGACCAATTGTACAAAGAGAAGTGAAATTATTTGGAAACAAAATGGAGATAGTACATAGTGTTAGACCTGGACTTACTGGATATTGGGCAGCAAATGGCAGAAGTGATACAACTTACGAAGAAAGAGTTGAAATGGAAGCATATTATGCACAGAACTTTTCACTTATGCTTGATATTAAAATAATATTAAAAACAATAAAGTCAGTATTAAAAAAAGAAGGAGCAATATAAAATCAAATCATTATATAGATAATTTAAATTAAATAATATTGAAAATAAAAGAGGAAAAATATGAAAAAATATATAAAATATCATAAAACAGAAATAAAAATGATAGGTATATTATTTTTAATCACTTCAATAGTATTATTGAGCAGTAGGTTTTTGAACGTAAAAGATTCAGTAGAATTAGAAAAATTATCAGAACTAATATTTAGTAGTTTAATAGGACTTATAACAATATGGATATCTGGATATTTAATATTAATACAACTTTATAAAAATACATATCCAATGGAAATTATTGAAAAAAAATTTTTGAAAAAGGTAAAGATGATATTAATATTTTCAACAATTAATATAGGAATTGGAATATTGATTTTATCAGTATTTAGTAATTTTATATCCGAAATATATTATATATTTCTATTTATAGTAAACGTTGTAGTTGTTTTTTATAACACTTATAAAATTAATAAAGAATTTACTGTGAATACTTATGTTGATAATCATTTTAAGGATTTAGTTAGGAGATTGGAAAAAGATAATATAACAAAAGAAGACATTGATGAGACCTTTAAGGATTTTTATAATTTTTTTGATGAATGTATTGTAAAAGATGAATATTATGTATGTAATAATATTTCTGAAAAAATAGAAGGCATTTTTATTGGTTTGGTAGAACATTGCAATAAAATGATAGTACAAAATAAAGCAGAAATGGCCGAATATATTTTTGAAAAAATAGTTGATTCAGGAATTTATCAAATTGACAGGGCAAAAGACAGCAAAAATGAAAGTCTTATTATAAATATATTTGAACAGCAGATAAAAATTATAAAATTGTGTATAGAAATAGGAAAATTAGACTGGTTCAAAAAATATATAAAAAAAATAAACATGATAACCAAAGAAGATATTGACAATCATAATTATATACTTGAAGAATTGAATGGTTTAAATATGAAAATAGGAAAAAGATTATTAAAAGAAGAAGACGAATGGTTAGAATGTTTTATTAATAAACTGTATAATATTAACGTTTCATTTAAATTCGCATTTAAAAATACAAATTTAAGCTATTTTGGAAAAATTTTAGCATATTTAATGGTAGAAAATAATGAAGACGAAAAAAATGATACTAATAAATATAAAATATTAATAAAAATGTTAGAAAAATATACAAGAAAAATAACATATACAAATGAAAATATTGAGGATGTGGTAATTTATTATTCGATTTATGGAACTCAGTTAATTGAAAACGGGTGTATTGAGAGAACTAAAGATTTCTTAGATATAATAACAAGTAAAAATAATAGAATAATAGAAAACGAAAAATGGAACGAATTTATACTTTTCTATTTGAATATTACAATGGAGAAGTGGCCAGAAAAATTTGGAGAAAAAAATCGACAAATAATAATTGATATTATTATAGAACAAAATATGAATCAAAGTTGTAATTATTACAGTTTTCTACCAGAATATAATAAAATAATACAAAAGGAAAAACATAACAACAAAGTATTGGATAAAATATATAATGAGTTTGATGAATTATTTACAAGACTAATTATAAGTGATAATATAAATATGTTTTATATTATATTAGAGATTTTAAAAAAATCAATTGTAGAACTAGAAAAAGATGATAAAATAACTCAGGAAAAATTTTTTGAACTTTTTATAGAAAATCTAGTAAGTACAGTAAATATTGAAAATAAAAAATTTACTGAACTAACTATTTCTGTATTAGATGATACAATTGGAGAACTTGATAAAGAAAGGAAAATATCAGATAAATTCGGTATTCATATTATAGAGAAGATTGCAGAAGTGGCAATATATAGACCAGAAATAAAAGAAATGAATGTGATTAATATTATTAACTTATTAGCAGATTTTAAAGAAGAAAAAAGATATACTTTTATAATATCAGATTATAATAGAAAAAAAATCTTATATAGAAGTATTTATAATATTGGAATAAGTAGTATAGAAAATGATATGGAAAATGCAGTACGAAATGTATCCAATAGATTGGGCTGGTTTATAATAAATAGTATAAAAAATAATGATAATATAGAATTGACTAATTACCTATTAGAAAGAACCATAGATTTACTTGAAATTGCTAAAAAAATGAAAATAAGTGAAAAAACAATAATATATATTATGACATTATTTACAACAGTTGGCACATTTTGTTGTAAAGATCTAAAATATAATACATATAAAATTAAGATATTTAAAATTTTATCAAAAGAAAGTTGCGAAAGAGTTAAAACAGCAGTAGAATTAAGAACAAAAGAAAACAGTATGTGGGATGATTTATTAGATGGACAAACCCAAAAGTTAACCCAAAAATTTTTAAAAGAATTAAAAGAACATTTTAATTAAATAAAAGAACTCATTAATAAATAATATACAAAAAATTGTAATTTCATAAAAATAAGATATAATAAAAAATAAAATTAAGGAGTAGTGAATTCCGTGATAGAAAAAGAAACAATAAGAGTAGCACAGATTATAGGAAAATGGCTAGGTGGCGGCGTAGAATCTGTTGTAATGAACTATTATCGACATATTGATAGAAACAAAATACAATTTGATTTTATTTGTGATAATAATTCGACCAATATACCATATGAAGAAATAGAAAAACTTGGAGGAAAAGTTATATTGATTCCACCATATCAAAAAATATTTAAATATCATAATGCACTAAAGAAAGTTTTAAAAGATGGAAATTATAAAATAGTTCATTCTCATATTAATACATTATCAGTATTTAGTTTATTTGCTGCAAAATGTGCAGGAGTGCCAGTAAGAATTGCACATTCACATAGTACAACTAATAAAAAAGAAAAAAAGAAAAACTTTATAAAACAAATTTTAAGACCTTTTAGTAAATTATTTGCAACTGATTATATGTGCTGCAGTGAATTAGCTGGACGTTGGCTTTTTGGTAACAAAGAATATGACAAGGAAAATGTGTATTTATTAAACAATGCAATAGATTTAGACCAATTTAAATATGATGAAAAGGTCAGAAAAGAAAAGAGAAAAGAATTAAATATATCTGATGATACATTGGTTATTGGACATGTTGGGAGATTTGTTGAGCAAAAAAACCACAGATTTCTAATAGATATATTTAATGAAGTACATAAGGAAAATGAAAATTCAATTTTACTACTTGCTGGACAAGGTCCGTTGATGGATGAGATTAAAGAAAAAGTTAAAAAATTGGGATTAGAAGATAATGTCAGATTTTTAGGACAAAGAAATGATATAAATGAATTGTATCAGGCATTTGATGCTTTTTTGTTGCCATCATTGTATGAAGGATTACCAGTTGTTGGAGTTGAAGCACAAGCAACAGGACTATTGTGTGTTTTTTCAGATGATATGACAAAGGAAACTAAGGTATTAGAAAGTACACTATTTTTATCATTAAATCAAAGTGCAAAACAATGGGCAGATATTATATTGAGAGAAAATAGAAATTTTAAAAGAATAAATACAAAAAAAGAAATATCTAATAAAAATTTTGACATAAATGTTGAAGCAGAAAAATTAGAAAAATACTATGAAGATGAAAAAAAAATTACTATATTACATATTGTTAACTCAAAAATATTTTCAGGATTAGAAAGTGTTGCGTGTGATATTATAACTTCTAACCTTTCTAATAAGTATAGATTTATATATGTGACTCAAAATGGTCCAATTATTGAAATATTAAAAGAAAAAAATATTGAATATGAAATAATTGATAAACTAAATTGCAGAGAAATTAAAAGAGTATTAAAAAAATATAATCCATCAATTATTCATGCTCATGATTTTACAGCAAGTGTGATTTGTTCTTTGGTAAAGGAAAAAAAATATTTAATAGAGCATTTGCATAATAATTGTCCGTGGCTAAAAAAAATAAATTTTTATACATTAGCTTTTTTATATGCTGGAATAAGAGCTGATAAAATATTAACAGTTTCTGATTCAATAGAGAAGGAATATATTTTTTCAAAATTTATAAAAAATAAAATTGAATGTATCGGTAATCCAATATCTAGAGAGAAAGCGTTATCAAATGTAAATGATTTAAATTGTAAGAAAATATATGATGTATGTTGTGTAGCAAGACTTACTGAACAAAAAAATCCTTTTAAATTTTTGGAAGTACTTTTTGAAATAAAGAAAAAAATAAAAAATATTAAGGCTGTTTGGGTAGGAGATGGGGAACTAAAAACAGATGTTTTAAAAAAAGCAACGGAATTAAACTTATTAACTAATATTGATTTTGTAGGATTTCAAAAAAACCCATATAAATATATTGCTAAATCTAAAATATTTATGCTAACATCTGATTGGGAGGGATTTGGATTAGTTGCTTTTGAAGCCTTATCTTTGGGTGTCCCTTGTGTAGTTTCTGATGTGGGAGGTTTGTCTCAGATTATAGATAATGAATGCGGTATGTTGTGCAAGCAAAAAAAAGATTATATTAATGAGTGCATAGTGTTATTGGACAATGGAGTATATATGAATCAAAAACATCGAAAGGCAATAAAAAAATCAAAATTTCTTGAAAATTATGATGGATATATTAAAAAAATCGATAAATATTACAAAACAATGGAGGAAAAATAGATGTTTTATATTTTAGGAATTGTATTAGGTTTATTAAATCTAATAGATTTCGGAGCTTTTGGACTCGGAGAAATTTTTTTAATTATATTTCTATTTATTTTAAGTATTAATAAAAGAAATAGTAATAAAAGGCATATTATATATTTAAAAAATAATTTTAATAAGAATTTAATCAATGTTTTTTTATTTATTATTTTTTTGAGTGGTTATATTTTGTGGTCAAATATTAGTATGAATCTTGTAGTTAAAGCAGTAATTAAGTGGATTACTATTTTTGTTGAAATGATTTTTATATACAAGTCATTAGTTAATAATAATAAAACAATTAATCTTTTGATTACATTTTTGTTGTTCTCAAAGTTAGCAGAATATCATACATTCAATTCAATATATGCATTACATTATTTTTTTGTTATACCGATTTTCAATTTATTATATATAAAGAAGGGCAGAGACAAATATAAGTATTTATTATATGCTATATGTTTAATATATTTCTTGATTGGAAAATCAAGATCTGGATTGGTTTTATTAATAGCTTATATAGCCTGTGAATGGACAAATTATGTTTATTTGAATATAAAAAGCAAAAAAATTAACAATATAATAAAATCACTATTTATTGTTATCATGTTTGTTATTGGTGCTATATTATCATTTAATTATATTGGAAGTAATATTTCTGAGTCAACAGAATCTAACAATGAAAGAAGAGCTTTATTGGAAGTTGTAATTGAAGAATTTAAAGATAGTCCATTAATCGGAGTAGGACCAATTAATTTTAATAATTATGCTCAAAATACTTTAGGATATAAACTTCGTAATAACCAATTAACTCCACATAATTTATATTTGGAAATATTAGCAGAAAATGGATTAATAGGTTTCTTGTTATTCATTAATATATTATTTATTATGTTTAAAGTATTAAAAAATAAAAAAATAGAATTATCTATTAAATTTTCCGCATTATATATTTTAGTATATTATATGTTTTCTACTTTTACTGGAACAAATAGAATAGTATTTACTATTTTATATACAGTCGTAGCGTATGAATATTATAAAAAAATTAAGGAGGAACATTATGAATAAAATATCGATAATTATTCCTGTATACAACTCTGAAAAGAATTTAAGAGGCTGTTTAAATTCTGTATTACATCAAACATATAATGATATAGAAATTGTTTTAATAAATGATGGCTCTACAGACAAATCAAAAGATATTTGTAAAGAATATGCAAAAAATGATAAAAGAATTATATTTATTAATCAAGAAAATAGAGGTCCTGCCGAAACAAGAAATAGAGGTTTGAAGGTTGCTACTGGAGAATATATTACTTTTGTTGATTCTGATGATTACATTAATGAAAAAATGTATGAGAAAATGATATCAAGAATCATTAAAGACAATTCTGATATTGCTATATGTCAACATACAGAAATAATAAACAAAAGAAAAATTCATATGAATTATAGATATTTGTCCCCTATCATTGAAAATGATGAGATAATCAAACTTTTTTTGAAAGGCAATACAGTTAATGCATATTTATGGAATAAATTATATAGGAAAGAATTATTTAATAAATTAGAATTTTCTAATCTTAGAATGTTAGAAGATTTTGATATAATGTATAAATTATTAAAAAAATGTAATAAAATTTCATTTATAAATGAAGAATTATATTATTATAGATGTGATGACGATAATAGTTTGAGTAAAAAATGTTGCCAAAAAATGGTAGGTGATTACCTCTATGCACTTAGTGAAATGTACAAAGAATTAGAAAATAATTATTTATTAAAAAAGGAAATATGCTTTAATAAAGTTATTATGTATATTCCACTATTTTCATATATTTCACAAGCAGATTATTACTATAATAATGATAAATTTAATAATATATATTTAGATTATAAAAATTCTTTTAAATATATTGTTTTACATGGAATGATTAAGGAATTAAACCTAAAACAGTTAATAAAAGGAAATTTATTGTATTTT
>ERZ773116.1939-NODE-1939-length-17727-cov-5.228837_pt1 | contig 17727 bp, 18 predicted proteins | sample MGYA00580563_ERZ773116 | MGnify/ENA primary metagenome ERZ773116 (study PRJEB29015, sample SAMEA2737864) | human gut metagenome | biome: human gut; feature: human-associated habitat; material: faeces | place: China | collected 2012 ... | reverse complement strand
CATCTCCAGATCCACGGCGGCGGCCAGCACGCAGCCGTGCTGGTGGTCGGTGTGGTTGCCGCCCAGCTCCACCCGTCCGGGTGCGGAAAAATACTGCTCCATCTCGGTCCCTCCCGTCTCGTTCTCCCTGCATCATAGCCCGCCGTTCCGCCGCTGTCAACCGCTCTTGCATTTCCTACCATATTGGTATATAATAGGGGTATCTTATGACAAGGGGGCGTTCCCATGATCTCCACCAAGGGCCGCTACTCCGTCCGCATCCTGCTGGATCTGGCGGAGCACCACAACGGCGGCTATATTCCCATGAAGGAGGTGGCCGCGCGGCAGGACATCTCCCTGAAATACATTGAGCGCCTGATGCCCGCCCTGAAATCGGCAGGGCTCATCGACAGCGTCCACGGCGCAGGCGGTGGCTACCGCCTGACACGCCCGCCGGAGGAGTACAGCCTCTGGGAAATTCTGACGCTGGCGGAAGGCGACCTGGCGCCGGTGTCCTGTCTCCAGCGGAACGCTGCACCCTGCCGGCAGGCGGCGGAGTGCCGCACCCTGCCGGTGTGGCGGGGATACTACGACATGACGCGGCAGTACTTCTCCGACATCACGCTGGCGGACCTGATGAACACGCCTCAGGGCGACAACTACGTCATCTGAAAAAACCTCCCACGGCAGGGCCGTGGGAGGTTTTTTGCGCCTTTCTATATCGCCGCGTTATCAGTCCGCGAACAGCGGCGTGGACAGGTAGCGGTCGCCGGTATCCGGCAGCAGGGCCACGATGGTCTTACCCTCGTTCTCGGGACGCTTGGCCAGCTCGATGGCCGCCCACAGCGCCGCGCCGGAGGAGATACCCACCAGCACGCCCTCGCTGTGACCTACCTCCTTACCCAGCTTGAAGGCATCGTCGTTGTCCACAGGGATGATCTCGTCATACACCTTGGTATCCAGCACGTCGGGCACGAAGCCGGCGCCGATGCCCTGGATCTTGTGGGAACCGGCCACGCCGGTGGACAGCACGGCGGAGGACTTGGGCTCCACCGCCACCACCTTTACGGCGGGGTTCCGGGACTTCAGGTACTGGCCCACGCCGGTGACGGTGCCGCCGGTGCCGACGCCGGCCACGAAGTAGTCCACCTTGCCGTCGGTATCGGCCCAGATCTCGGGGCCGGTGGTCTCAAAATGGGCCTTGGGGTTGGCGGGGTTCACGAACTGGCCGGGCACGAAGCTGTCGGGGATCTCCTTGGCCAGCTCGTCGGCCTTGGCAATGGCGCCCTTCATGCCCTTGGCGCCCTCGGTCAGCACCAGCTCCGCGCCGTAGGCCTTCATCAGCTGGCGGCGCTCCACGCTCATGGTGTCCGGCATGACGATGATGATGCGGTAGCCCCGGGCAGCCGCCACGGCGGCAAGGCCGATGCCCGTATTGCCGGAGGTCGGCTCGATGATGACGGAGCCGGGCTTCAGCAGACCCTTTTCCTCGGCGTCGTCGATCATGGCCTTGGCCACCCGGTCTTTTACGGAACCGGCGGGGTTCAAATACTCCAGCTTTGCCAGGATCTTCGCCTTCAGGCCAAGGGCTTTTTCAATGTGGGTCAGCTCCAGCAGGGGCGTTTTGCCGATGAGCTGATCGGCGGAAGTGTAAATGTTTGCCATGATTATCCCTCCTTCACGGCGTCAAAGCCGCGCTGCAGATCCGCAAGAATGTCGTCAATGTGCTCCGTGCCGATGGACAGGCGGATGGTGTTGGGCTTGATGCCCTGATCCAGCAGCTCCGCCTCGGTCAGCTGGCTGTGGGTCGTGGTGGCCGGGTGAATGACCAGACTCTTGACGTCCGCCACGTTGGCAAGCAGGGAGAAAATTTTCAGATTGTCAATGAACTTGTGAGCTTCCTTCACGCCGCCCTTGATCTCGAAGGTGAAGATGGACGCGCCGCCGTTGGGGAAATACTTCTCGTACAGAGCGTGATCCGGGTGGTTCGGCAGAGAGGGGTGGTTCACATGCTCCACCTGGGGATGGTTGGAGAGGAACTCAACAACCTTCTTGGTGTTCTCGGCGTGGCGCTCTAAGCGCAGGGACAGGGTTTCCACGCCCTGGAGCAGCAGGAAGGCCGCGAAGGGAGAGATGGTCGCGCCGGTGTCCCGCAGCAGCACCGCGCGGATATAGGTCACAAACGCGGCGGGGCCGGCTGCGGCTACGAAGGAAACGCCGTGATAGCTGGGGTTCGGCTCGGCGATGGCGGGATACTTCCCGGAAGCCGCCCAGTCAAACTTGCCGGAGTCCACGATGATGCCGCCCAGGGTGGTGCCGTGGCCGCCGAGGAACTTGGTTGCGGAGTGGACGACGATGTCCGCACCGTGCTCGATGGGGCGGATGAGGTAGGGCGTGCCGAAGGTGTTGTCCACCACCAGCGGAATGCCGTACTTGTGCGCCAGCTCGGCCAGCGCGTCGATGTCGGGGATGTCACTGTTGGGGTTGCCCAGCGTCTCAATATAGATGGCGCGGGTCTCGGGACGGATGGCGCTCTCCACTTCCGCGAGGTCGTGGATGTTCACGAAATCGGCGGTGATGCCGAAGCCGGGCAGGGTGTGGGCGAGCAGGTTGTAGCTGCCGCCGTAGATGGTCTTCTGGGCGACGAAGTGGCCGCCGTTCTGACCCAGGGCTTCCAGCACGTAGGTGATGGCAGCAGCGCCGGAGGCCAGCGCCAATGCCGCCACGCCGCCTTCCAGAGCGGCCACCCGCTTTTCCAGCACGTCCTGGGTGGAATTGGTGAGACGGCCGTAAATATTGCCGGCGTCCGTCAGCCCGAAGCGGGCGGCGGCGTGGGCGCAGTCGTGGAACACGTAAGAGGTGGTGGCGTAAATGGGAACGGTGCGGGCATCGGTAGCGGGGTCGGCCTGCTCCTGGCCGACGTGGAGCTGCAAGGTTTCAAATTTATAGTCAGACATAATCGTAATTTCCTTTCTAAAGTCAAATGTTATCCTTTTTCTTACAAACATCGGGGATACATTCGGCCAAAGCGGAAATTCGCCCTTACGAGGGTCTCAAAATGATTTTTCACGGGGAGTACCTCCCTTCAAAACTCACCTATCTGGTAGGTGATTGCATCATACCACGAAATTCCTACCAAGTCAATCGGTTTTTTATCAAATTTTTCCTACTTGTCCGGTAGGAAAACCGACAATATGACCAAGGCGGAAAAAAGTCCGTCCTGCCAGGTTTTTTTCTTTGACAAATTCCGATTGCATGGTAGAATGTAGGCGAAAACTCCCAAATAAAAACAGACAGGAGTGTCCCTATGGAGATTTCCTACACCATTTTCGATCTGCTTTTCTATCTGCTGCTCTACGCCTTTCTCGGCTGGTGCGTCGAGGTTTTCTGCGCCGCCGTGAAAAACGGGCGGTTTGTGAACCGTGGCTTTCTGAACCTCCCTCTGAACATGCCCTGCGGCATTGCCGCCGCGCTGCTGCTGCCGGTGCTGGGTACCATGAACCATAAGACCGTCCTGCAATATAGTATGACGCTGGTGATCTATGTTCTGGTTCGGTGCGTAACCGACCAGTTCGTCCGGGGCGTCAGCCGGAGGCGGTTTGCCGCCGAGCCGAAGGGAAAGACCTTTTTCCTCAACGCGGCCATTGCCGCCGCCGTCATGCTGCTGGTGTATCTGGTGGTGCATCCCGCCATAATGGGGCTATTGTATCTGATGCCCAAGTGGCTGGAGCGGACGCTGGTCATCGCGGGGGTTGTCCTGATTCTGGCGGACTTTGTCGGCGTGATGCGCACCCTGCGCACCAGCAGCGCCACCCGGCTGAACAAGGCCGGGCAGGAGACCACCCAGCGCATGGCCGACCGGATCAGCAGTGCCATCTGGCGGCGTCTGCAAAAGGCCTACCCCGGTCTCACTGCGGCGGATGTACCGGGGCCGGAGCGGTATGTTTTCGCCCGGGGCATCTGCTTTGACAAGCTGGTGTGGGTGTTCCTGGTGACCTCGTTCTTAGGCGCGCTGATCGAGATGGTCTTCTGCCGGGTCACGTCGGGGCAGTGGATGAGCCGCTCCGGCGTGCTGTACGGAAGCTTCAGCTTTGTATGGGGGCTGGGCGCGGTGGTGCTGACCATCACCCTACAGCGGATCGCCGACAAGCCCGACCGGCGGATTTTTCTGGCCGGCTTCGTCATCGGCGGCGCTTATGAGTACCTTTGCAGCGTGTTCACCGAGCTGGTGTTCGGCACGGTGTTCTGGGATTACAGCAAAATGCCCCTGAACATCGGCGGCCGCACCAATGTGCTGTACTGCATCTTCTGGGGACTGCTGGCCGTGGCGTGGATCAAGGTGCTGTATCCGCCCATGAGCAAGGGCATTGAGAAAATCCCGGCGCTGCTGGGGAAGGTGATCACCTGGGTCATCATCTTTTTCCTGGCCTGCGACGGTCTGCTCACCGCCGCCGCCATGCTGCGCTACACCGACCGTCAGAACAACCCGGAACCCAAAAACGTAGCCGAAGCGTTTCTGGACGACACCTATGACGACGATTGGATGGAGCACCACTGGCCGAACATGGTGGTCACAAAGGACGCGGAATCATAACGAAAACCGCCCCCGTAAAACGGCGCAAGCCGTTTTACGGGGGCATTCTGTTTCAATTCTGCTTTTCCTCCGAAATTTTCTCGTTCATTTTCTTAACATTCCGCTTGCCGATGGCAAACTGGACGCCCCAGATCACCGCGAAAATCAGGACAAACACCCCGAAATAGCTCAGAAACCCCACCACGCTGTGCTCCATCCAATACGCCGCATAGGCGATGGGCAGCATGATAAGGGAAATGATGAGGAAATACACGCCGGTCTGCCGGACAAGGCTCCAGCTTTCCAGCTCCCAGATCACGGAGCTTGCCGCGAAGCCCGCGCCCAGCAATCCGCAGAGCAGGGCTTGCAGAATGACGGCTCTGATCTCATTTCCCAGCGCCTCCGCCAGCTCCGGCGCGCAGGGGGAGTAATATCCGCCCGCCCACATCAGCGAAATGCAGATTGTAATGACATACCCGATAGCAATCCCGATGGGGAAGCCCAACGCTCCCCGCAGAAGCAGTTTCTTCTTCATATTCTACACCTCATATTCCTAAAATTGTCTTGACCTTGGACACATACCGTCTGGAAATATACGTGACTGTCCCGCCCCGCAGCTTCACGCAGATCGTGCCGGTGAAGCTCAAATCAAAATAGTCGATCTTCTTCAGGTTGATGATTTCCGAATTGGAAATGCGGACGAACTGATGGGGGTTCAGCCGCTGCTCCACCTCATACAACCGAAGGCGCAGGACGTATTCGCCCTTCTCCGTGACCGCGTAAACCTTCCCGGCGCCGGCGTAGACCCGAATCAGGTCTGCCGGTTCCAGCACCTCGATCTTCCCGTCCTTCATGCCGGAAAGGATGCAGGGCGCATCGCCTGACAGTTTTTTCGCCAGCTGGTTGACCTCCTCCGTTACGGCGGCGGTCAGGATCACGACCTTTGGCTCCGGGTACGCGCCGTCGATTCTGATTTCTACCTGCATGGTCTTCCACTCCTTTCTTTGATTGCATTATAGAAAAAGTTTTCCCCCTCCGCAACCGTTTTTCCACAGTCGGTCGATTTCGGGCTGTAAGCGGCAAAAAGCAGGGGCGGAAAAACCGTCCCTGCCTGCGTATTTGATTTTAGGGTAACACCCTTGGCTCTCCCTCCGGGAGAGCTGTCACAGCAGGTGACTGAGAGGGCATCGCGCCCTGGTTTCCCCTCTCCGTCCTCGCTTTGCTCGGCCACCTCTCCCAAGGAGAGAGGCAAGGGAGTTCTTTGTCAATCCACAGCCCGCCGGGCGGCGGACGCGGTATATGTCCAGCTCCGGAAATCCGAAATGCTGCAATAGCTGTTTTCCAGAATGTCCTCCGCTGTGGAAGCAATTTCCGGGTCACTGTCCCGGGTCAGCTCTTTGATATAGGGCAGCGCACTGTCTCCCAGGCAGCCCATATGCCCCATGTCGATGGTCTCCAGCTGCCCCGACTGGTAAGCGCGGACGTTGTACCGGGCGACAAACGTATCCACATCTCCCCAGAAGGTGACGCACCCCAGAATCAGCGCGCAGATCACCGCGCCCTTCATGTAGGGGAACCGGGGCTTAAGCAGCCACACGGACACGAGAATTGTCGTGACCCCCAGCCAGAGCATGAAAACCTCCGTCAGTACCCGCTTTCTCGTCAGGCCGTAGCCGCCGATGTAGAGCAGCATTTTCGCGCTGGCCGCGGCGATGAGAAACAGCGCCGCCAGTCCCAGGAACAGGCACAGCCCTTTGGTCAGCGCCGGGACGCCGGTCTTCTTTTCCACCAGAGCCATGGTAAGGCACATCAGTCCCAGATTGATAAAACTCAGCCACGCCATCTCAAAAAATCCCCGGCGCGCATACTCCGCCAGCGTGTACCCATCGGGCAGGATGCCCGCGAAGCCGCCGCCCAGGTACGCCAGCTGGCTCAGCAGATACACGGCGTAAATCAGGCACACCGTCCCAAGCAATATGTTCACGGTAATGGCGCTGAACCCCCGGAAGCGCTTCCCTTCCTTCCCGTTTTTCTCCCCGTATTTCAGCCCCACGCCCCGGGAATACAGAATCCATCCGGCGAACACGCCGAAAAACAGGGAAATCACCGGCTCCGACCAGTCGGTATCGGGGAGCATATCCATCAGCCCTTCAAACGCCGCGTCGGCACGCATCAGCAGGAAAATCAGCACCGCCGCTACCGGCAGGGCAATCAATACGCCCAGAATCGCCGCACCCCTTTTCCCCGCCGTACCGGCGTTCTTCCGGGCGTCATTCAGTCCCCGGGCGGCGGCGCTCATGCTGCCCACACCCAGCGTAAATATCGCCCGGGGAGCGTCCAGCGCCGACGCGATGCCGCCGGGTTCCCGGCGGCTCTGCCCCGCCATCCGGCAGAAGCCGAGGTTCACGGCAAACAGCGCCATGAGGAGCATTTCCATTTTGATACCGCTGTCCGACGACCGGGCGAACCCGGCGAAGATCACCGCCGCCAGAATCAGCAGCGCCGCCTCATATTTCCCCGGCCGGAAGCCGCAGCGCAGCAGATACCAAAGGCTGCACCCCGTCAAAGCCACCGCCCCCAGGGCAAAGCCCAGACAAAAACCGCCGTAAAGAATGCTGTTCCACGTAAACGTGCCGAAAAGCAGCACCAAAAGTCCAAAAATCAGCTCCCGTTTTCCCGCAGGATACCGGGGCAGTGTCCGTTCTTCCATAATATCTCCTTTCTCATCGCTTCCAGGGGTCGTCGTCCTGCACGAACTCGAACAGATCCCCCGGCTGGCATTGCAGCTCCCGGCAGATGGCGTCCATGGTGCTCATGCGCACGGCCTTGGCCTTGCCGGTTTTCAGTATGGACAGGTTGGCGGGGGTCATGCCCACCCGGTTCGCCAGCTCCAGAGACGTCATCTTCCGCTTGGCCAGCATCATATCCAGATTCACAATAATCGCCATACGCCGCCTCACACCGTCAGATCGTTTTCTTCCCGGATTTCCACCGCGGCGGCCATGACGTTCTTCACCACGCTCACCGCCAGCGCCAGAAACGCCATGATCGTCGTCATGAAAATCAGGGGCGGGTAGAAGAACGCGGCAGGCAGGCAGATGCCGCTCACCGCCGCGCAGCACCAGCGGATGCGCCGCAGAAACCGGACATTCCGGGTGACGAACACGTCCTCTGCAAGAATGTTTCGCACCAGCCGCTCCATGCAGGATAGCGCGTAGAGTACCGCGGGGACACAGCAGTAAAACCCAATCATAATCGCCGCCGCGCCGTACCGTCCCAGCGGCCGCAGGTTCTGATACCACCGCAGCAGCCCCGGCATGGCGAAAATCAGCAGGCAGATGAGAATGAACAGCGCCCGGCTGCACCAAAGGGTAAATTTCGCAGAAAGCTGTGAATTCATAAAGACACCTCCGTTTTCTTGGAGTGTACCACAGAAATTATCGAATGTCAATAATTATTTTCCTGTTTACGAGAATCGCATTTTCCCGCCGCCCGAAAACTTGTTACAGAACTTCATACGAGCTTAATATTTTCCCACTTTAATCGTTAATATTTTACCGGTATAATAAGGCCATAAAGATCAAGACAACGTTAGCCCCGCCGCAAGGCACATGGGGCAGTATATAAATTTGCTACCAATCTTCATCTTTTTCATTTTTTCCTCTCCTCTTTTCTTGTTGCAAAATCCGCGGTGATGAGCCGCGGATTTTGCATTTCTTTTTAATCAAAACTTAAGCTGTCCGCACCGTTTTCCGTTGCAAACACGGATATATTATGGTATAATAGGGGAAATTCACATTAGGGTGATGGAATGCTTACCAAATATCTTATGATTTTCTTCGTGTCCATGGTGCCGCTGGTGGAGCTGCGGGGCAGTATCGTCATGGCCGTGGGCATGGGGCTGGACTATTGGACGTCCTTGGCAGTGTGCGTCCTGGGCAATATGCTGCCGGTGCCGCTGATCTATTTCTTTGCCCGGAAGGTACTGCACTGGGGCGCGGATAAAAAATGCATCGGGAAATTCTTTTCCTACTGCCTGGAAAAGGGTGAAGCCGCCGGTCACAAGCTGATGAAAAAGGCCGGACGGGGCGGATTGTTCCTGGCACTGATGCTGTTCGTCGGCATTCCCATTCCCGGAACCGGCGCGTGGACGGGAACCCTCGCAGCCAGTTTTCTGGACATGGGCATCAAAACCACGGCGCTGTCCGTTTCTCTGGGCGTCATTATCGCGGGAATCATCATGGGAGCCGCCAGCATGGCGGGCATCCATGTCTTTGGTCTGTAAGGAGGAAATAACAATGTCCGATTGCCTGTTCTGCAAAATCATCGCGGGGGATATCCCCTCCACCAAGGTCTACGAGGATGACCAGGTCTTCGCCTTCCGGGACATCCATCCCCAGGCGCCGACCCACATTCTGGTGATCCCCAAGACCCACATCTCCGGCTGCAACGGCGTCACGGAAGAAAACAGCGCCGTGGTCGCCCACATTTTTGAGGTCATCCCCCAGATCGCGGCGGCGGAAGGGCTGACGGGTGGCTACCGGGTGGTCAGCAACTGCGGCGCCGACGCGGGTCAGACCGTGCCGCACCTGCATTTCCACATTCTCGGCGGCAAGACTTTGGCGCTTGATATGGCGTGATATCTTGAAACCGGCATCCTTCGGGTGCCGGTTTTTCGCGCTTGACATCTCACATTTTTTTGCTATACTAACCACAGATCGCAAAACAAATAAGTCTTCGGGGAGCCGGAAAAACCGGCTGAGAGTGGGCGTGTACGCCCTGACCCGTGAACCTGATACGGCTAATACCGTCGGAGGGAAAGATGCACATATGGGATACGGTTAAGTATCGCGTTGCACCTGGACGGTTTGCAATGCGATACTTATTTTTTCGGAGGTTCCCAAAATGAAAACCAAAAGACTGACGGAAAGCGCCATGCTGCTGGCGCTGGCCATCGTGCTGGAGCTGATCTCCAAGGCCTTCATCCCCGAAATGCCCTTCGGCGGCCAGGTGACGCTGGTGGCCATGCTCCCGGTGGTGCTGATCTCCTACCGCTACGGCGTGAAGTGGGGCTTCGTCTCCGGCTTCTGCTACGCGCTGCTGGAAATGGCGCTGGGGGCAAAGACCGTGAGCGCCGCCTTCCAGCCCGGCTACTTCGGCGACGGCACCATGATCTTCAAGGCCATTCTCATGTGCCTGCTGGACTATCTGCTTGCCTACACCATGATGGGTCTGGGCGGCGTGTTCCGTGACAAGATCAAGAATCCCGGCACCAGCCTGATGTGCGGCTCCCTTGTGGCGCTGGGTGCGCGGTATCTGTCTCATATTCTGTCCGGATACCTGCTGTTCTCCGGCTGGGCGGATTGGTTCTTCACCCAGGACGGCTTCCCCGCCTGGGGCGCAAAGCTGGTGGAAAGCCTCAGCCCCACCGCGCTGGGCTGGGTCTATTCCATTGTGTACAACGGAATTTTCATGGTTCCCGAGCTGATCCTCACCGCCATTGCGGCGCAGCTGATCGCCCGGATTCCGAAGATCGTGGTCAAGGTGGACTGAACGGCAAACCGGCGTAGCCGCAAAGGCCACGCCGGTTGTGTATTATTTGGTCTCTTGCAGCCGCCGGGCAAGGGCAAGCCCCTGCTCGGCCAGAGCATACTTCATTTCCCGCGTCATGTGCCATTCCCACTTGGGGGCGTCCTGGTGCATGGGATGAATGTCGGAAACCATCAGCAGCGCCGCCGCCCTCAGTCCCAGGCAGCGGGAAATGCTGAAAACCGCCGACGTCTCCATATCCACGCCCACCGCGCCCTCTTCCCGCCACACCTGCTCCTTGCGGAATGTCTGGCGGTAGACGGAATCCGTCGAAACGATGGGATCCGTATTGACCGGGAACAGGTTCACGGCCATATCCAGCAACTCCTCGTCCGGCGCCGATGCCCGGATGGATTCGTAATAGTGGAGAGAGGTTCCCTCCTCCACGAACGCCTTTTCCGGGGCGATGACCTCGCCGACGCGAAGCTTATCGTCAAAAGCGCCGCACATTCCCACCGCGATGATGTTCCGAACACCCAGCGCGGCAAGCGTCTCCACGGTATCCGCCGCCTGGGGCGCGCCGCGCCCGCCATCCAGAAAACACAGCTTCCATTCAGGGATCTCCCATATGGGGCAGCGATTCAGAAAGCGCGGGAATGGCTCCGGCAGCTCCACCGCATCGTAACGTGCCGCGAGATAGTCCGTCCCCTTACTCATGAAAAACACGATTGCCGTCTCCGGCAGGTTCATGCGGCATTCACGCCCCCCACAATGCACCTGCTCGGCGGCGGTAATCACCGCTTTTGAGCGATCGTCCGGTAAACACCACATGATTTTTCCTCCGCAATCGTTAGATTTTTCTTTACCCTATCATAGAAAACCGAATTGCGCAAGCGTTTTATTCCCCCATACGTAATCGCCCCGGGCTGAAGCCCGGGGCGGTATCGTTCTATGCCTTTGCGATCATTTCATTTTCCATCTGCCAGGCACGGTAGAGGATTTCCGCAGCTGCTTCCCGGGTCAGGGGGACGTCGGCTTCCAGGCTGAAGCCGTTTTGGGCAGCGGCTGTCAGAGCGTCCTGCGCCCAGGCGGAGATTTCCGATTCCTCTGCCGAGGTTTCCGCCGCCTCCTCCGGGGTGTCCGCCGTCAGCGCCAGGGCGTTTTTCAGCATGACGCTCACTTCCCCGCCGGTAATCATTTCCTCCGCGCCGAAGGTCTGCTGATCGGGCAGCCCAGCCGTCAGGCCGGAACGCACTGCGGCGGCAAGATAGGGCTGGAGCCACTGAGGGATCTCGTCGGTGAACCCTGCGCCGGTCAGTTCCTCGTCCACGGGGATGTTCAGTGTCCTGACCAGCATGGTGACGAACTCGCCCCGGCTCACCGGTTTGTCCGGGCTGAAGCAGGGATTTCCCGCCACGTTTTCCCCGGAGAAAATCCCGGTGTTCTTCATCCACTCCGCGGAAAACCGGCAGTCCCTGCCCACCGTGTCGGTGTACTGGGTCGCGTCGGCGGGCTTGAGGATGGTGATGGTGACCGTGGCCTCCCGGGAGGTCTTCCCGGAGGCGTCGGACGCGGTAAACGTGAAGGAATCGATGCCCACCTTGTTCTTTTTGGGCGTGTAGGTGAAGCTTCCGTCCGGCCGGAGGGTCACGGTGCCTCGTCTGGGCTGGCGGACGACGGTGCAGATCATGTCCTCCCCCTCCGGGTCGGCGACCTTCAATTTGCCGTCAGCGGCGAGATTCTTGTAGGTTTCCAGGGTGGAGTCCTCCGCCACGGGGGGCTTGTTTTCCTTGCCCCGGATGCCGATGGTCATGGCGGCGGACGCCTCCACACCGTCCGGATAGATGGGCAGATACCCCACCTCGGCGGTTTCGTCCTGCTCGGTCAGCCGGGGAGAAAAGGTCATCTGCGCTGCCTGCTCGGCGGTGAGAACGTCCCCGGGGACGAGAACGCGGCTGCCCAGCATCACGCTGCCCACTTTTTTACCGGGCAGGCTGGTGATGCAGATACCCGCAATGGGGGTCTCCCCGGAAAAATCCTCCGCGGAGAAGCAGTAGACGCCGTCGCAGTCCACCTCAGCGGCGGCCGCAGCGCAGGATAGCCCCGCAACGCAGCACACCGTCAGCAGCAGAGCCAACAATCGATTTCGGAACATGGCAATACCTCCAAAAAATGATTTCCGGTGGTATTGTTTGCCAATGTTGGAAAAATTATTCCCACAAATTTTTTGATGGGGCACAAGCCCTTGGCTCCCCCTTTGGGAGAGCTGTCACCGAAGGTGACTGAGAGGGTTTTGCACCACCCCCATTCCACCGGGTTTATAAAAAATTCAAAATTAGGTGCAGACAACCGGCAGGTTTTGTGTTATACTATTAAAATCTATACGTGTGCGTTGCGTGCATTCTGTTTTTCGCTGTCTAAAGGAGGCGTTTCCTTTGAAATATTGGTTCGGCTACCTCACCGCCGCCATCTTCGGCGCCATCACCTGGGTGCTGATGCGGTTCGGTGAACGGTTTTCTACCCTGGTGGATATGGTGTACCCCTACGTCATCCGCACCTCGGAGTCCATTCTTGCCCAGTGGGCAGGCGGCGTGGACTTCCCCGTCTGGCAGCTGCTTGCTGTGGCGCTGGGCGTGCTGATTCTTGCCAGCATCGTGCTGATGATCGTGCTGAAATGGAACCCCATTCAGTGGGCGGGGTGGGTCATCGCGGTTTTTGCCGGTGTTTACATGCTCCACACCATGTTCTGGGGTCTGAATTACTACTCCGGCCCCCTGGCCGACGACATGCGGCTGGATGTGGGCAGCTACAATCTGGAGGAGCTGACCGAAGCCACCGAGTTCTACCGGGACAAGGCCAACGCCCTCGCCCTGCAAGTCAGCCGGGATGCCAGCGGCAATGTGGCCTTCGCGGACTTTGACGCGCTGGCGGACAAGGCCGGGGAGGGCTTCCAGACGCTGACCTACGACTACTTCTACCCCATTTTCGCCGGCTCCACCCTGCCTGTGAAAAAGCTGGGCTGGGCGGATATGTATTCCTCCATGGGCATCACCGGCGTCACCTTCGGCCTGACCGGCGAGGCCTGCGTCAATCCCCAGATCCCCGGCGTGTCTCTGCCCTTTACCATGTGCCACGAAATGGCCCACCGCATGTGCATCGCCCCGGAACGGGACGCCAATTTTGCCGCGTTCCTGGCCGCTTCCGTCCATTCCGACCCGGAATTCCAGTACAGCGCCTATTTTATGGCCTTCCGCTACTGCTACAGCGCCCTCAGCAGCGTCAATAACCAGTCCGCCGCAGCGGCCGCCGCCCGGGTGAGCGCCGGGGTCAACGACAATCTGAAATTCGACATGGCCGCCTACAACAGCTTCTTTAGCTCACGGAAAAGCACCGCCGCCACGAATTTTGCCGACGCCGCCAACGACACCTATCTCAAGGTCAGCGGCGACGAAGGCGGCGTCGCCTCCTACGGCGAGGTCTGCGACCTGCTGGTGAACTGGCACATCCAGACCGTGGTGCTGCCCTCCATCACCGTAGAAGAGTCCCCCTTCGACCCCTACGACGAGACCCAGGTGGATTTGAGCGGCATCGTCAACGCAAGGTGACGGCCATGATGAGAGAAACTTTGGACGCAGGTCTGCCCGCGCTGGGGCTTGACCTGCCGGAAAACGCGCGTCAGACCCTCTGCGATTTTGGCGCGGCGGTTATCAAACAGAACGAGGTCATGAACCTCACCGCCATCACCCAGCCGGATCAGGTGGCAAAGCTCCATTTGCTTGACAGCCTGACGGTGCTCACCGCCGCCGATCTGCGGGGAAAAAAAGTCATCGACGTGGGCTGCGGCGCGGGATTTCCCGGCGTGCCGCTGGCCATCGCCTGCCCGGAGGCGCAGATAACCCTGCTGGACAGTCTTGGCAAGCGGATGAAATGGCTGGAAGAAATTCTCCCCCGGCTGGGCATCCGCGCCCAGTGCGTCACCGCCCGGGCGGAGGAAGCGGCGGCGGAACGGCGGGAACGCTACGACTACGCCGTCTCCCGGGCTGTCGCCCGGCTGAACATCCTGCTGGAGCTGACCGCCCCCTATGTGAAGGTCGGCGGCGCGGTGCTGGCCATGAAAGGCTCAGCCGCCCGGGAGGAGCTGGCCGAATGTACATCCGCCATCCAGAAGCTGGGGCTGAAATTGGAATCGGTAAAGGAATTTTCCGTTGACGGGGCGTCCCACGCGGTCATCGTCCTGCGGAAAATCGCCCCCACCCCGAAGCAGTACCCCCGCCGCTACGCAAAGATCAAGCAGTCTCCGCTTTAAGGCACTTTGGAAAGTGAGGTTTTTATGGACGCAGCTCTCAGTCTCGCTCTGGGATATTTTGTCGGCTCGCTCAGCCCGTCCTCTCTGGTGGGCAGGGTGAAGAAGACCGACGTGCGCAAATCCGGCACCGGAAACCTGGGCGCTACCAATACCATGCTGGTTCTCGGCTGGGGTGCGGGAATTTTCGTCATGCTTTTTGACCTGATGAAGTCCTTCCTCTCCGGCAAGCTGGCGCAGTACCTGTTCCCCGGACTCAGCGTTGCGGGGATGCTGGCCTGCATCGGCGCCATGATCGGCCACTGCTTTCCGGTGTTTCACCGCTTCCGGGGCGGCAAGGGGCTGGCGGCCTTCGGCGGCCTGGTCATTTACTGCGGGTTAAAATACGTCCCCATCGTGCTGTGCGCCGGATGGGCGGTCATGTGGATCTTCGACTGCACGGTGATCTTCCCCATAACGGTGGGCATCGCCCTGCCCCTGCTGATGTACCTTTTCGGCGAAGCACCGGCAAAAATCCTCACGGCCATCTGCGCCGGAGCGGTGCTGGACGTGATGCACATCGGCAACATGAAAAAGGCTCTTGCCGGGGACGAAATGATGCACGTCCGGGACTATTTCAAGGCAAAACTGCACAAAGCGCATTGAAATAATTCTGCCCGAAAAAGTGAAACTTTTCCTTTACTTTTGGGCAAACTTGTGATATACTCGAAAAGCTGGTTATGACCAGACACAATTTTTGCGCCCGTTGCTCAGTTGTGGGACAACGCCCATGCGGCACTTCACCGGCCCCTACTTGGCTCCCGGGCTACCGATTTGAAAGGTGGAAAAATCATGATTCAGAAGGAAAAGAAGACCCAGGTCATCCTGGACAACGCGACCCACGAGGGCGACACCGGTTCCCCCGAGGTTCAGATCGCCATCCTGACTGCCCGTATCAACGAGCTGACCGAGCATCTGCGCGTCCACAAGCACGACAACCACTCCCGCCGTGGTCTGCTGATGATGGTCGGTAAGCGCCGCAGTCTGCTGGACTATCTGGCCAAGAAGGACATCAACCGCTACCGTGCTGTGATCGCCAAGCTGGGTATCCGTAAGTAAGAGATTTAAGGGGGCGACTGTCGTCGCCCCTTTTCTTCGTGTCTCCCAGGGAAACTCTGAATAAATCGTCTGCGACTGTGAGCGGATCTTTTCCGCCCACTCTTCGGTATCGAAAACGGGAAATACACAAAGTATTCCTCCGTTTCCGATACCTCGATTGGACGAAAAATCTCTCGCTCACAGTTCTTGCCGATTTATTCAGAGCTTCCCTATCCGTAAACCACGGGAGATGCTTTAGCAGTTGAATGTGCCGCCGGAATCCGACCGCAGATTCAAGTGCTAAACCTCCCGTACAAATAAAACAATTAGGAGGTAAACCAATGATTACCCGCAAACAGTATCCCAACCATCACGTTTTCGAGACGGAAATCGGCGGCCGTGCCTTTACCGTGGAAACCGGTAAGGTCGCAGAGCTGGCCGACGCCGAGTGCATCTGCCGCTACGGCGACACCGTCGTGCTCACCACCGTCACATGCAACCCCATCCCCAAGGCCGGAATCGACTACTTCCCCCTGACCATCGAGTTCGAGGAGCGTATGTATTCCGTAGGCCGCATTCCCGGCTCCTTCAACCGCCGGGAGGGCAAGCCCTCCGAGCGGGGCATTCTGAACAGCCGCATCATCGACCGTCCCATGCGTCCCCTCTTCGACGAGGAGCTGCGCAACGACACCGTCGTGACCTGCACCGTTCTTGCCAACGACTATGATAACCCCGTGGAGATCGTGGCGTCCCTGGGCGCTTCCATCGCCATTGCCTGCTCCGACGTTCCCTGGAACGGCCCCGTGGCCACCACCAATGTCGCCCACCTGAACGGCAAGTATATCATCAACCCCTCCTCCGACGAGCGGGACGCCGCCGACTGCTTCGTGTGCATCTCCTCCACCTTCGAGAAGGTGGTCATGATCGAGACCGAGGCCAGGGAAGCCCCCGAGAACATCGTCTACGAGTGCATCCGGGTCGCCCACGAGGCCAACATGGAGATCGTCAAGTTCATCAACTCCATTGTCGCCGAGATCGGCAAGCCCAAGTTCACCTTCGAGAAGGCCGCCGTCAACCATGAGCTGCTGGACGATCTGATGGCCTACGGCCTGGATAAGATCGAGTACGCTCTGGACACCCCCGACAAGAACGTCCGGGAGGAGCGCCTGACCGCCGCCCGTCTGGACTTCCAGGAGAAGTTCGGCGAGAAGTACGAGGACTTCGACACCCATATCGAGGTCTGCCTGTACAAGATGCAGAAGAAGGTCGTCAAGAAGTGGCTGCTCCAGGGCAAGCGTGTGGACGGCCGCGGCATGGACGAAATCCGTCCCCTGGACGCCGAGGTCGGCGTGCTGCCCAGAGTCCACGGCTCCGGCCTGTTCTCCCGCGGTCAGACCCAGGTGCTTTCCATCTGCACCCTGAACACCCTGTCCGCCGCCCAGAAGATCGACACCATCTACCCCGAGGATACCAAGCGGTATATCCATCACTATAACTTCCCCGCCTACTCCACCGGCGAAGCCCGTGCCGCCCGTTCCACCTCCCGCCGGGAGATCGGCCACGGCGCACTGGCCGAGAAGGCGCTGCTGCCCGTGATCCCCAGCGTCGAGGAGTTCCCCTACGCCATCCGTGTGGTGTCCGAGGTGCTTTCCTCCAACGGCTCCACCTCTCAGGCTTCTATCTGCGGCTCTACGCTTGCTCTGATGGACGCCGGCGTGCCCATCAAGCGCCCCGTGGCCGGCATTTCCTGCGGCCTGATCTCCGATCAGGAGACCGGCGCGTGGAGAACCTTCACCGACATTCAGGGTGTTGAGGACTTCCACGGCGAAATGGACTTCAAGGTCGCCGGTACCACCGAGGGCATCACCGCCATCCAGATGGATCTGAAGAACAAGGGTCTGACCATGGAGATCATCGCCGACGCTCTGGAGCGCTGCCGCAAGGCGCGTCTGGAGATTCTGTCCGAGGTCATGCTCAAGGCCATCCCCGCCCCCCGTCCCGAGGTCAGCGAGTACGCCCCGAAGATGCTGTCCCTGAAGATCCCCGTGGACAAGATCCGCGAGGTCATTGGTTCCGGCGGCAAGACCATCCAGAAGATCTGCGCCGACACCGGCGCCAAGGTGGACATCGACGACGACGGCAGCGTGTTCATTTCCGCCGTTGACTCCGCCGCCGCCTACGCCGCCAAGAAGATGGTGGACGACATCTGCTTCGTTCCCGAGGTCGGCAAGCTGTACTACGGCAAGGTCGTGCGCATCCTGCCCAT
>ERZ773116.1933-NODE-1933-length-17780-cov-4.732299_pt1 | contig 17780 bp, 15 predicted proteins | sample MGYA00580563_ERZ773116 | MGnify/ENA primary metagenome ERZ773116 (study PRJEB29015, sample SAMEA2737864) | human gut metagenome | biome: human gut; feature: human-associated habitat; material: faeces | place: China | collected 2012 ... | reverse complement strand
CCCTCACCAACCCTCACCTTTGACCCATTCATTAGCGCAACGTTTAACTCGTTTCTATGCAGTTCTTAGTTAAATGAGAATTTAATACAGACAGAAGAACATAAGAACAAAAAATAAAATAGCAGTTAAATAAGCAACAGAAATAATTTTCAAAGCGCAGCATTTATGTTCTTTTGTTCTTATGTCTGAAATATTTCTCGCTCTTATGTCTAAAAATAAATTAGCATTTATTTAAAGCGGGAGGTATCGACCTCTTCCCTCTTCTTCTCTTTGTATCCTCCGAATTTATAGTTAAACGAAACGCCGAACGTGCGGGTGGTCCGCATATAGTGGTTCTTCACATTCTGCAATCCGTAACGGACTTGTGTTGAAATGGTAGAGGTATTGAATATATCGTCACACTTCAACGTCAGTTGCGCTTTTCCTTTCGCAAAGGTGTAACGAAGCGCCGCATCCAGGTTTCCCGAACGGGGAAGATCAAAAATTCCTTGTATGGCTTTATTTTGATAGAATCCGGTCAAGGTGAGTTTTAAATCGGGTTTGGTGGAAAGGGTAAAGGTATTGTTCATCGTCAACACGAATGTATAGAGTTTGCGGTCAAACGGGATGTCCCAGAAATCACTGTCTTTCTGGCGATAGCGAAAGCCGATGGCTGTTATACGGGAGTCCAGCCATTTTTTCACCTTGAAAGGAACTGTCATCATTAATCCGGCCTGCGATGAAAAATCAAAATTGAAGAATTTGTAAATCTCCACCAAGCGTTCCGGTGATTGGTAAAGAGTTTGCATTTCGTTGTTTTTTGTATAACTATAAAAAACGGAAAAGACGTATTTGCTTTTCAGGATATAATTGAAGGTCGCTTCATAGTTCGTTGCAGGTTTGAGATAAGGATTGCCTTGAATTTCAGAATAAGCTCCCATGTAAGAAATAGCGTTTTGTACGCTCCAGTATTCAGGATATTCCTTGTCACTGCTCAATGAGAGTTGCAGGACATGTCCGGCAGTGGGCATATAAGTCAGATTGGCTACCGGATAGAGGCTCCATTCATTCCAGATATCTGTATGATATTGCTCTGCTGCCAAGGAAACATCGGCCGAGAGTTTATCGCCAAAGTTCTTGCTTAGTCCTGCATAGACATTCAGAGTTTGTTCGCGACGGCGGGAGTCCATGTTATTATCCGGCAACAGGTGGTCTGTTTCAGGATCGTAATATTTTTGGTAACTATGGTCCAAAGCGGTTGTGTAAGCTATACCATAATTCAATCCCCATCCTTTGCCTAAGTTATGTTCTTGCCCGGCATAAAAACGCCATTGGTTGATTTGTTGTTTATCCCGGCTTAAGAAATTCATCGTTTCCGTTCCCAACGTACTATATAATAACTGGCTGCCGGGAGAATGGTAGTAAGTAAATGCTGCACCTGCTTTCAGTCCGAAAGGGGTTTGATAGTCCAGCTTCACATTATGGAGCTGGCTGTCTCCCTGCGAATCGGTAACGGAGTTCTGTGCCCCGGTAGCTACGGCATAATGTTTGGAATCGGTAAAGGCGGTTGTATAGACCAGGCTTAACAGATGATCTTCGGCGAGGGAGTAATCCATTCCGAGACGTACCTGATGACTGTTGGTACGGGAAGTCATGATATCATCCATATCCATCTGATGTACCGAACCGTCGGCCAACGTGTACGCCAGCTCGATGTCGGCCGTGGCACCCATCGGCTAACGTGTGAAGTGCTTCTTTCTCCGTAATCCTTCGGTCGCGATCATAAGAGTAAGAGTAAAGAAGATCTGCAGAGAATTTACGTCCGGAGTACAGAAGGCTTCCACGTTCTGCCAAAGATTCGTAATGATGTTGATTGAAAGCTGTATAGAGTTCTCCCTGAAGAGAAGATGCTTGTCCTGTGCCGGGTGCCAGTATCAAGTTAATCATTGGTCCGCGCACCTGATAACGTGCCGGAGCAGAATACATCACTTCTGCCTTTTCGATCCGGCTGACGGGGATTGATTTTAATAGGGCATCCAATTGTTCGACAGACAGAGTGGTGACTTTTCCATTGATGACAACGGTAACACTTTGTCCTCCTAATGTCAGACTACCGTTCATATTGACTATGCCCGGAAGATTTTTTAAAATATCATAGGCATTATCCACAGGCAGGTTGCCTACCAGTCTCGGCACATCATACACGAGTTTACCTTGCTCCGCTTTCACTATCGGGCGTTCACCCATAATCATCACTTCGGGCAATTCTTGGAACAGGCTATCCATATAGCCTACATTTTTCACACTATCGGCAGGTTCCTGTAACGGTTGTTCTACTTGCGCGGTGGCGTGTATACACCCACATAGAAGAGATATCAATAATAAATTAATCCGTTTCATATCGTATTTATTTTTGTATACGGCAAAATACGGTAGAAAAAACGGAAAATTGCGTTATCGCTGACTTATCTAGTGTTATTTAGTCTTATCAAAGAGAAGGATAAGAATAGTTTCCTATTATCTTTGTCAGTATGAAATTACCGCTAAAACATATCGTCATTCTGGTTATCTGCTCGCTAATCGGAATCTTCGTCTACCAGGCTTATTGGTTGACAGGGCTTTACCGGACGATGAAATCGGAAATGGAGAGCAATATCAGGGATGCGATGCGCACAAGTGACTTCAATGAAGTCGTGCTCCGGATAAATGATTTGCAAAAAGATAATGTGGAACATGGTTCGGTAACAGTGTCCGCTGGATATGACGCAGACGGTCATTCATTAGTAACTCAACAAACGATTTCTTATACGGATAGCACCCGTCAGGATACGATACACTCCCGGACGGAAACAAGCGTGGATACGGTAAAAACCGTTGGTAATGATCCGGAAGCTGTTGCAAGTAGTGAAAGCGGACTGGATGTGTTATTAAAAAAACAAGATTCGCTAAAGGAGCTGTTAATCAGTATCCAGCAGGGGATTCATTCGGGGGTGGACACCTATATAGATGTAAACCTGCAACGATATGACAGTTTGCTCACCCACGTGATGAAGGAGCATAACCTTTCTATTCCTCATCACACTCTTCTGATTTATACCGGAACCTGTGCCGATTCTTCCATTATATATATAGACACATTAGGCATGGCAGGAGATAGCAGTTATATCCCCAGTCCTAAAGCAATCCGCTTTGACTATGAATTTAACCGGCATCGCAGCCAACGCTACCAACTGATATTCGAGCCGATCGACTCATTGGTATTGAAACAGATGACCGGTATTCTGGTCACTTCCTTTGTGATTCTTCTGATTCTCGGATTTTCTTTCTGGTTCCTTATCCGGACGCTCTTGAAACAGAAAACGCTGGACGAAATGAAAAGCGATTTTACCAATAATATCACGCATGAGTTAAAGACTCCCATTGCTGTGGCCTATGCAGCTAATGATGCATTACTGAACTTTAATCAGGCGGAAGAGAAAAGTAAACGCGACCAGTATCTGCGCATCAGTCAGGAGCAGTTGCAAAGACTTAGCGGATTGGTGGAACAGATTTTATCCATGGGAATGGAACGTCGCAAAACGTTCCGTCTGCATCCGGAAGAAATCAACTTGAAAGAGCTGATTATTCCGCTTGTAGAGCAGCATCAGCTAAAGGCGGACAAACCTGTACATATCTCATTGGATATGAAACCGGAAACGCTTGTTATTGTAGCCGACCGTACGCATTTCAGCAACATCATCAGTAACCTGATAGATAATGCGGTGAAGTACTCGAAGGAGGAAGCCGAACTGTCTATTTACTGCCGGCAGACTGGGGAAACAGTGACGATCAGCGTTACTGACCGGGGAATCGGGATTCCGCTTGATAAGCAAAAGCATATATTTGATAAATTCTACCGGGTCCCGACGGGAAACCTTCATAATATAAAAGGGTACGGACTAGGGCTTTTTTATGTCAAGAGTATGGTCGAGAAACATGGAGGGACTATCACCGTAAAAAGTGAACCGGACAAAGGAAGTACTTTTACCATTACTTTATAAACCTGTAAAATCATGAGTAAAAACAAAATCACAGTATTGCTGGTAGAAGACGAACAGACGCTCGCCATGATTATCAAAGATACACTTGAAGAAAATGATTTTATCATTCATACGGCAAGTGACGGCGAAGAGGGATTAAATCTCTTCTTCGAACTTCATCCGGATGTACTTGTGGCTGATGTAATGATGCCGAAAATGGATGGCTTTGAAATGGTACGCCGCATCCGCCAAACGGATAAACAAACTCCTGTCTTATTCCTGACTGCCCGCTCGGCCATCAATGATGTGGTAGAGGGGTTTGAACTCGGAGCAAATGATTATCTGAAAAAACCGTTCGGTATACAGGAACTGATTATCCGTATCAAAGCATTGGTGGGAAAAGCTTATCTCTTTACAGAGAATAAGGTAGGAAACCGTTTTGAGATAGGGAGTTATCTGTTTGATCCTGTGGCACAGACTTTATTGCACGCAGGAGTGAAACAGGAACTCTCCCATCGTGAAGCGGAAATCCTGAAACGACTTTGCCAGAACCGGAACCAGATAGTCAACACGCAAGATGTCTTGCTTGAGCTTTGGGGTGATGACAGTTTTTTCAACTCCCGAAGCCTGCATGTGTTCATTACCAAATTACGGCATAAACTCTCGCAAGATGAACAGATACGTATTGTGAACGTGCGTGGAATCGGCTATAAACTGATTGTCAACTGAACCCTTAAAACCGCAAAGTGCCATGAATAAAAGACATCTTCTCACAGGATTTATGTTTTTACTTTGTACCTATACCGCATTTGCGCAACAGGTGGAAGTGAAAAAGGATAGCATCGGCCGCGCGGTTCATCTGCCACCGGAGCAAAAACAGCTATTAAATATGGATAAGGATGGTTTTGTCTTACCCGATATGAATGTAGCGCCAAACGACAGGAAAGCAACCATTCAAGCGGATAGCATGACGCTTCATATATCTCCTCCCGAATTTATTGATGTTCCCTGGCCGGCTCCCAGATTGGGAACTTCTTTCGATCCTTTCAGTCGTGACTATAATCGTTCGGATATATTCGGGATTAATGCAAACAGCTATTTAAGTACGTATAGTTTATATAACACTTATCCTACCATGGGAACGCATATTCAGGCGGGTGCCATTTATACGTATACTCCCAATGACCGATGGGAGTTTTCGGGTGGGGTGTTCGGTGCCAAATATACAATGCCTTCTTTCCAGCATGGTGCCAGAAACGATTTTGGTTTTACCGGTTCGGCTGCTTATCGCATCAATGACTTTCTGCGCATCCGGGCTTTCGGCGAATATTCTGTGAATGGTGAGCGGAATGCGTCACAGGGCTATCTCACACCTATATATCCGCAAAGTGGTTATGGCATGGTTCTTGAGATTAAGTTCAATGATTATATCGAACTTCATGGTGGCATGGAACGTTCGTACAACCCGATGAAAAGGAAATGGGAAACGAGCCCTGTCCTTTATCCGGTTATTAAACTGAAAAGATAGTTTTTTTCTAAGAAAACATAACGGAAGCGAATAGTCAGGCTGAAAATCTCTATCTTTGTGGTAAATCAACCTTTACGAAGATGAAAAAACTGATTCTATTTCTTTCGCTGATATTATCGGTCGGTTTTGCATCCGCACAGTCGGAAATTCCTTCCGATAGTATTCGTCGTGCTCCATCCACCAATATTAAAGAGTTTGGTGGCTTTCTGCTGGATATGGGGTTAATGAATGTAGCGACTCCCGAACTTCCCAAGTTTAATTTAGAGATGCCTAATATGACGAAAGATTATAATCAGCTCTTTCGTTTAAATACAGACGTTACTTATTCGCAAGGATTCACTGACTCTTTTTCTTCGTCTTCTTTCTCCGGCTTTTCTGGCTTTGGCTACGGATATGGTTGGGGATTGTCCTCTTCTCCACAGTTTATGCAGATGGGGTCTTTCAAACTGAAAAACGGAATGAGAATCAATACCTACGGAGATTATGATAAGGACGGCTGGCGGGTGCCTAACCGCAGCGCTATGCCTTGGGAAAGAAATAATTTCCGGGGAGCATTCGAACTGAAATCGGCAAATGGTAATTTCGGAATACGAATCGAAGTACAACAAGGACGAAATGCGCCTTATTAAATCAGGTACTTCAATATAAAACCCCGGAAGTCTGAAATAAAATCAAGTAGTCCTATAGATTAGATCAGACAGTCCGGAATTAAATTAAGTAAGTTCGGCACAGAATTAGGAAAGCTCGAAGGCCTTATCTGCCGCACTTATTGCGTTGGCAATACGATCACACCATGAATCAAATTCCGGATCGGGTATTTGTGATTCCGGATGGGAAAGCATATAGTGTACGGCTTGTCGTAATCCGTCTGCCATGGAAGTATTGCATATAAAATCAGGAACCAACCGCTTTATCTTCGAGTTATCAAAGACTACCGTAGCTGCTTTATCTCCTAACAGTTCACCTCTGAAATCATAATGATCGCTATGCTTGGCAAGGAAATCGGAGGCTACGTGTAATGCATTCAGAGGTTTACCCAACGCGTCGGCAATGGTTTGATAAATCTGATTCCAGGTCATGCTTTCATCGGTAGTGATATGAAAAGCGTTCCCAATGGCATGAGGGTTCGCCATCAGTCCTACATAACCTTTGGCAAAATCTTTAGAGTGAGTCAATGTCCACAAAGAAGAACCGTCGCCGGGGATAATAACAGGTTTACCTTCAAGGATTCGTTTTAGGATCTGCCAGTTTCCCTTATCGCCATGTACAGATACGGGAGGTTTTGTTCCGTTGTAGGTATGGCTGGGACGGACGATTGTAACGGGGAAACCGTTTGTGCGATAGGCTGCCATCAGCACTTCTTCCGCTTCTATCTTGTTACGGGAATACTGCCAATAGGGATTGACCAAAGGGGTGCTTTCGGTTATGCGGTAATCGGCCAATGGCTTTTGGTAGGCAGAGGCACTGCTGATAAAAATATATTGCCGCGTTTTATTCTGGAACAGGCGGATATCACGCTTCACGTCTTCTGCCGTATAGCCGATGAACTGTGCAACCACATCGTAATGTTCGGACACGATGGCTTTTGCCACAGCTTCTTCATCATTAATATCCGCAATGATACTGTGAATTCCCTCCGGCATCTTTTTCGAACCACGATTTAGGAGAGTAATCTCCCACCCTTTTTGTTGCGCCAATGCCACTACATCTGTACTGATCGTACCTGTACCTCCAATAAATAATGCTTTCATAAAACCTGTTTTTTTATATTCTCCGGAACAAATATATCAATTCCATCATTTACTTCCAGCAATCATTGCCATTTATTTTTCTGCCCGAAAGTTTATGTAGTATACAGATTACTGATTCTTATACCCATATTACTGATTTGCTGAATGAAATTAAAAAGATACCTTCAAATGTTTTATCTTTGTATCAGATTAATAACAGAAGCATATGGATGAAATAACAAAAATTGAAACCGTCGATCAGTATGACCAATTGTTTGGACTGGAAACATTGCACCCTTTGGTGAATGTAATCGACTTCTCAAAAGCCACCAGGTCAGTTGAATATATCCGTATGAATATCGGATTCTACTGCTTGTTCCTGAAGGATGCAAAATGTGGCGACCTCACTTATGGGCGTAAGAATTACGATTATCAGGAAGGAACGGTTGTATGTATGGCACCGGGACAAGTGAGCGGAATAGACAACCGCAACAGGCCTGCTCCCCGCACCAAGTCAATCGGCGTTTTGTTTCATCCCGATTTAATCCGCGGAACTTCATTAGGACAGCATATCAAAAACTATACTTTTTTCTCTTACGAGGTAAATGAAGCATTGCATCTTTCAGACCAGGAAAGAGAAATCGTAACTGATTGCATACATAAAATCAGGATCGAGCTGGAACACCCTATCGACAAACACAGCAAGCAACTCATCGTGCGAAACATCGAACTGCTGCTGGATTACTGTATGCGTTTCTACGAACGGCAGTTTATTACACGTAATCAGGCGAACAAAGATATTATCGTAAAATTCGAGCAATTGCTGGACGAATACTTCCAGAATCAGGTGGCAATAACCGAAGGACTGCCATCCGTGAAATATTTTGCAGACAAGGCATGTCTCTCTCCTAATTATTTCGGAGACCTGATAAAGAAGGAAACAGGAAAAACTGCACAGGAATATATCCAGTGCCGGATTATCGAACTGGCAAAAGAAAGAATACTGGAAGGTGTTCAAACTGTCAGCCAGGTGGCTTATGAACTGGGATTTCAATATCCACAACACTTCAGCCGATTGTTTAAAAAGCATGTCGGTTGCACCCCGAACGAATATAAACAAAGAAACTAAGCATTTTTTAGCTACAGGAGTCTCAACATCATGGGAGATAAAGTACTCAAAATAGGAACCGTGCATCAATGCAATTGTTGTCTGGGAAGCAAAACACTACATCCACTAGTGAGTGTCATTGATCTCTCAAAGGCTGACTTGTCGCCTCATACGGACATCAAGTTCGACTTTTATACGATTCTATTGAGTGAGTGTAAATGTGAGGCCTATGTGTATGGTCACCAGTATTATGATTTCTCGGACGGTACTTTGATCTGCCTGGCTCCCGGAGAGTCTATCAGTATGAAAGAAAAGAATAAAAGATTTCCCTCTAAAGGATGGATATTGGCTTTTCATCCCGATCTGATTTGTGGTACTCCGCTCGGACTTAATATAGATAACTATACTTTCTTCTCTTATCAGCCTGAAGAGGCACTGCATATATCATTGCGCGAGAAACAGATCATTCTGGAGTTTATGGACAAGATCAAGCAGGAACTCGAACGTTGCATTGATCGCCACAGCAAAAAAATAGTTTCCAAATATATAGAGCTATTGCTGGATTACTGTGTCCGTTTCTACGAACGCCAATTCATTACACGTAACGAAGTGAATAAAACGATTATCAAACAATTTGATAAAATGATAAATAACCATTTCGAAACGAAGCTGGTACCGGCTGTCGATGTGCTTTCAAATGAGTATTGCGCTAACATGCTTCATTTATCTCCTGAATATTTCAACGACTTGCTGAAACACGAAACGGGTAAATCTTTTAAAGAATACATCGAGTTCAAACGTTTCGAGATTGCCAAAGACTGGTTGCTGAATACTGATAAAACAGTTAATCAGATAACACAAGAACTAGGTTTCCAGAATCCACAGTATTTTAGCCGGCTATTCAAGAAAGTTACCGGTTGCTCTCCGAATGACTTCAGAGTACCTAACTAGAAATGAAATCTAAAAGGATTGGAGGACGACAAAGCAACAAAAAGTCTTAATAAAATTTGAATTGAAATATCCAATTCTTAATCTATGTTATGAAACATACTTTTTTGCTTGGATTATTTGCTAATTTCCCAAGAGTCCGTATCTTTGCAATGTGTTTTTCATAGTATTAGATTTAAGGTTAACAAAGGTTGGAGCAAGGCGTTGCTCCTTTTTTTATGTCCATACGTAAGCTCTCCTCTTTAACTTCCTAAGTTACCATTTCCCGAACAGTTGTTCTTTCTTATGAATGACGGTATTGGAATTACGCTATTTTTCAGTAACTTTGCAAAGAGAGATGTATCAATTATGTCCCGGTAAAGCAAATCAAAAAGTTCTCTTTTTACGTTATATATAAAAAGAAAATTTAATCCTTAGTAGAATAATGGAAACAATGCAACAATATTATCGTCTGATGAAATCAATCCTCTTCGTATTATTTCTTTCTTTCGGCATGATTTCGTGTGAGAAAGAAGATCCGGTTTCTACATCTCCCAACACAAGGCAGACGGACAACACTGATCCGACAGATCCTGATCCTACCGACCCGGTGGTTCGTTCGGATAATGAACAAACTGTATTTATGTATCTGCCTTGGTCGACTGACCTGACTTCCTTTTTCTATCAAAATATTGCTGATCTGAAAAGTATTATCGGACAGAATATATTGAAAAACGAGCGGGTTCTCGTATTTATGTGCACAACGGCTACAAAAGCCACTCTCTATGAGCTTTCTTACGAAAAAGGCGCAGCTGTGCAGAAGGCTTTAAAAAGCTATAATTATCCGACTCCCAGCTATACAACGGCCGAGGGTATCACTTCTATCCTGAATGATGTACAGACCTACTCTCCCGCCAAACGATATGCAATGATTATCGGATGCCACGGGATGGGATGGATCCCCGTATCAAGAACGCAATCACGCAGTAGCCTGCAAACAGTCAAAAAACATTGGGAATATGGGAATACACCTATGACACGTCTCTTCGGAGGCAGAGAATCCAAGTATCAGACGGATATTACTACACTTGCCGAAGGAATATCGAGCGCAGGATTGAAGATGGGTATATCCTTTTCGACGACTGCTATATGTCGACAGTAGAGGTTGCTTATGACCTTAAAAACGTAACAAGTCACCTGATAGCATCCACTAGTGAAATTATGGCTTATGGTATGCCATACGACAAGATCGGCCAGTACTTAATCGGAAACATAGATTATGAAAAGATTTGTGATGGTTTCTATTCTTTTTATTCAAATTATGTCACTCCCTGCGGAACAATCAGTGTCACAGATTGCTCGGAAGTGGATAATCTGGCGGCCATTATGAAAGAAATAAATCAACGTTATACGTTTAACGAAGAATTAATTTCTTCTTTGCAGAGTTTAGACGGATATAAACCTTCCATATTCTTTGATTGTGGTGATTATGTTGCAAAGCTATGCTCCGATCCTGATTTATTGGAGCAATTCAACGAACAACTGAAACGCACAGTTCCATATAAAAAGAATACGGAGTATTATTTTACAGCAATATCCTCCTATTATGGAGAACGAAAAAAAATCAATACTTTCTCCGGTATCACTATTTCTGATCCAAGCACTAGTGCAGCTGCTTTGAAAAAGAACGAAACAGCGTGGTATGTTGCCACTCATTAAGGCTACTAAAAGAAATAGTACGATAATGGAGCTTTACTCTTGTCTGTAATCGGTCAAATCTCTTAATAAAAATAGATTCGAGAATACAAATTCTTAATCAATGTTATAAAACATACTTTTTTTCTTGGATTATTTGCTAATTTCGCAATAGTCCGTATCTTTGCAATGTGTTTTTCATAGTATTAGATTTAAGGTTAACAAAGGTTGGAGCAAGGCGTTGCTCCTTTTTTTATGCCTATACTCCAAATTGCCTTTGTTTTTCTCTTCCCAGTACATGTGTCAATCACCCTTTAATAACTGCCATTGGAGCAAGTTCCACCAATGGTTTCACCAAATCCCGCTCATTCGCTATCACTTGCGCAATATCTTTATAAGCTCCCGGCGCTTCATCCAATTCATCCTGCGAACGAAGTCCGTGAATGATTCCTTGCTGGTTCATTCGCTCTTTCTCTTCATCCAGTGACAAACGGCGACAAGCATCCTTTCGTCCCATCAATCGGCCGGCACCATGCGAACAGCTTTTGAAGCTCTCCGGATTACCCAGTCCTTCAACGATATAGGATTTAGTACCCATAGATCCGGGGATAATACCAATCTCACCTTCATAGGCACGCGTAGCTCCTTTTCGGTGCACAATCACATCCTGATCGAAATGGTTCTCCCAGGCTGCATAGTTGTGGGCAATATTAATCATAGGCTCAAAGTCCGCTTCAGGTTTCACTGCCTGGATGGCTTCACAAATACGGGTCATCATCAACTGACGGTTGGCAAAGGCAAAGGCCACACAGTAGTTCATTTCACGGAAATAATCTTTTGCCATCTGCGTCTCCATTGGCAGGTAAGCCAGTCCCGATACCATTTCAGAATACCATTTCTCATTCCAATATTGCGCAATCTTATTATAGTGATTGGCAACCTTCAAACCAATGTTACGGCTTCCGGAGTGAATCATCACCCACACATCAGACGTTTCGGTATCTTTCTGAATCTCAATAAAGTGGTTTCCTCCTCCCAAGGTTCCTATCTGCTTCAAACAAGCCTCGTACTGATTCTTCAATATAGGCATCTCCTCAAGGTCGAATCCTTGTGGAAGTAACTCCTGGTCTTGCTTTTTAGTATGATGATCGAATCCCAAGGGAATGGCCGCACGAATCTTCGACATGATGGAAGTCAAATCCGTATAACTAAAATCTTCCGCTTTTCGATTGGTCTTAATCGCACACATTCCACAACCGATATCTACTCCCACAGCATTGGGAACAATCACACCCTTCGTAGCCAACACACCGCCAATTGGCATTCCTTTTCCTGCATGGGCATCAGGCATGATGGCGATATGTTTAAATGCAAAAGGAAGTGAAGTCAAATCCATAATCTGCGACATACAAGAGTCTTCTACTTCATTCAACCAAAGCTTAGCGGGCAAACGTGTTCCCATAATTACTTTTTCCATACTTCTTTTCTTTTATCCATTCATATAAATCTCGTTATCGGGAGCAAAGTAAGATGGGAAGTACGAAATCTATTTGCGCAATGGATATTATTTTCTATTTTTGTAGAAATATATGCAAAAAAGTCGTGTCTCCGCAATGATTGTATCATCAAAAAGTCCGGATATGGCGCCTTGATATCTATAACACTATATATAATAGAACCTAATGAAGAAGATATTGATTATCGGCGCCAATGGATTCACCGGACGCCAAATATTGAATGATTTATCTGTTCATACACAATATAAGGTAACGGGGTGCTCTCTGCATCCGGATATTCTTCCGAATGATGCAGGGAAATATCGTTTCATTGAAACAGATATACGGAATGAAGCGAACATTAAGCGTCTTTTTGAGGAGGTTCAGCCTGATGTGGTCATTAATTGTTCCGCCCTGTCCGTACCGGATTATTGCGAGACGCATCATGAAGAGGCTTATCTTACCAATGTGACCGCAGTGAGCCAACTGGCTGTTTTTTGCGAAGAATATAAAAGCCGGTTCATTCATCTATCGACGGATTTTGTTTTCGATGGAAAGATAAATGAAGATGCCGGACTGTTGTACACAGAAGAAGACATCCCCGCTCCCGTCAACTATTACGGATATACCAAGTGGAAAGGAGAAGAGAAAGTGGCAGAAACTTGCAGCAGTTATGCTATTGTCCGTGTAGCAATCGTTTATGGCAGAGCGCTGCCGGGACAACACGGTAATATCGTCCAGTTGGTAATGAACCGTTTGAAAGCCGGACAAGAAATCCGTGTCGTATCCGATCAATGGCGGACACCGACTTATGTTGGAGACGTATCGGATGGTGTACAGCGTTTGATAGCACATCCAACGAACGGTATCTTTCACATTTGTGGCGTTGAGTGCATGAGCATTGCGGAAATTGCTTATCAGGTAGCAGATTATATGGGACTGGATCACTCTCTTATCCATCCTGTCACGACAGAGGAAATGAATGAAACCACTCCCCGTCCCCGTTTTAGCGGAATGAGTATCGATAAAGCACGAACAATGCTTGGATACGAGCCACAGAAGCTTAAAGAAGCTCTTGCGAACTGGGAACATTTATAAGGAAGAGGACAGATTATCAATTATTCAAGGATTATCCATCATTTTACGTAAGCAGAAAACTACAAGAGGAATTCTGTGGTTTCTATTTATATAATAAGAGAGTCCCCAAATGATGAACAGTGGCTATTTACACAAAATACGGGATAGTGCCCAAATTGAAGACAGTGGTAGAATTGGAAACAATACTACTTTTTACAACAATCTATTTCATTCCGAATAATTCTTTCGCTTCATTTATTGCATATTTATTTTAAAAATATGCAATAAGTTATTATCTTTGCACCAAAATTAAAAAAGACCAATGATGAATCAAACATTACAACTACATAACGCTAATCTTTTTCTTGCAGGAATACCGACTTTCTGTAAGTCTTGCTGCGTGCATGTACATTGGTTCAGTGGATTCATCTAAATTACCCTATTATTTCTTAACAGGAACTATCTGCTGACTTGTTTCACTATTCACAGCAGTATTCCTTTCCGATTTTCAAGCAGATGTATCATCTTCTTTGAAAATTCTCTTGTGTGTTGTCAATAATCAGTTTAACCTAACCAAAAATATATACATTATGTTCTCTATTATATCTACTATGTTTTTAGGAATCGGCATCGGTTATGTATTGCGTAACTGGAGTATCTTGCAAAAGACAGAAAAGACAATTTCTCTTACAATATTCTTGTTGCTCTTCATTCTCGGTGTGTCTATCGGTTCTAATAGCCTGATTGTAAACAATCTCGGTAAATTCGGATGGCAGGCAATTGTTCTTGCCGTGTCCGGTGTATTGGGAAGCCTGATCGCTGCCCGTTTGGTACTGCAATTGTTTTTTAGAAAAGGAGGCGAATAATAAAAAAAGGAGTCTGATTTCTTTTAAGAGGAAAAAAGACGCGTTTATTCAAGAAGGAGGTGAACAATGAAAGGAAGTTTGATCGTTATATTATTCTTTTGTGTAGGTTGTGTCATGGGAGCTTTCAACAAGTTCCAGTTTGATACGCACACAGTTTCGATGTATATACTTTATGCGTTAATGCTGCAAGTGGGAATCAGTATCGGTTCTAATAAGAACCTGAAAGCGATTGTTTCACATTTGCATCCTAAAATGCTGTTGATTCCGTTGGGAACGATTATCGGTACGTTGCTGTTTTCTGCTTTAGCAAGCCTGCTATTGCGCCAATGGAGCGTGTTCGACTGTATGGCAGTGGGAAGCGGATTCGCATACTATTCGCTTTCTTCTATCCTTATCACCCAGTTCAAAGAGCCTTCTATCGGGCTGCAACTGGCTACGGAATTAGGAACTATCGCACTGTTGACTAATATTTTCCGTGAGATGATGGCACTTCTCGGTACTCCAATCATCAAGAAGTATTTCGGGAAACTGGCTCCTATTTCAGCGGCAGGAGTCAATTCGATGGATGTACTCCTGCCCTCCATCAGCAGATATTCGGGAAAAGAAATGATTCCCATCGCTATCTTACACGGTATTCTGATTGATATCAGTGTTCCTGTTTTTGTTTCTTTTTTCTGTAATCTCTGATATTTCTTGCGATGGTTTGACAAGAGCAAGAATGAGCATTGTGAACGAAAGACAGAGATATTTTTATGTTTGGGGCTAGGTCCAAACATAATTAGTTAATGTCCGGAAACAGCCAATACAAACTTTATATCAGCATAGGAGACATCGTCTCCTAACGCTGCCTTAATGGCAAATATTCCCATGTATTCATGTTCTTCCAGATGCTTACGAATCTTCGCCAGATTTTCAGCTTTCACTACTTTCTCCACTTTAATCTTTCCTAAACGGACATAATATTCCAAATGACCGGCAATGGTTCCCGATACCAATTCGCGAGCTTTGGCTATTTCATCTATGCTCATTCCCTGGCAGAACATTTCATAGCTGACTAATTTTGTATCTTTTTTCTTCTCCTTCTCCGCTTCTTTTTTCTGTTTCTCTGCTTCCTTCTTCTGTTTTTCTTCCTCTTTCCGTTGCTTCTGTTCTTCTTTCCGTTGCTTCAGCTCTTCCCGTCGGCTTGCGGCTTCCCTATTATCAGAGATGAGCATATCCATTATTTCCGGTCTTTCCAATTGATTTTCCGCCATATACTTACGGACAATGCCTAATATTTCAAGTCCATACTTTTCCACCCCTTTTGCTCCGAAATAGGGTATCGCTTCCAGAGCTCTTGGATTATCCGGTAGCAGATTCACAATTCCCATCAACGCTTTCTGCTGCATAATAACATACGCAGGAAGATTCACCTCACGTGTTTTGGCTGTCCTCCATTCAGATAGGGCGCGGTAAAGCTCCGGATGCAAAATATCCGTAGGCACTTCCACTTTCACCTTTTCAGCACCGCTACGTGTACGCTCTTTCCGTTCCTTCCGTTCTTTCTTTTCTTTCAACGCTTTCGAAGAACCGGAAGAGGAAGAATCATCCTCAAGACTCAACATTGCTTTAGCCTTCAACTTCAAATAATCCGTAATAGCGAATCTCCCTCTCGCAGACACAGCCTCCAACAAAGACTCTTTAATCCACAATGCATCATCCAACGCCTGCATGCGTTCCGCCAACAGCTTTCTCAACTCTTTATTGTCAAGAGGCATATTAGTCTTATTATACAAAGCCCGAACCGGCTCCAACTCTTTATGAAAATATCCGGCCCCGGAACGAATCCGCTCCTGTAACTCCTGATTCGTCGCATAGTCTTCACTCTCATGTATCAACCGGGTATACTGGTTACGAAAACGCTGGGACACTTCCACTATTTTCTCTTTGATGCGAGGTTCCAATGCCTTATATTCTGCCAACTGCTTCGGAAAGAGCTTATACAAATCTTCATCTATCAAACGAAGCAATCGTTTATAAGCCTGATCGATCGAATAGAAATTAAACAAATCGCTCAACAAATCAAAGAAATACGCCTTTTGCATATCGTTCAACTGCTGACTGCCCGGCTTATTCTGCTCTACCGCTTTGGTGAAATTATCCACCGTAGCATCACTAATAATGGCTTCCCTCCGCAAAGGAGACTCTAACACCATCCCTTCTAAAGTCTTACAACGGCTCAACGCCACATAAGTCTGTCCGTGCGCAAAAGAGTTACGTGCATCAATAATGGCACGCTCAAACGTCAACCCCTGACTTTTATGTATCGTAATGGCCCATGCCAGACGGATAGGATATTGACGGAACGTTCCTTCTATCACTTCCGTGATTTCCTTTGTTTCCTCATTCAGCACGTACTTATAATTTCCCCACTCTTCCGGCAACAACTGAAATTCTGATTTATTCCCCTTCCCCCGCACAATAATACCTGCATCATTAACAGTGACCACCTCACCAATCATACCGTTATAATATCGTTTCTCGGACGATGGATCATTCTTCAGGAACATAATTTGCGCTCCTTCCTTTATTGTCAGGAGTTCATCCGCAGGATAGGAATATTCGGGGAAATCTCCTTCTATCTCGGCACGAAAATGATACGCCTTGCCGGACAAAGATGCCAGTTCACGGTCATTTACTTTCTGTGCCTGATAATTATGTGTCGTCAGCCGAATATATCCTTCTTCTTTTTGTGGCTGGAAACCGGGCTGATAACGACGGTTCAGTTCATTCAGCACTTCATCGTCAGCCTTATTTTCCCGGATTTTATTTAATAAAGACAGGAAGAACGTATCACTCTGCCGGTAGACTTTTTTAAGTTCAATGGTCATATATACCGTTTCTTTCAACGCATGGCTCGCAAAGAAATAAGGGGTTTCGTAATGCTTCCTCAACAGTTCCCACTCATTATCTTTCACGACGGGAGCCAATTGCTGCAAATCTCCAATCATCAACAGTTGCACCCCGCCAAACGGTTTCTCTCTATCGCGATACCGCCGCAGAGTTGCATCCACCGCATCCAACAAATCAGCACGCACCATACTGATCTCATCTATGACCAGCAAGTCCATGCTACGAATGATATTCCGCTTTTCTTTACTGAAACGATAGTGTGTCTGGGAAGAGTTGAACGTGGTCTCCGGAACAAAAGGTGCAAAAGATAACTGGAAAAAAGAATGAATGGTAACTCCTCCCGCATTGATAGCGGCAATACCTGTCGGCGCCAAGATAACCATACGTTTAGGACTCTGTTCCTTCAATCTTCTCAGAAATGTAGTTTTTCCGGTTCCGGCCTTTCCCGTAAGAAATAAATGTG
>ERZ773116.1923-NODE-1923-length-17845-cov-9.770433_pt1 | contig 17845 bp, 10 predicted proteins | sample MGYA00580563_ERZ773116 | MGnify/ENA primary metagenome ERZ773116 (study PRJEB29015, sample SAMEA2737864) | human gut metagenome | biome: human gut; feature: human-associated habitat; material: faeces | place: China | collected 2012 ... | reverse complement strand
CCGTTTGGCATGATGAACAGCTCTTTTATGTACGCCCAGTTAATCCAGATTGGAAAGAGGCTTTTGCAGTTGTTAATGCGGTCTGAAATCAGCCGGTTGATCTCGATAATGTGGTGGCAGAGCTTTGTACTCGACTTTTTTATAAAGCTGATTCCGTCATTTGAAAGCTGCTGCATACTGGAAGCCGGGATGATCTCTGGCATTGAAAGCAGCCCTCGATACTCCATTCGCATGATGTCATTTATTTTCCGGTAGTTGCGCTCAATGGCGGTGCGGATGATACATAGATTTCGGATGATGCGGGCATTTTTATCCTGTTCAAGCCGCTTGTATATCTCTATCTTTGGCGGCTCGTGTTCATTTTGAAAAATACGGAGCGGGACGCCGATCAGATATGCTACCTTCGATACAAGCTCATAGGTGCTGTCTTTATAGGCAATCTGTTCTCCGTTGTATTCGATACCATTCTGATTGAAAGAAGGGTTATCCATGTGCGCCTCCTATCACGTTCAGTCGAAAAGCAGTGTGTTTGTTTTCTTCCTGTGCTTTACAGTCCGTCTCCGCCTTTATTTCCGCCAAACTCACAGCCGTGTGTATGATCATGCCCATAATACCACCTTCCATAGCGATACCCATAATGCGGAGGGCAATTTGCGCAGTCACCGGTACAATGTCCGTGGTGAGACTGGCTTTTCTTATCCAAAAGACTTCCAACCGCAAATGCCAACCCGAGCTTTGAGAAGAATCCGAGCTTTGGCTCCTTTTGCTTCGGTTCGTCAAAATCGATCTCATCTTCTACGGAAGGGGCTTCATTCTCGTCATCTGCAAACACAGTCACATGATTGCGCCTTGCTACAAGCTCAAGAACTTCATCGTCTGCGGAACCCCAAAGGTCTTCCAACTGCTCCTGCGTAAAGGTGCATTTTGCAGATTTCAGTAGTTCATTCATGGCTGATATATCGCAACAGCCGGAAAGGTCATAGATTTCATCTGGCGTGAACTGGACACCATAGGCAACCGCTTTTTTTATAAGCCGTGATGCTGCCTTCTCATCCATATACTCCTGCGCGACCTCGGAGACTTCGGCGGATGCACCAAACGAGGTCAATGAGGACATCTTTTTAATCTGCGTGCTGGTTGCCCAGTCGTAGAATTTCTCATAATAGGAGTCCCAATCCATTCATCGATCACGCCCTTCCAATGATTTCAGGAGTTTCCTCTACGGGCTTTGGAACAGAAAAACTCATGTGATGCTCAATAGAACATATTGTTCCTCTCAATTTACTGCCTGAGCTTTCGTCTGGAACGAAAACCGCCTCACCTCGCTTCAAGGTACGATCCTCCGTTCGGTAGAACTTTATCGTGTTTGTTCCATCCAGCTTTACAAGGCAGTAAACATATACATGAAAATCATCTGCTGCATACGGATCATGTTTTCCAATCGGGTCACTGCCACTTTTTGACGTGCATTCGGGAGATGTCTCACCCACAATATTCTCGGAGGAATCATCCGGGATGATCAATTCATCATCCTCGTTTTCATTAAAGCTATTGAACTCCGCTGTATCTATTGCTGCATTATATTCTTCCTCAGTCTCGTAGTCTTCTGGTGAAATCCCGTAGTCTGAGCCATCTTCACAGTAATCACGCCATCCGTGTTTTTCCCTGCTTAGAGCCTCATTATATTCGTCTCTTGTCTCATAATTGTTTGGATCAATACCGTATGCGCTGCCATCCTCGCAATTCAGGCGCCAAGCGTAGCGGTTATCACGGGGAGCCATGTATGCGACTTTGTTGACTGGTGAATCATCATCAGAATCAAAAGCTCCCATTGCGCCAAGGACACCGCCAAACTTGATGAGGTCATCGGTGTCCTTAATTAGCCCCATGCCCATTGCAGCACCGGTTGCAGCGTATGGATCAATTTTCTTGCTGCGTTTTGTCCCATTTTTCTGCCTACGTTTTGCTGCAAGATAATCCAAGGTCATTGCTCCGGCAAGATCAATCAAGGTATCTATTACGGGAATGCGCTCACGTTTTTTTGACCGTTTTTTCTTGGACATGGGTACGCCTCCTTCCAATCAGGGGATGTCACTCAACGCCTAATGCTTTATAAACAGCGTCTTCCGCACTCTGATAGAAAATCAGGTTGAAGCAGCCGATCAGATCGGCGGGGGCTGTTCCGAGGTCAGCCGCAGAGGTAATGGGAAGAAGCACCTTCTTTGCACCGCTATCGAGGCAGACCTGGAGGGCATTTGCAAGCTCGTCCACCTTGAGCATGGTTCCTGCAATGCTGATCTCGCCCAGCACCGCCAAACTGCTGAGAGTCGGCTTTCCAAGCGCAATCGAGCAGAGTGCAATCAGCGTGGGAAGCGCAAGTTTCTCGGTCATGCCGATGCCCTGCAAATCCTGATAGTTGATGATATAGTCCTTTGTTGTTGTGCTAATCGCGCCGCTGATGCGGTTGCCGTTCGCTTTCAGATAGTTGAATGCGGTGTTTGCCGCTTCCTTGCACTTTCCGTCAGAGTTCAGTCCCGTCCGCTCAAACTTGCCGTTGCCGGGAAGCATCTGCGATTCCAGACGGAAGACGCCGATCATGCCGCTCTTTCCCTGAGAAACCGTATAGACCTGACCGGGATTGCACATTCCTTCGGGGATCAATTTTCCGCCGCCCTGCTCCGGGACGGAGACAAAATGTTCCTCAAAGGTATCATTGTCAATGTACGAGAAATTGACATCGTAGAACTCCATGCCGCCCAGTTTCTTGAGCTGTTCCTTGACGCGGCGGCGCATTTCAAGCGCAAACTTGAGGATTTCTTCGAGCTGTTCTTTCGTGAACTCTCCGTCCGGATAGAGCAGCTTGATCATGCCGCCAACCATCTTGCGGACGGCAATGGTGTCGCGCTGGTTGAGGTTCTTGCCAAGGCGGAAATACTTGTCCAGCGCATCACCGTACTGCTCCTTGCGAAGCTCCCGAATAAACTCTGCCAGATAGTCGGTGATGAAGCCATAGTCGTTGGTGAAATGCTCCGGGCGGAACTTCGGTATCTCCCAACCGGGAATATAACAGTGCATACGGTCAAGGAACGCTGTGTCCGTTCCCATTTCGGGAGGGAATGGGTCAAAGAGGCTGGACGTTTTCAGCAGCACATCCACGCTCTGATTGATGTTGCCGACGAAGACCATAGAAGCGGTCGCGGCTTTTTCTTCCTTTCCACGGGCAAAGGAGCCGGATGCCATATAGTCCTTCATGATCTGGATGCCGTCTTTGTCCTTGAAGTTGATACCGGCAACCTCGTCGAACGCTACGCAGTCCCACAAGCCGACCAAGCCCACGGTTTTTCTGCCCATGTTGTAGAACAGGTTCGCAACCGTAGTCTGACCGCCGGAAACAAGGATGCTGTTCGGGGAGATTTCCTTGTAGATATGGGATTTACCGGTGCTTCGCGGACCCAACTCACAGAGGTTGAAATTGTTCTCGACAAGCGGCAGCATACGGGCAAGCAGAAGCCAGCGTTCGCGGTCATTCAGCTTATCCGGCTCCATACCAATAGAGCGTAGAAGAATCTTGATCCATTCTTCTTGCGTAAACGCCTTGCGACCCTGCCTTAGTTCCTCGATGTCAACATGGGGCATTTGAATAGGCGTGAGCTTATGAATGAGTATTGGGGATCTGCGTTTATCCTCTTCCACATATTCGTATTCAAGCTGGACAATGCACCAGATACCGCCGCAGAGAAGCCGATCATACTTAGTTGGGTAATCCTCAGAGATAGGAATTGCTTTGATTCCGAGATTGGAAAACTCCGCCTCATAGCTGTCCGTCTTAATGTTGAGATTAACCGTGATCTTGTCAATCACGGTATAGCTGCCTCGCTGACGGAGGACAGAAAGGATCTTCTGCGCCTCGTCGGGGCGGACGTAGTTTTCAGCCAGAATCCGCTTGACGTTTGCAACGCCGGTTTCAATGACATCCTCGTCATCGGAACTGCAATACTGTCCAAGAAGAAACTCAAGGACATAAACGGGGACATTTGCCCCTTCCTTGATTTTCTTTGTAAGGTCTTTGCGGACAATCCTGCCGTCGAATACCTTGCGCAGTTTGCTGTCGATTACAGCGTTTGCATCCTCTGTTGATACCGTTTCAATATACTCGCTCATTTTCTGTTTCTCCCTCACAGGTCAAATCCGAAGTCATCCGCAAAGGCAATGTCAATATGGAACTCAGCCTCTTCCGGGACATCTGTATCATTGGCGATAACAAGGCGGTAAATCTTGTTTTTGTCATAGGCACCGGCTTTCAAATTGAGGCGCACACGGAAGACGCGCTCGGAAGCATTTGTGCTTGTGCGGTCTGCAATGACAGTCTGACGGTCACTGATGACCACGCCCTCATCATCTGTCATATAGATGTAGTAGGTGCAGGGCTGAATCTTTTCTCCGACCGGCTGACGCTGGTAGAAATCCAAAGAAAACAGCAGATTGGAGACCTTGCGGCTTTCGCTCAACAGCTTCAATTCTGCGTTGGAAACCTCCACATACTTCTTACTCGTGGAGCGCAGATTTTTGAAGCTGATAACAGGCACAACAAACTCCTGCAAGCTGATACCGCCGTGGACATAGTTTTCACCGCCTCCGGAAATCCTTATGCGTGTGGAGTCAAAAGGCGTGTAGCCCTTGACCGGAGTACCGACGATCTCACCGTCAAGCTGAACCGGCACAAGGTACTCTGCTGCTGCGGAGGGTTCTGCCAGCACATACCGCCGTCCAATTTCATAGACCTTGCCGCTGATCGCATCCTTGCCCAGTTTATCGCCTTCGGTCAAAGGACTGTATGTGTAGAGGAAACCGTGATCTGCGGTGATGAAAATGTCTGTACCCTGCATATCGTTGATGACAATACGAAGAATATTGGAAAGCTCCTGCATAGCGTCTTCGCAAGCCTCAAACACCTTTTTCTCGGTTGGAGCTTTGTCACCAATGGCATCAATCGTGTTGTGGTAGATATACACGACTTCTTTGCCGCTCACAAGCTCACGGCGCTCGGCACGTTTCATGTTCAGAACGTCCGTGTATTGGACAGCCACACTGTTCATGTTCGCAGCACGGAGAACCTTGCCACGCTCATCAGTAGAACGGGTGGGCATTTCGTCCACGAGAACATCCATGCCGTCATTGACAGACAGCTTTCGCCCCGGAAGAAGAGCCGCCATACCGAACTTTGTGATTGAGGGAAAAACTGCTTGAACAGCATCGAGCTTCGCTGTTCCCTTGGTTGTCCGGGTGATGGTATCGCATAGCTCCGCAGCAACTTCATATCTCAGAGCGTCGGATATGATCACGAAGGCGCGGGAGTTTTTCCCCGCAAGCGGCTTAACATAGTGAGAGTAGAAGTCTCTTTGCTTGCCGATCTCGGACACATAACCCAATGCGGCAAGGTTGTCAGAAATTGCTTTTGTCCAGCAGCCGGTCAGTTCCTTGAGGAACCAGTTCTGATACAGCCCCTCAACGTAATCTGCTGCGTGTTTCAGCTTATCTTCCAGAAGCACATTGCTGTTCTTGAGAGTGCAGCCGAAGGCATAGTGGAAGTGCCGATAGAAGCTATCCATCTCATACGCCTTCTCCGTATAGAGCTTCCAGATTGCTTTCGGTTCTACGATATGGAAGCCTGCTGCATTCTCCTGATAAAAGCTCTGCATCTTGGCGATGTAGTAGAGGCAGTCATAATAGTTCTCGAACCGCTCAATCCATCCGGAGGTACGGCGATTTTCCGCAGTTTTCAGCATCAGCTCGGTCTTTACCACATGATCTGCGATTTCAGAGAAGAAACGGCTCAGAATAACCTCGTGAATGGACGGGAAAATGTCTGCTGTCAGCAGCGTTTCAATATCCTGCTTTTCAAATCGGGAAGCAAGATGCAATTCCTGTTCCACACTGCGGCACATCTCCCAAAGTGCATCGTTGTCCTCGCGGTTGCGCCATTCGTGGACGATGCTGTAACAATACGCCTTATTAGAATCGGAGATGAAGCGTTCCAAGCCTTTGAGAACGCTGGGATTCATTGTTTGCGCAAGGGCAGTCAGCAGCACATGAGCGGAGAACAGGTCAAGCGCTTTTCCACCCTCATGGATATAGCCCGTGTACTTGCGGACAAGCTGCCAGAAGGCGTCAATGTTACCGAACTTCTTGATATTGCCGAGGACGGCATTGTTTTCCTCATCCTGTCCTGCAGAAAGGACAGCAATAAATACATCCTGCGCAGAGCCGCCGTTTAGTCCTGCCAGCACAGCCATAATGTCAATATGAAGCTGCAACGGTGTATGGTATTCTCGCCCAATTCTTTTCAGCCTTTCAATCCGCTCTTTGCTGTCAAAGAATTTTGCGTACAGTTTTACTGTCTTGCGCATAGCCGGACTCGCCTCAATATTCAGCTCATTCATGCGCGTGGAGATGAGGTCGGAACGGTATTCTTCACTGAATTTTTCAATATCCAGCAGCCAATTATCCTTTGGGTCAGCATAAGAGAAGGGATTATAAATCAGGTAATTGCCTGTTAGATCATCGTGCAGAAGCAACTTCTTGACAGCAAAGTTGTTCGTGCCGGTGAGCTTGATGACTGTCACATCAGGGATAGAAAGCTCATCAAGCATGGACTCGAACTCCCGATCCTCGTCCTGCCAGAAGATGATCCGCCTTTGATAGAACTCAGACAGAGGGGCGGCAAAACGCTCTCTGAGTGTAAATTGGATGGATTCTGTGGACACGGCGCTTTGCCTCCTTTATCTGTTGGAATATCTCATTTTGCAATTCGAGCAGAAGCGATCTCTCGCCATGCTGCCGTTGACAACTGGATACAGCTTTTTATAATTTGTATAACAGGCTGGACAATAGTTGATGTTCTTTCCTGCGGCAATCTCTGATTTCCGAACGAGAAGTCCGCTCTCCAGCATTTCAATGTCATCATCGGATGTCTCAGCGGTAGACTCTGCTTCATTTGGAACTATACTCAACACATCATCAATGAAACGATCCCGCTTTTGTTCCCAGACAACATCTGGCTTTCTACGCAGACCAAACTCTTTAGCGATCCGAGCATAAAGCTGATTCAGTTTGTCTTTGACTTCAACGCGTTCATTGTCGAGTTTTATTGCAATAACATTGTTGTTTACTACTCCAACCATCTGACCAAAGCTAAATCCCGGAATAAGGAGAGATGTATAGTCGCTTCTCAATGCCCATGCCGCGCCCATTTCGTTAAGGCTGACAGCACTCTGATAATAACTTGGTGAATGTACAAAGATGACATGAAGGTCATATTCGAGGAACTGTTCTCGCAAATACTCAAAAATGTCCCTTCCTACCGGGATGTCATAACCGGGCATTGAACTGCAAAAGAGTTGCGTCTGATCCAGTCCCATATCATCAAGCAGCGCGACAATTTTCTCGACATAGGGCTTATCCTTCGTTGAATGGCTTATAAAGATTTTTGGAGCCTTTGTCTGAGCCACCTCTGACGCACCTCCTTCTGCGTAGTATTTTTCAATGTTACCGCGCATTGCGATCAGCTTGCCTTTCAGAGCGGTAAAATACTTTTTGTCATTCCAACCGTCGTAATGCAACTTTGCACATTCCAAAGTGTCCGCTACAAAATGATCGCCCATCCGGTCAACAATTTCCTGTAATTCGAGCTGTATATTTTGAATCCATATCTGAAACTCAGGAACATCGCCTATTTCATCTACCGAGGGCATAAGATAACCGGAGGAAGAAGGTGTGTGGTGAAACTTCGCTTCGATGGTATCAATTTGCGAAATGAGTGTAAGAAGATTATCTTTCATAATGCCTCCCTCACTTTATCTTCGCCAGCACATCGGCAAACAGCTCGTAGTTGTGCTTCACGCCATCATCAAGGTCGATCTGGATGTTCTGATCGGCAAGATGATGGATTTTCTCTTCGTACTTCTGAATCTCAAGAGCCTGTTCTTGGAGCTTTTTCTGCTGCTTGGTCAGCTTCACGCGCTCCGCAGCACCGGCGTGTTCGATGGCGTCCGCGAGATGGGTGAGCTGGGTGCGATAACGCTCCTGCTGCTCATGAACGTAGTCGGTGCGCATCCGGGCAAGAAGGTCACTCTGGTAGCGGTGCATATAGATCAGAGCCTTGAAGCCGTTCTTCTTGCCGCTGTCGAAGAGCCAGTAGATTGGACGCTTCTGATAGGTTTTCAGATGGTCGGCATAGAAGTCATTCAGGAAGTAGCTGCGGATGACCTCGCGGGGCGTACCTTTGCCGCCGAGAGCGTCAGCGATAAACTTGAGGTTTTCTTCCAGCGTTTCCTTGCCGTAGACGGTTTCGACCCACTTCACAAAGCGTCCGGTGATGTCATCGTCGAAGTAGTCATCGTCGCAGATGGGGATGATGTTGTCAGCGTCAATCGGGAAGGATTTGTAGTTATCCTGATTGACCTCGTGATAATAGGAACCGTAGGAGACAGAACCATCCGCGTTCTGCTTTGCGAACTTCTCAAGTTCAGGATCATCGCCGTCAAGCGTCTTTGCGGTTTGCTCGATTTTGCTGTACCCGGCAAAGACCAGACCCGGCTTATCCAGCGAATACCGCCCGAACATACAGCCCACGGCATAGGAGATGAGGGAAACAATCTCGTCGCGCATGGTGCGGACGTAGTTGCTGCCCTTCATGGACTCCGGCACAGCGTCCTTGCTGTCGAACACCCGATGCACGGTGACGTCCTTGTCTGCCACCTCCGGCGTCAGCTCGTCCTGCAAGCCGTAGATGTCAATAAAAATGCGGTTGAGTTCTTCTTCGTTGGTTTTGAGTGTATTAAAATGAAGCTGACATTGGTACTCTCGCGCTTCAAATGCGTTTTTGATATACCAGCTATTAGCAGCGTTAACCTTTGAAACACTATGCTTATACTCGACAAGTGGGTGTTGAGTAAAATCCCATGACGTTTCAAAAGAATCCCAGTCAGTTTTTGATATTGCAATATTCGTCCGTACAATATCCACAACTTTACACTCGTTATCAAGCAAAAAAGGTACTCTGTTTATTTGCTCGGGTCCAAAATTCAGGGTGGGCGCGATTGCTTGTAGGAATGAAATTGCAACTTTAGAGTTTAATAATCCAAGGGTGTAAAGAAGGTTCTTTTGAAAAAAGCATACGGGACCTCCATTTCCGAATAGGACCCCGCTGGGAACGTATCTACTTGAAAAATGACCGCCAGCAACCTCCGTCCAAGTTAAAGCTTCTCTCATGTAATAAATTGGGTCACGAAGCCTATAGTTGGGGACGGTAGCTTTGATTTTAGCACCGTCATTTTCAAGATTCACAATATCCTCAATGTTGCCATACCATTTTCGATATGCCCCACCTCCGGTCTTGGGAAACCACTTTTTATTTGAACGCATCATGTCGGCATGAGAACCGCATGAAAAACCGATTTTAGACACGCTGACTTCATGCCAGAATCGAACAAATAAAGCATCATTACCTGTTAAAACGCCCTTTTTTGTTTCGCCGGGGAAAGAAATTCCTACATTGTAGCAATTTCGCATAGCTTCTGAAATCCAATACGCAATGGGCGAGCCAGGAATTTGCTTATATTCATCTTGACGCGCAACAAACTGATTATTCCCAGCAAGGAACATATCTTCTTTTCCTTGCTGAGTAGTGGGCGTAATCAAGCGGCAATAGGAACCTGAGTATTTTTTTACGAAGCTTTTTTGTATAACAAATGTAGTTGTTTGCACAACTTCGCCGCCGATCTCTTCAAACGCCCTTGCGCCGAGATGCGCCATATTGATAATATCGACTGCTAACAGCTTTGTACGAAGTTTCTCAAAACTGGACAGGAACATCCACGAGTGTTGCGTGATCATCGCCTGATAGCCGTTTTTCTTTGCCATCTGTCCGCAGCGTTCCATAAACACAGCAAACATATCTGCCTTGCTGTCCGGGAAATTTTTCTTTACATAGTCGTTAACCTTTGTATCAGCGTTACTGACTGCCATGTATGGAGGATTTGTGATTACAGCATCATATTTCTGCGACATAACCTCCGCCACCTGAATCAGCGGAAGGATGGAGTTCATCACAATCTCACGGAATATACTAATGTCAGCCTGCACTTCCTCCACTCTGGCGTAGAGGGCAGCAAAGTCCACCTGAGAGATGTTCAGGATAGAACCGTATTCCTTCGCGTCCCGCAGCTCATCCATCAGCGTTCCGAAGTCCTGTTGGAGCTTCGGATCGTTGTTGGTGAAGTATTCAACAGAGCTGCTGTCCAGTCCGTTGCTCTCGACAATCGCATACACATGAGGCTGAATGCCACGAGAGAAGATACGGCGGTCATACTGCCGCGCCTTCATCATAACAGCAAAATAGGCAAGCTGCGCCGCACGGTCATCAATATCGAGACCGTAGAGGTTGTTTTCAAGAATGCTCTGCGCTGCGTCTCTCTGGCTATATCCGGTTGCCTCATAAATCTGCATCAGCACGTCAAAGGCATAGACAAGAATATGACCGCTACCCATACAGGGGTCGATGACCTTGATGTCTTTGACGTCCAGCGTTGCGTACTCGTTCTGAATCTCATCAAGCTGCTTGCGTACTTCCAGTGTCTGTTCCGCTTCGGGCAGATAATACTTCCAGCCCATCTTGTCTGCGATCAGCTTCTCCATCGCTATGCGTTCGGACTCTGCTTCACGCCAAGTCATTTCATCCAAGCCGCGACCGTCCGCATAGACGCCCTCGTTCTTGCGCTTGTCTACATAGATTCTGCCAAGACTGTTTTCAACCATATAGCGGACGATCCAGTCGGGAGTAAAAAGCTGAGTTGCGGCAGGAATCTCATTCTTGGTGATTTTTCCGTTCTTTCCGAAGACCTCCGCTTTGAGTTCTGTGTTGTAGAATTGATACAGCCAGCCAATGATCTGCACTTGATCCGTCCAGTCCGCTTCGGGAATATCCGCGACCATGTGACCGAGAACGCTGTCCTGTTTCAGAATGTTGTTCGGCAGCATAAGCTCGGTATAACCGCCCATTTTCTCGAACATACGGGGAAGAGGCTCGTTCAAGGCGTTGCACTGCGTCAGCAGCAGATAGCGATAGAGACCTTCGGTGTCGTTGCTTTCGATATACTCCGCTACTTTCTCCCGGTTCAGCCCCGGAAGTTCAAGGTGCAGTACATCACTCAAAATCTCTGGCTTGAACGCACCGGTGTTGTCCGAGAAGACGCGAATATGGGAGGGCAGATAGTTGTTGACCTCCATAAAGCGCAGGGCAATAAAGCGGTTGAACCAAGTGTAGGCAACCTCTTCCATGACCTGTGTGTAGCCCTTTGAGCGGATCTGATCGACAAGCTCCTTGCGCTGTTTCTGCTCATCGCCGGTCAATGCGCGTCCGCCCACCGTCACGGCGTTTGCCTCGCCGCAGCCTTCCTTCGTGATTCCATACTGATAAGCTCTCTGCGACACTTGAGCGATCAGCTCGTTCCGCGCCCAGATTGCAAATCGCTGTATTGCACCTTTATTCATGCTCGTAATTCTCCTTTAGTTGATCTGAACGCCGTCGCAGCTTTCCAACGTTTTTAGCAGCTTCTCGCGGATTCCATCGACATACCGGTCAATATCCTCCTTGGATTGCAGACGCTTGACAGAACAGAGGTCATACCGGCGAAGTGTCGTAATCTTCGGCATCTTCGGAGCGGGCTGTGCCGTACCTGTACCGACCGGGGTAATGCGTTCCTGATGAGATGCAGACATAACCTCCATGCGACGGCAGATATTGTCCTTGTAGGTGAGAAGCTGGGTGATCATAGCGTCCAACTCGGTGAGAGAAGATGCGTTCTTCGCCGCCTCACGCTTGCCGACAAAGTAATCGTCTGCCTGACGTAGCAGAACTCCAGCATCCCGTGCCTCGGTTGCAAGCTGATGAACGTCCTGCATACACTGACGGATATTCTCGGCAACCTCATCCTTCTTCAAATCCAGCAGACCGGAGTATGCCGTTTTGACCTTTTGAATCAGCTCCGGCAGCTCACCAATGCGGTCATAGGGCTTAGGCTGTGCAAGGATGGTCGCAATAGTATGGAAGACCTCCAATGTATCCGCATCAGAAGCAAAGTAGTCACGTTCCTTGTTCACGCGCTCCATCTGACGCCGTGCCTCATCATACACACTCCGCTGCGACTTGAAGAAGAACTCCACACCCTCCATGTCCTCAGAGCAATCCAGAAGGTCTTCCTGACGCTGCACCATGCGTGTGAGAAGCGCAACATTGTCCCTACGCTGACTCAGAACATCATTCATAAGGTCGCGGGCTTTTGTGACAACTTCCTTTTCCGGGTAACGGAACTCAGAATAGGCTTTATCAAGAAGCTCCTGATAATGCTCCTGCTTTTGGGTAAAGGTGTCCAGCACGAAGCGGATCAGCCCATCCTCATCAGAAGGAATATCCATCGCGCCAAGATAGTCCCGGAGGAAGGCAATGCTCTTGCGCATAAGGTCCTCGGACGGGGCAATTCTGCGGGTAACGACTGCCTTGTCGATCTCGGATTTTTTGCGCAGATAATCAACCAGTCTGCGCTCGTCCTTGCCAACCAAAGCACCGCCGTATTTGATGGAGATTTTCTGCTGAGAGATCAAACGAGCAATCAGCGCAGCAATATCAATTTCACGCCAGCCGTAGGGAATCGCCTGATACCGGCGCTGCACATCGCCCATTGATGTGCTGAGCATCTTCTGATTTTGAAGCTCAAGCCACTGGCTGATCTCGTTCAGCGCATCCTCGTTGTTTGCACCCTGACCGTTGAAGGCAATCTGCCCGTCATCCGCTCCATTCAGGATGGAAAGAATGTCTGCGTCGCTCTCTACGAAACGGTTGACCATGTTGAGCTTGGAATAGACGCTCTCAACCAGACCGTTCATCGCGGCGTCCAGCTTGTCTTTCGCGTTGCCAGTCTTGATGTCCATGACTTCGCCGTGGACAATGACCTTTGCACCGACGATAGCTTTTTCAATATAGCTACGCGCTCTTTCTTCCAGAATACGTGCCTGTTGCTGCCGCTTGCGGATGATGTCCTGAATGCTTTCAGGAAGCTGAGATACATTCCGCTGCTTAACATACTTGCGGATCTTCATCGCCTGTTCCAGTTCATCAAAATACGGCGTCTCATTGGACAGTACAACGATTGCTTCATTGTTGACCTGAGAATCCATAATGAGCCGTTCGTTCGGCGCACCGTAGTAGTCGCTTGCCACGGTAACAATGCGAAGCCGCATTCCTCCGCAAGCAGAGCCGTTCAGGGTCTCGTCAATGTATTGGTCATAGGCGAAGTCATACTTGTCATGCTTGAATTTCTTGGAGGGATATATTTCTCCGTAAACCGTCTGTGCAATGCTGGTGATAACCTGCGCACTGTCAACCGGTGTATTCTTGATGTCAATGGCAATATCCTGTTCCTCGTCCGTCAGGAAGGCATAGGTATCGCCGTTGCGAGAAATGTAGTTCTGCGAGAGAAGCCTTTCCAGTGAGGCGGAAACCGACGCCCGCAGCGCAATCTTATCTGTGCGGATGTCATCGATCATGAGAATGGAAATATTGTCGATATTTGCCTTGATGTCCTCAATATAGCGCACAAGATACAGGAGCTTCAGAACACTGACATCCTGCTGCTCAAGTCCATCGTGATTGTCTGCCGCAGTCTGGCAGCGGTCGATAACCCGTCGGATGGGGCTTTCGAGGAATGTGTGAACTGTATTGTAAAACAGATGGAACGGAACCAGAGCGTTTTCATCCTTATCCTTCACATCCTGTGCTGCTTCTTGCAAGCCAGAGAGCATGGAACGCTCACCGCCGGACAGATGCTTACCGGAATTGCCGTGCTTGCGAATCTCGGCAAGTACCTTCTGGATCACGATGAACTGGTACGGTACAAAGGGGAAAGTTGCAGAAAACTCCGCACCATCCGTAAAGCCCTTGATGTCAAGAACGGGATTGTTGAAAGTATAGAGGTTTTTGAGTACGGCGTGTTCCTTGTCATAGACCATGCGAAGAAGCTGATCTGCCGCATCTGTTTTCGCCAGAACACGCTTTTTGATAACTTCATCAACGGAGGACGAGGAAAGGCTGAGGCGCGTATTGAAGCGTCCCTGAATTTTGGAAAAGTCATTGCCGGTGATATGGACAACGGAGTCAATCGCCTCCTGACTTGTCACCATGACCCAAACCTTGCCGTGGCAGCGAATGCCAATCTCTTCTACAAGAGATTGCAGATTGATCATCAAGTCACCATCGTCACCAATGTACTGACCGACTTCATCCACCATAAACAGCAGTCGGAAATCCTTGCCCTTGCCGTCTACATATTCCTGAATGTCAGCTACGAGCTGGGCGATGCTCAGTTCATTCGTTTCCTCACCATTGAACCAGTTCCGCGCCGCCTGTTCGCTCATGCCGAGCGTAGATTGCAGAACCGAAACAATGTCATCCTCAAAGAACGCAAAGGAATCGCGGGTCTCCGTCCAAGGCGCACCATTGACCTTCTCAAAGGCTTCGCGGAACTGCTGCGTCTTGCCTTGCTTTTCAATGAAGCGTTCCAGCTTGGCAATTTTCAGATCATCGCCGTAAAACCCGCAGTGATTGTAGAACATCTTTGCAAAGACGCGCAGCACTGCGGTCTTATCCTTCGTGAGAGGACCTTCGATGTCAATATTGAAAAGGATAGACTGCGTAGGCACGGACACACTTTTAACCGCCTGAGCATACATCATCGGGTCATCGAATTTGTCTGCAAAGTAGTCAATCGCTCTTTTACCGCAGACTTCCTGATTGGAAAGCAGGTAAGAGAGGATTTTCAGGAAATGAGATTTACCACTTCCAAAGAAGCCGGAAATCCACACGCCGATTTTATCAGTCGGCTGGTCGATAGCCTTTGTGTAGTTGTCAAAGAATGTGCGGAAGTGACGGCGAAGCTCCTTGGTAATTATGTATTCGCTGAGTTCCTGTTCCAAACTCCGGTCATCATCTTGCATAACCTTGATAACGCCGTTGATGTCTCTTTCAATGTCCTTCTGGAACATATTCTGTATTTTCACGTTGCTACCTCCATTATAGCAGATTGAATGCCCGATAATAATTGCCTTCTTTGAACTCGTCGAATAGATTGAGCGTCTGTCCATTGAAGGTTCCGGGATAGAACATCACAATAGGGATGTCTTCAAAGAGATGCTGCATACTATCAAGCATCTTATGGGAACGCATAAACGGATGAATTTTTCCAATGCCTGTCATGAAGAGAACATCCTGCCCTTTGATATGGGGTGAATAGTCCATCTTGGCAAGGAGAGCTTCCGGTGTGGCGATCTTCTGCAACTGATCCAGAAGATACTTTTTGCCTCGTTTTTCTTCTAACCCTGCAACTGATTTCAGAATGCGCTTGTCCTCCAAAAGGGAGAGAAACACTTCATAAAGGTCGCACTCAATGATCCGATATGGCGTGTTCACCTCACTTTTTAATCTGCGAATATAATCCTGAACGATCAACTCATCCTCCGCTTTGTAGCAGAAAACATGGATACCAACTTCGTTGCTCAGCCCTTTATTTTCAAGGAAATCCTTATTCGAGATACGCTCTTTGATCCTGTCTAATTCCTGTTTTATCATGGTCGTGTCCGCCCGCCTATCTAAAGTAATTAAATGCCGGAAGTGCATCATAATCGTTGTTTGCCTCGATACCTCGTTCAAGTTCTTCACAGAGAAAAACGGGATTCAGCGTGGTGTCTTTCAGCCCGTCCAGATACCCTGTCTCTATCAGCATCCGAACGAGAACACTTTTGATTTTGGTGATTGTCGCATCACTCCAAGCGGCAACAGAATCATCCTGTGCTTGCAATCTGGAAAAAAACGCATTCATGTCTTTCCTTGAGAAGTTCATGTCCTGATTGCGGTATTTTTCGCCTATCACCTGAATCATAAACTCCCAGACCAAACGATTATACCTCATCACCGCGTATAGATTGATCTGCTTTGCAATCTCATTTGGTGCAGAGGCAAGCTCGTGAACAAGCTGATCGTTGCCGAGCGCGTCCAGCCGCTTATAACAAGCTCTTGCCAAACGGGAAACTTGTCTCTCTGTTGGATATTGAAAGAGGTTATCCTTCTTAATCCGCTCGATTGCCTCATCAATTTTCAAGCCAGAAACATAGTATTTTGCAGCAATTCTTATCTCGTAGAAGAGAAACTGTTCAGCAGTTAAGCTGCCGTTATAAGGGTGCGTCTGATCCATTATATTTGCTCCATTCCTAATAGCATACTGTACCATATTGCCTGTCCCATATTTAGGACTGTGTTGTGTTGTCAGGGACAAACTCCACAATGTCACCGATATTGCAGTCAAGGCAAATGCAGATTTTTCTCAGAGCTTCCATTGACACGTCTTCACCTTTTCTGAGCTTGGTCATTGTGCTTGAAGAAAGACCGGACGCCTTATGAAGATCACCCTTGCTCATTTCCTTATCGACGAGCAGTTTCCACAACTTTTTGTAGCTTGCTTTCATGACTTTCACCTCAGCAAAGTATGTAAAATAAACCTAACTTATATTATAGCACAAGAAGGTCTGCTATTCAATAGAGTTTCGTAAACTTTGGGTGAATACGACCGATTTGCACGAGACGTTCATCATTTTCGATTTGGATGATATACAGCTAAAGGGAAAGACTGTGCCGGTCAAAAACCAGCACAGTCTTTTTGTTATTCTCTCTGATTATCTCGAATTTGCTCAGGCTCTTGGACTACACTCGGCTTGAGGAAAATATCTACATTTGCCTTCATGGTGTCGATCATCCGAGCTTCCTTTTTGAGCTTCGCACGTTCATCATAGAGCCGCTGTTGCTCTTCAAGAAGTCGCTGCTGTTCCGCTTGCAGTGTCTTCAAGCTCGGCAGTTTTTCATCGCCCTGCATGGCAAGTAATGTGCTTCTCGCTGCCTCAAAGATCACAAGCTCGGCTTCGTGCTTTGCTTTGAAACCCGGCTTATCTTTTGCCTTCTGGAATGCGTCATATACGGGCTTGAGCCGCTGGTAGTTGGAGATGTTTTTGATAAGCGGCTGGACCTCCCGCAGACGTGCTTCAACGCCTTTCAGTTCCTTGCCGGTACGGTCATAGGAGCTGTGAACATCCTCGACCTTCTTCTCAAGATCGGCGTATTGAAGCAAGTTGTTTTCCGTGAGATAGTTGAGTGTCCGTGCCGCTTCCTTGAGGATAGTGAGCTTTGCTTTATGCTCGTAACCCTTGCTGTCGATGAGCCTGATACGCGCCTGAATATCTCCGATAAGAGAGATGCCCTTCGGCGTGGCTTGTCTCTGACTTCTTCGGGGCGTCCGTCCGGCAATACGCTCCTTGATGCGTTCCTCGGTGTAGTTCTCTCCGATGGTCTTAGAACGGGTAAACCGCTCCTGACCTTCAGCGCGGAAGGAGATGTATTTGCCGGTCTTAATTTCATAACCGGCTTCCTGCATAAGCCGCAGAAAATCATCGTAGTCCTTGGCTGTGATGACAAGCCGGTCGATGGTTTGCTTGAGCTTTTGCTTCCAGCTCGTGCCGCGTTTGGCTTCGGTGTACTCCTTGTAGCCCATGCCCTTGTTCTGAGAGGGAGGGATAACAGAGAGACCGTTTTCCTTACAGAGCCGGTCGCTGACCTCACGCATATCATAGTAAATCCGCTTGTAGCTCTTGTATGCGTGGTAGTCCACAAAGTCAACCGCATTGAAAATCAGATGGTTATGAACATGGTCTTTGTCAATGTGAGTGGTCAGCACATACTCATATTTTC
>ERZ773116.1922-NODE-1922-length-17846-cov-4.403181_pt1 | contig 17846 bp, 16 predicted proteins | sample MGYA00580563_ERZ773116 | MGnify/ENA primary metagenome ERZ773116 (study PRJEB29015, sample SAMEA2737864) | human gut metagenome | biome: human gut; feature: human-associated habitat; material: faeces | place: China | collected 2012 ... | reverse complement strand
AGGTACGTTGCGCTGTAATTGCCCGGGCGTTCGTGCTGTACTCCAGGCGGTTCAGGGTGTCGTAACCGTAACTTTCCTCTGTACCGTCGGCATAGGTTTTGCTCAAGAGAAGGCCTGTTGCGTTGTCGTATTGCCAGTTCGTCATGTCGCCGTCGGTACGTTGGCCGGGGTCTCCCGTGACGGTTTCGTCCGGTGCTCGGAAGGTCGTGAGTGAAACGAGGTTGTCAGCGTCGTCGTAACCATATAGAGATGGTTGGATACCCGTGCCGTATTCCGCTGTTTTACGGTTCCTGACATCGTAGGTATAGTTGGCGCTCTTGCCGCCTGTTGTCGCCTGCTTCAGCCGATTATCATTGTCGTAGGAGTAGTTGGTCGTATAGCTGGTATCATCCAGTGTCTGGGTTTGTGAAGACAGGTTGTTCTTGTCGTCATAGCCCCACTTTACGGTATTGCTGTGATCGACACTCCTTTCCTCATAACCCATTAATCGGTCTTGGAAATCGTAGAGATATTTTGTCTTGCGCCCGGAGATGTTGTCGGTCAGGATGCCCAGATTGCCGTTGTTGTCGTAGGTGTACTTGACAGCCTCGGCGTTGTCCTCGTAGCCGATGGCGGACGTGCGCCCGTAGCGGTCATAGCTGTAGGTGATGTAGTCACCGTTGCCGTAGTCGGAGCGTGTCAGCCAATGACTGGAGTCGTCGGAGTAGGTGTGGCTGATCAGCGCGCGGCTGCCGATCTTGACGCTGTTCACAAGGTCAAATGCTCCGTAGGTGAACGTATAGTCCGTGCCGGAAGCGCTGGAGATGGCGGACAGCAGGTCGCTGTTGTAGGTGTAGTTCACCGCGGAGTTGCCCTTGGTCACGCCGGTGGTGCGGTAACGGCTGTCGTGGCTGTAATTGGTACGGGTAGCGGTCGTTTCGCCGGGTGCCTGCGTCCAATTCAGAATGCCGGTCTGCGTGTCGTAGCCATAAGCGGTGACCTGCCCCAGCGCATCCGTAACGGTAGCCAGCTGATCGCCATTAGAAGTGTACGTCGCAGAGGACGTGACCTTCTTCGTACCGCTGCCAACGGTGACCTTGGTGTTGTTGCCGTAGCTGTCATAGGTGAAGTTGGATACCACGCCCTCGGGACTGGTGGCGGACAACACATTGTGGTAGCTGTCGTAGGTGTACTTCTGGCTGGCACCGGACGGCAGCGTCATTTTCGTGAGATTGTTGCTGCTGTATTCGTAGGTGGTGGTCTTTTTCTGCAAGTCGGTGACGCTGGTTACATTACCGTTGCTGTCATAGACGTAGCTGTGGCCGAACTCCTCCTTGAACAGCTGGATCCCATCAAAGTATACCTCATTTACGTTGTAGCTGTAAAGTAGGGAAATAGTGATGGAGTTATAAGCTTTTTTCGCAACGATACGATCTGCCACATATTGCCAATTTACAAATCCAATGGCGTTGGGGTTAAATGCGATAAGAGTATCATCGCTTGTACCATTCGTGTAGTTGAATTTTGCGCTGATGGCAAAGCGGCGGTTGCTGTCGTTGGCAATGGGGGCAGAGTCACCTAATGCCCAGCCTGCGACAGAAAACACATCTCCTTCGCTGCCGGAAACAGCGATGGTCTGAGAAACCTGCTTGTCCTTTTCGGCGGCACCAACAAGTTTAAGGCAAGAATCGTTGAGCGCAGGCGCGCGGTAATAGTTCGAGCTGGAGCCGTCAGCGGAAGTGCATGCGCTGTTCTTGTTCCACCCCAAGGAGGAATTGTAGCTGAAATCCCCGTTATCGACCAGATTATATCGGCTGGCGTTGGCGGAGGCCTCCAACTGCACGCAGTCAAAGTAAGCCGTGCCGGAGGTGCCATTCCGCATTCCCGCTGTAAGGTCGGAGATGTCGCTTCCGGTAGTGTTCGTGTATGTGACCTCCACGCGAGTCCAATCTGTGTTGGTCGTAATAGGTGCACTGCTGGCGATAACATTCCCAGAGGACATCAGGACAAGCTGAGCGCCCAGTCCGCCTCCGCTCATGCCGGTAGTCTTCACATAAGCGGAGAGCGTGTAACTGCTGTTGGCGGGACAATAGGCCGCCTGCGTAGAATCCACGCGGATAGTGCCGCTGCTGGAGGTGCGGGAAATGGCCAGTGACTTGGAACCGATGTACCCCGTAGACGTATAAGACCACGAGCCGGTGGAGGCATTTCCACTGCCTGCTGTCCAGAAGCCTGTCTGTTCAAAACTGCTGTTGCGAACCCAGTTGGCAACAGTATTCTGCAATTTGGAAGAAAGTGCCAGCTGGCTGGCCTTTGTCACATCATTGTTGCTCTTATACTTGTAAAACTGAGCCTTGCCTTGACCATCTTGGATGGAGACCGTGCTGCCGTAGTTGTTGAACTGCTTGACCTCTTGATTGTTATTGCTGTCGGTAAAGATGGTCTGCTTATGCGCATAATAGATACACAGAACGTCACCGTCAGTGTTTCCATCGTGCTCACTGATTTGGATAACACGATTGGGTTTAGTGCTGCTTGTGGTGTTGTAAAGGTAGGCAAGTCGATACCCGCCTGCATCTTCCGCCTGCGACAGAAGATGATTGCTGGTGTAGGAGAAGCTGGCGGAGGAAAGCAGGGTGGACGAGATGCCGGTCAATTCGTTTCCACTATAGGTATAGCTTTCTGTTGCGAGGGAAGAAGTGCCTGTTCCAAGGAAGGAAATGCTGCTGAGCATTGCCCCGCTGTAATTGAACTGATACTTCCGCCCAGCGCCATCCGTGATGCTGGCGATCTGCTTGCCAGAGGAATACGTAATAGTAATGCTGCTGACAGCGGCCTGATTATTGTTGATTTTTGTCAGACGGCCGTTGGTGTCAAAGTAGCTCTTGTTTCCATTCTTGTCAGTAATGCAGTATTTGGTTGTGCCGCTGCCGCTGGTGGTCAGGGTTAGTGTCGGATTTGTTTCATCCTCATATGTGCCGGAGGACTTGTATTTGAAGTAGTGCCGGGTGGCGTCTTCGTCCTCCCAAACATAGTAAGAACTGTCCGTGGACCACTGATATACAAGCTGGTTGTAATTGCTTCGCCAGCCATAGCCCATGCCAAAATCATTGTTGGCCTTGTCATTGGCGTTGTAAACGTGATTGATGGCCACGGGCATACGATTGCCGGAGAACCCAAGCCCGTTGTATACCCAGACAAGATTACCGGTGTAGTCATTGATGTAGCCGGTACCGGCGGCGCCTGCGCTGTGAGAGGTATAATCCCAGATGCTCTCCAAACCGCAGTTGTTGATATAGGCGATGCTCAAGTAGGGGAGGGTGCCTGCAGAATAGTCGGAAGAGCAGAATTCACGGTACAGTCCGCGGGCAGCCGCTTCCTGAGAATCCTCCATTTTGAACATCATACCGGTATTTTCGCCGGCGTACCAGCCCTGGGCAATATCCGTTACATCCCAGTAGTACCAGCCCTGCGCACCGGCGATCTGGTAGTCCTCAACAATGGGATCATAATCAGGTTTATTGCTCCAATTTATGGTGTTGGATTCCCATGTGTCATGGACGCTGTGAACATCGATTTCAGAGGTGGAACTGCTGGTCTGAATCTTATAAAGCGCCATCTTCGCATCGACAATGACATCTGCCGATGTCAACGCGGGTAGATTCTTGTACTTTACAAAAGAACGGCCAATGCCATAAGAACCTTGGCCAATGCACAGCATTGACCATGTGTAGCTGAGCTGCGTAATAGAGAAGACTGTCTGATCTGCGATATTGGTGAAGCTAAGTTCGGCGTGTACCACAGGATCCAGGACAACAGGATAGGCGCGGTCTTCGTCTGCCATCCACTCCTGCGGAAGCAGGTACGTCAGCAGATATCCTTCGTCTGTTTCCTTCAAGATAAGTTCGATGTCATCACAATATGCCTTGTCCTGATCGAACAGATACGGTGCCGGCATGAAAAAGACAGGCTCATCTCCCTCGGTATGGCCAATGGCATACGCATAAATGCTGTTGTCCTCCTGCAATTCCAGCACGAGGTTTTTGGCTTCCAGCAAATATTGATAGCCTGCCCGCCCGGTAGGAGCAGCGGCAATAATAACGGATTCTTTCAGGGAATTGGAGTTCAGATCATAGCGCACATTGACGCCGTTGAACACAGAGGCGTACTCCGCAGTGCTGCTGAGCTTTTCGGAGAAAGTCTCCTGCAGAGTTTTGTCGTTCTGAGAAAAGACGATCTCCGAATCCTTTAGCGTGAGCTGAGAGGGCTGCACCTGCGTGCGTCCAAAAATGGTATCGCCCATTTTTGTGGTAGTGGCGGTCTCCCACTGGCTCTCTGCAATAACGTCGATTGTGTCATTTTTGGTAACGGGTGCCGCGGATTCATCAGCATCATCCGCAGTCCCGGAAACCGGCGACTCATTGGCCGTGTCCTCCCCGGAAGAAGGAGCCTCGGGCTGTGCGTCATTTTCGCTTTCGGGAGAAGAGGCGCCTGCTGTAGTATCCGGAGGAGTGACCGCAATATGGGACTCGGTGGGATTTGCGGTGTTCTCGTCTGCAGAGGATGCCTCTTCAGAGGCGCCGCTATTCGCATCGCTCTGCGGTTCAGACGTATCGGCCAATGTATCAGCAGGTTCCGGTTCTGCAGAGCCTTCTGCCTCTGATGTATTATTCCCGCTTTCGGAGGCGGCAATATCTTCGTTCATCCGCGCCAGCTTCGCGGTCAGGACATCGTCCTGCAGCAGCTGACCGGCAAAGCGGAAACTCAGTGCACTGTCACCACGTGCGACCGTGACCGGATCGGCTCCGGAAAGGCTGGAGGGCAGAGTAACATCCCAAAGTCCTGCCGTATTCCGATAAACCCGTTTTCCGCCCATTGATGTGGCATGGAGCGTATTGTCGATCTCCTGCCACTCGCCATTTTCGTCCGCATAGTGGACGGCAGTGGGATAGACCGTCAACAGATGCTGACCGTTGGACAGAAGATATTCTTTTTGATATTCATCGCGGCTGGATACGATCTCGGAAACAATGTCGGGCGAATCCACAGGATCATAATCCCGGGCGTACTCGCTTGCTGCCTCAAGCGCATTTTTCTTGACCTCGACCGCTAAAGCTTCCGTGGGGACAAGGTAAAGGCAGAATACAAGCGCCATAAGGAATGACAAGACTTTTGTCATGCGTGGTGCTTTCATATGATTTTCCTCTCTTTTTCTCGAATTAGCGAATCAAGGCTTACGGCATACACTCGGTGCAGGGTGAGCCTCCTTTCATAGATTGCCGCTGCCTGATGACGCCTTCATTGAGTTGTATTTGGCAGAAAAATAAAAGCTGACAAAAATAAGGAAAATCTTTGTCGTCTGTGCTATAATCTAATCCTGACAGGACTTATAACAGACCCTGATGGCACATTCCGCCGACCCTATTTGGGCAATATAATAAGTACCAATAGGAATTTCAAAGGATGGTATATGTGCATGGCCGTGTCAAAAAAGGAACTACAATGTACTATCGGCAAAAATATCAGGGACGCCCGTAAAACTTGCGGATATACAAAGGAAGTTTTGGCAGAAAAGGCCGAAATTTCAGTTGAGCATAGTACACAGGTTGAGCGCGGCGACAAGATGATGAGTGTTCCCAGCCTTGTACGTATGGCTGAAGCTTTGCATGTCAGCGTGGATGCGTTGATATACGAACATGCTGCGAACGATGCAAGGCAGAGCATTGCGCAGCTTCTTGTATCTGTAAGTGAAGATGATTCGCGGAAGTTATTTGCGCTTCTTCAATATGTAAATGACCATTTCTTGCAATAGATAAATCGCAGATAGGACGACTTGTCATGTCGACGAGAGGTATGCGGTCGGATGAGGTCAATAAAGGTGGGGCGAGTAGCATGACATCGGAACAACGTGAGATATTCAGCGAAATCTATATAGATAATTGGCCTAAGCTGTTGCGTTACGCTAAAGCGAACAAGTGGTGTGCCGGTGTAGCAGAAGAACTTGTCCAAGATACATTTCATGATGCATGGAGCAAGTTCGGCGAACTGAGTGACCACGAAAATATCGGCGGCTGGCTGATGCTGACATTGAAAAATAAGATGCGGAACTACATACGGTCACGGCAGCGAGATGTCAAACTATTTGCCGAATATCTCGACAGGCCGGAAGACATTGCTGCTCCCGATAATTTTGTCAATAAGATCATAACGGTCAATACTCTTTCGACTATACAAAAGTTCATTTGCGATAATTTCAAGGATGACGATGTTGTCCTGTTCCGAAGGGTAATAGTCGATGGAAAGAGTCATAAGGACGCAGCTGAAGAATTGGGAATAACGGTGTGGACGAGTCAAAAGCGGATAGAACGAATGCGAAAAAAGATAAAGGAAGAATTTCCGGACTTTTGAACTTGCTTTTGTCAGTAACTGCCCGATAGCTACATATACTAAGCGAAGGAGGTTCAGAATATGGCTGTAACGAATAGTGCTGATATGTACTCCTATCTGGACCAATTGAGTACGCAGGAATTGGAGACCCTTCTGCAAAAAGACGCGGAAGACCCAGACGGCGGAGATCTGGATATGGTTATGTACATCATGGAGGTGATAGAAAAACGTGAGGGCGGAGTTGATAAAACGGCTGCCGCTGATGCACTGAAAGATTTTTTCTCTGTCTACGCGACTCCGGAGGGCGATGGTCTTCGGCTGTATTCCGGTGACAACTTGGGTGACAAAGAAGCCAAAAGTGATCCCGCTAAAGTGTTCCATAAGTCGAGACATCGCAAGTTTTCTCTCCGAGGTGCGGGACTTATCGCGGCCGTGTTGGTTTGTGTATTTTCACTGGCGGCGTGCTCTGTCGGCGGTATTGGCAGATTTTTCCAAATGGTTGGGAAATGGACATCTGAGGTGTTTACCTTCGAGAATGCGTATAAGGGAGAGATCCCCCAAGAAATTGGGACAAATGCACCGCAGCCGCAGGAGAATGTACAATATAGCAGGATCGAAGATGCTTTGGCGGCCTATGGAATAACAGAAAAAGTAGTGCCCACGAAGTTGCCGGAAGGGCTTGAAATTGAAACGGTGGAAGTCATCCCATTTGAGAGCAATAATTCTGTTAATTTCTGTGCTTTATACCAGAGCGACACGAACTACCTGATGCTGCAAGTTCGTCAGCTTGCAGACCAGCATGACGAAAAGTTTGAAAAGAGCGAGGGCGAAGTAGCTAAGTACATAAGAGACGGAATTCCCCACTATTTTTATGAAAACGTAGGCTCAAGTTGTATTACTTGGTTTAACGGCAATCTGGAGTGTGTTATAGACACCGATTTGCCGAAAGACTGTTTGATAGCTGTTGTAGACTCAATTTATGAAAGGTAACATATCTATATGATGACAAAAACTGCAACAAAACGTATAGTTTCGTTTGTCCTCGCATTGGTACTTACCACGTTATTGGCAACAGTGGCTGTTGCCACAGAAGTACGCGCCAGTGCTCTGATTGTTTCCCATTCCTGCGTTGCAAGCGCGGATACTGATGGAAAAATCAACGTTACATTTTCGATTACGGGAAAGAAAATAATGTCGCGTATTGGCGCTCAAAGCATGTCTTTCTACATCAAAAACGGGACTTCGTGGAAACTGGTTGAGTCGTACACTGAATACTATGTTGGGATGAGCGCAATGAATAAGCTGTCCCATGGTAATACGATCACGTATCAGGGGACGGCGGGTGAGGAGTATAAAGTTGTCGTGACACTGTTCGTCAAGGACTCTGATGGCGCAACAGATAGCCGCACTTACACCAAGTATGTGTAAACAGATAATTCAGTAAATGCTTATATAGATGTACACTGACCCAATTGAGCAGATTTACCGCTCAATTGGGTCAGCTTTTTTTTGCGGAGACATATAAAAATGTGTGTGCATATTGTGTTGCCGCATAGTTTTTGTTAGTATATATCAGAAGAGAAAAGCGATGGGGAATTGGAGGCCGGAACATCCATGATTATTTATCTTCAAATACTTGAAACACAGGATGACCAATCAAAATTTGAACAGATTTACTTGGAGTACCGGAATCTCATGTTCTATGTGGCTTATGGAATATTGCGCAATGAGGAAAGTGCTGAGGATGCAACGCATCAAGCTTTCGTGAGAATTGCAGAAAACATAAAAAAGATTGGTGAACCTGTATGTCCAAAAACGCATGGTTACGTCGTTACTATTGTTGAGCACGAGGCTATAGATCAATATCGCAAGGCAAAAAAGCGCCAAGCGATCCCCTTTACAGATGATATTCACGGAGTAGAAGCGGCTTATGACGGCGACGATACACTGACATCGTGCATTCTCAGACTGCCGGCAAGATACAGAGAAATGATCCTTCTACGCTATCATCAAGGATATAGTGTGCGAGAAATTGCAGCCATTATGGGGATATCGCTCCCGGCTGCAATCAAGCTGGATCAGCGCGCCAAGAACAAATTGAAAGAAATCTGTAGAAAGGAAGGAATTTTATGATTCATAAAGACAAGTTGAGTGCATCTGCAGCAAAAGCAACTATGGCAATTATAGATTCTCTTCCTGCCCCAGGAGAATGTAGTCATGAATTCACGCCACGCTTCCAAAAAAAGATGCAGCGGACAATACGTAGAGCAAAACATCCCATTATTTATAATATTCCAAAGCGAGTTGCCTGCTTCATTATTGCTGCGATAATTATTGGTAGTACATGGTTAACTGTGGATGCCGATGCGCGAACAGAAATTTTTGCATGGATCAGGGAGAAATATGAGGAGTTTATTGAGTATCGTTTTGTAGGGAAGCCCTCATCGGAAAAGGAGAAAACGGATTACGAGTTAACGTGGCTGCCCGATGGTTATACCGAAATTGACCGCCTGATCACGGAGGATGGTTGCACGATCATTTACAGTCATGATGTCAGCTTGATCCAATTTGTTTATTCGACCGGCGCCGATGCTGATAGCCTTTTCGTTGGCGACTTCAATGGAGAAGTCCAAACGATTCAGATAGGGGAGTTTATTGCCGATTTTTATCAGGCTCAAAATAATAGCCAAAGTAGTACCGTTGTATGGATGTCAGCGCAGAAAGATACGTTGTTCTCTATTACTACCTCTCTGCCAAAGGATATAATTATAGAACTATGCAAAAGCGTGCAAAAAGTTTCCTAAAATTTTAAGACAGCCTGTCCAAAATAACCTCCTTCATTCGTTTACGTGTTAAACGAACGAAGGAGGTTACGGTTTTGAAAAAGAACATCATTGCGCTGCTTATGCTTTTTACAATTATGGTGTCCACGATTTCAGCATATGCAGCACCACGAACCATTTCCATTAAGCCGTCGATTTCATTTGATGGGACAACTGCAAAATGCAGCGTATCAGTGGTTGCGGATAAAATGTCAGACTCGGTTAGTGCGACCTTGGTTCTTTGGGACGGATCAAAGGTTATTGATAGTTGGACGGCCGCTGGAACCGGATATCTGTTGTTCAGTGATACAGCACAGGTGGTGGAAGGAAGACGCTATACATTGACTGTGGATGTTGTGATTGGAGGTATCACCAAACCGCAAGTTTCGGTTGAAGGTACATGTGGCTGATAGATCGTTGTGTTGAGTTGGATACAGAGAAATGCGCGCGGCTTCTCTGCATAATTGCTATGGGAGAGAGGTGGGACAGATTTAACTGAAATGCAATCGACAAAACCAAACCAAGACGACAAGACGAGGAGAGATTTACTATGAAAAAATTGATTACCCTTATCATCGCACTCGCCATGGCTTTTGTAATGGCTCTGCCGGCCTTTGCTGCAGACAATAAGACCATTTATCTTCCCGAGAAAATGAGCTGGATGACTGCCGGAACTGAAGCACGTAACTATTGTGATTTTCCGACCGTTCGTTGCCATTCTGTTTACCCCGAAAGCGGTTTGGATCTGTTCAGCACGATTCGGTGTCGCCTCAAGAGCGGGACTAATGTAATCAGCGATGTAGTTCATTTGAGCGAGCTCAACTCTGAATATACTACAGTCACACTCAAGGAAGGCTATGATCATGTAAACTCCGTAACATTCCAATTTAGCGGCAATAGTAACGCTGCAGCCTACGCCGTCGTAAGTTACCACACTTATTGAACGTAGGTGTTATCACGGGGATATTGTAATAGTATCTCTCGGAGCGGTGACAACGTTGCAGTTGTCACCGCTTTTGTGAAAGGAGTTTACATGATACAAGCCATAAAATCACAAGTCGCTTTTGCTATGAAGCAAAAGGCGGCAATTCTGACGTTTTACCTTCTTTTGACACTCGTGCTGTTAAACTTTACTACGAATGTATTTGCATTTCAAGGGTCCGACGTTATTGAGATGTATCATCCTGCCAAAATGCTTGTGCTGAGCTATAACCGGATATATTACAATGCCGATATGACGCTTTTGCTTGTGCAATTATATCCAGTCATCGTGGTTTGCCCAGCTGGCTTTACGCTCATTTCCGAAAAAAACAGGAAGACCGATACGCTGCTGATCGCCCGTATGGGAAGCAAGAAATACTATGTGAGCAAGGTAGCAGCCAGCTTTATAGTAACCTCGCTCGTGTTCGTGATCCCACCGTTGATCGAATTGGTACTGAATTGCATATCATTCCCCACAGCTGCTACAGGAGATTTTATCAATTTGAATCAGTACAATCCGCGTTATGTCGAAATGGTCAGCCATTATACTTTCGCTGAATTGTTCAAAATCGATTCATATCTGTATTCTGTAATCAGCACCTTGCTTTTTGGCGTGTTCTCCGGAATTCTTGGAATGTTTACGGTTGCGTTATCCATGATTCTAAAGGTGCGGTATAAGATCTTCTTGTTCTTGCCGGTGTTTGTGTTGCTCAATATATCGCTATATTTTTCGGAAATTATTAAGGGCGTTCCGTTCTCGGTCAGATGGTTTGACTATGTGTATATTTTCAACGATGTCGAGAAAAGCGGGGTGTTTTTTATCGTCGCAGTTGTTGTGCTGATGGCTGTGTCGTTTTTCTGCGTTTTTTATAAAGGGAGACGTGACCATTTATGAGCAGCAAAAAATCTGTACCACTCGTCTCAATGGCGGTGCTCTGCGGCGCGCTGTTGTCATTGGCTTTCGTTAATCCGTATAATGGGCAAATAACTCTGGCGGAGCTGGTTTTGCAGCTCAGTGGTTCCCGGGGAGACCTTCCACTTGGAACCTCCCTTCCGGAGCTATTGTCATTCAGCATAAAAATGGCACCCTATTTCTTGTTTGAACTATACATAGGTGTATATCTATATCGGCATTTTTGTACGGCGAGCGTCTATGTGTTCTCAAGAACCGTTCACCGCACACGCTGGTATGCCAAAGAATGTCTGAAGATTTGCGGTGCAGGCATCCTTTATCAAGTTGCTCTGCTGGGAACGGTTATTATCGTTACGCACTGTCGCTATGATGTGGTGTGGCAGGGGCTTCTGGTACTGATAACCCATTTTGTCCTTTATGGCTTATGGCTGTTCGCCATGGTGATGCTGGTCAATATTCTATCTATACTTTTGGGTAGTGAAAACTCTTTTGCTATTGTGCTGGGGGGACAGGTTGTGTTTATTACGCTTCTGGCATTACCAAAAAGTAATTATTTAATACAGTTTGTGGTGCTAAAGATCAATCCGATGGCGCGTTTAGTTTTAGGTTGGCAATCATCAGGCATAGATGGACTAGATGTGCTAGGAGGGGTGTTGCGGCTTCAAAACTCGCTTTCCTTTATAGTATTTATTGTGTCTTTGATATTGATAGGAGGGGGGATCCTGGTTAAAAAGCACGACTTCATTACCGTAGATGCCGAATTTGGAGGAACATAATATGCAATTGACAGCTACCGATGTCACAAAGGTGATAAAAGGAAAAACTGTACTTTCACATATCAACCTATCATTAAATAGCGGGTATGTCTATGGATTTATTGGACCAAATGCCTCCGGAAAGACAATGTTGTTCCGAGCACTCTCTGGGCTGATGTCTGTGACAGCAGGTGTAGTAAGCCTTGACGGAAAAATTCTCAAAAAGGACTTCCCTGTTCTCCCTAACCTGGGGATTTTACTTGAAAATGTTTTGCTTTATCCAGAGTTGACAGGATATGAGAATCTTGAATATCTTGCGAGATTTAATCGCAAGGTGGATAAAACCGGGATTATAGATGCCTTGCGACGAGTGGGTCTTGAACCGACGGACAAGCGGAAGTATGGGAAATACTCGTTAGGTATGAAGCAACGGTTGGCCATTGCTCAGGCGGTTATGGAGAGGCCGGACATTCTTATGCTGGATGAACCGACAAACGCATTAGATCAAGATTCTGTAAAATTGATTCGAGGACTGATCAAAAGCGAAAAAGATCGAGGGGTTATAGTCCTGCTCGCAAGTCACAACAAAGAGGACATCCAACTACTCTGCGATCATACTTTTACCATGGATGGCGGAGCCATTGTGGGGAGGTGACTAAACTTGAAATTGCGTTATCACTTGGTTTTCGTTGCCCTTCTGCTGACTGCATTTGGAATACTGGGAAGAGCGCACTACGGCAGTTACACAAACTTTACCGCAGAGTCGGATTATCAATATACCTGCTACGTAGCCGAATTAATGTCGGAGATGGCGACCGCTGATTGTCAAGAGATGCGAAAAACTCTCCTTCAAGCCCCTGTCATCCTCCAAGTGACGCCTGTCGATGAGCCAATCTGTTTTTTTAAAGGCAGACAGCAGCGTGTCCGGGTAGAACAGATATTCAAAGGCGAAAAAGTGACGCAGGGAGAGGAGATTCTTATCACAGCGGATAGATGGAAAGTCTATGCCGACGATAGGAGTATGGATATGGGCTATGTCAATTTCATGAAAGTCGGCAACAAATATCTTGTTTTCCTATCGGGAATCGTAGGTAACGCAGAGGACGGCACAAACGTGCTCCGGCTGCAGAGTGGACAATTCATTGCGCCCGTATTCTCCTATAAAGAATGCGAAAACATAACATATCCTATTTCGGGTGAGTCCACTTATGTGCCATATATTGAAGTTTCCGATAACGAATTTTTCGCTGTTGAAGCTGAGGGATTACGCACGTTCTTGGCACTGAAATCAGAAATGATAGATATATACAATTAAAATGGCGTGTCAAAGTCAACAGATCGATATATTAGAGTGAAATATTATTCCGACAGTTCCTGACGGTGAATGTTTTGAACCGATGAACGGCAGTTGCTGGTTTTAATGGGGCTTTAATCGGTCGGGTAAAATGACTTTTGATATAAGAAGCTATTGAAATCATATATTAAGAAAGCCGCTACAGTTCAGCAGAACTGTAGCGGCTTTTTTAATGGACGCAGGATAATCTCTAATTATCAATTGTAACATCAAATAACCACTATCCTCCGTTACCAGCAGGAGGATAGAACCTAATCAGCCTGACAGGAGTGGGAGAAGGATGAAGCGTCAAAAATATGAAGTTGCGGTTTCTTACGCCAGTGAACAGCGGCCCTATGTGGAGCGGTTTGTCGCACGGCTGCAGTCCCAAAAAATGCGCGTATACTATGACCGAAATGCACAGGCAAAGATGGTCGGAAAAATTCTAGATCAGGAACTGCACAAGATTTATCTTCAGGAATCCAAGTGCTGCATCCTGTTCCTGTCAAACGCGTATGTTGAAAAGCCTGTCACGCGCTATGAATCACAGATTATTCTCTCTGAAACCCTTTTCAAGGAAAATTTCATGTACATTTTCAAGTTTGATGATGTAACGATTCCTGGGTTGAATCGCAACTTTGTTTACTCAAGCGTAGCGGAATTCTCTGAACCAGAAGCGTATGCCGATTTCATATATGAAGTAATGCAGGGGAAAAAGGCTAAAGACAACTCCGATACCTTTTTATACGAGTCACTCGCAGACGGACTCATTCAGATTCTAAATCGCTACGCATCCCAATACAAATTTGCACTTCACTCTGACCAGCAGGCTAATAAGCTGTTCCTGCGACTGCAATCCGGGGCTGCTGTGCTACTCCAAGTCCAGGTGGGGCAACTCCTCGGGAAAAACGGTGTATGCCTGTGGATGCACCCGGGAAGCCGCTCCTGTGACGACCACGCCTATCAGGGTTACGTCACATGGTCTGCCCCAAAGTGCCAGTATCGCCTGGAAAACCGCGGGCTGCTGCTGGAACTGACGCCAGAGGTGGCGTTTTCCTCTTTGGCCGGCCTGCTTGAACGGCTGGATAGGGAAATTCAGAGGATGCTTGGAGTGTCAGCATGAAACAGAACGATTATCCGAACTTGCTCTCAGAGCTTAGAAAAGGAGAACGGCAAAGGGTCTATATTTTGACGGGGGAGAGGGGCCTTGGAAAGCACAGCATCTTATCCACTACGGCTGAGACCCTTAGAGAGACCGCTCAGGATGTGAACATTCTTTCAATCCATCCAGACGCGTTTAGTTTTTCCCTCTGGCCCATTGAGGAGGCCCTCCGGCAAAGTGCTCCAGATGCCGATTTACCCAGCCACGCGATGAAAGACGGCTTAAATTATCCGGAACAGTTGATCCGGAGTATTTTTGAACTGTGCAGCGGGAAAAAACGTACGATTATCTTTCTAAACAGGCTTCAGTCCTTTAACGACGATTTATGGACGTTTATTGTCAAGCTGTTCCGCCTGCTTTTAGATCCATACCGTAGCTTCAACATCTGCTTCTGCTGCTGTTTGCACACCGACGGCGTTTTGCGCAGCCAATCCGGTACCCAGATCCGCAGCGCCGACCAGTTGATCGGGCTTTTCTCCCGGTATCCGCAGAGTACATGCTACTTGTACTGCTTTCCTTGGCCCAGAGAGGCGCTCCAACGCTTTTTAGAGCGCGACCTATTTCAGGGCAAGCTCCGCATGTCTCCGGGACAGCGGGATCTGCTACTGGATGCCGCTATGGGAAATCCGGCCACGCTGATCAGCCTGACCGAGCGCATGAAGGCCCGAGGCCTTCTTTATGAGGAAAGCGGATTTTATTGCTGCAGCAGTATAGATGGGCCGGTATTGCTCACCTGCGGCCCTGTTCCGGTGACAGAGGAGTAGGAGCAATTACCAGCATAGTGCCGAGATCCTTCGCAGTTTCGGAGCGGAAACAATCTACGTCCCAATTAATGGTCTGGGGGATTACTGGTGTCTGAGAGGCGATTTTGAACAGGCGCTTCCACTTTTTGAAGAGGCTTAACGCGAAGAGTACGATGCGTTTACCAGAATCGCCATCCGAATCAATCAGGCGACTGCCCACAGAAAGCTCGGGCATTACGACACCGCAGCGCAGCGGCTGGCGCAGGCGGAAGAGATTTCAAACAGCGGGGATGCCTCGAAATACGCGATCTTGCTTCCGCATCTCCTCATCGGCAAGGCGTTGCTTCTCTATGACAGAGGACAGTTGGAGGAGGCCTACCCGCTTTTCCTGAAATATATCCAGGAAGATCCCGGCTTTGGCCGCCGGCGGCTGTCCCTCGCGGGACAATACATTCAAAAAATCTGCGCTTATTTTCAGCGCCCTGTCCCGGATGGCGTGGATGCTTTCGCAAAAGTTACCTCGCCTGCCGACGAGCGTCTCCTCCGCCACGGAATCACCCTGATTCGCTTCTCCATCACCGAGTAGCGGAATATCTCTGCATTGCGGATGCCAAAACTGCGTTCAGTAGATCGGCATAGGACATCCCCTTCTGGGCGGCACAAAACTCAAATGTACCACCCCGGTTCATTGAGGGGATGGGGGTCACCTCCAGCAGATACGGGATACCGTTGTATAGTTTCAAATCGATGCGCGAAAGATCACAGCACTGGAATCCTCTGTGGACTCGCAGAGCCATATCGATGATTGCTTGATCTGTCTCTCTCCCAAATGATCTCCACTCGGTTCGGTGGTTTCCGTGCTCTTTTTTCTCCGCAGTGTAAAACGGCATGATACCGCCATCCTGTTCGCAATACTCTACGATTCCCAATGCCTCTGCCTCTGCGCCGGTCCCCAGGATAGGAACCGCCAGCTCATGCCCGCCAATATATTCATCGCAGCGAACTTCCTGCTGGTAAATCCGCACGATCCGTCCAACAGCGGCCAAGAACTCATCTTTATTTTTTACCAGTGTCAGTCCCATGCTAGTGCCTTCCCGGTTAGGCTTTACTACCAAAGGATATGTGATCCCCGCCCTGGCGGAGAGGGTTTCCAGTTCAGCCAGCGTGTGAAACTGTGGCTGATAAAGGAATCCCTTCGGCGTATGTATTCCCAAGCTTTCTGCATAGAGCATGGTCATATGCTTGTCCAAAGTGAGAACCATGGCAAAGGCATCACTTCCTGTATAGGGGAAATGAAAGATTTCGCAGAGTGCTGGCACGATCCCCTCCCGATTCCTTGACAGAAATCCTTCGCCAAAATTCATGATGATATCAATATCTTTTAGTTTATCCTCACGAAGCATGCGGGCAAAGTTGTTGGGCGAACCAACGGGTAATACATAGTGACCAGAGTGTTCAAGTGTGTTTTGAAGATACTGTATATCGCTCAAATAGTTAAAATCGCAAAAGGTCACATCGTTTGTTTCGAGCCCATAATCTTCTCTGATATCAAAAACAAGACCAATACGCATAGATTATTCCTCCTCGCCCTCCACCGCACAGGAACGATTCATCATTCGTAATGAGGTCGAATCCTCGCGCATGTCTTATGGCTCCAGAAACTGATTGAACGATTGATAATTAGAGATTATCCGGTATTTAGGCGTTGATCAGTGCAACTATCAATCGCTTGTCTGCTAAAATTATTATACGATTATTTTGGGGGCTTTGCAATAAAGCGAATAGCCAAACTAACCACTATATGTCGCATCTTTGTCCTTCCTGACATAATACAGCAATCTTTTTCCACCTGTACGTCATGCTTTCCCTGCGGTACAATAAACCTGTACTTTAGGTGAAAGCATAAAGGACGGAGCAGAGCAGGCACGGGCGAGAAAGGAGGTAGGTTTTCCTTCTTCGTTCTGACTAAGACTTGAAGTATGTAAAAATATAGGACATCAAGAAGACCGTAATTGCCTTTTGGGGCAGTTACGGTCTTTTTTCATTGTCCGGAAGAAAGGAGATTTCAAAATGAATGGCACCTATAAGAAGTAAGCTGATGGAACTCAGCTACAGCGACCCCAAATTCCAGATCCGACTGACCGGCTACGCAGATACCGTTATCATCGACAGCGGTACGCAGCAGACGATCAGCGCCATTCGCTTCGGCGGTTATCCCGAAGTCGTGCGGGCTCTATCGGACGCCATATACGGCGGCGCGTCGGTGGAGCTGAAACAGGACGATACGACCCTATATCTGGATTGCAGGCCCAAAGGTTACCGACGGCTGCTGTCCCACGACGGGATATATGCCGTTGCGACCCTGATGGCCAACGATGACAGCCAGACGGAGGAAAACACTGCCGACGATAGCGATGAGGACGTCCCTGAAAACCCACGCAAATGCTATATCTTTTGTCCGCCCGGAGACCGTGCGAGTCTGTTCGCTGAGGTAGACCGGAAAACCGCCGCACCGCTGATCCCTGAGTTCCAGGACTATGTGCTGGATTCACTCATTGCCCGCGGCGATCTGCGGCAAATGAAGGTGCTTTCCTTCACAGAGCGTATGGAAGCATGGTCGTTGACACTGCTGCCGGAGGATCAAAACGTAACAGACATTCTGGAACAGGGCCTCAAAGATGGGCGTATCACCATTCCTGGTGCTGCTATGGATGCAGCAGATGGCTTTGCGGAGGTAAACAGCGTAACCAGCTATCTGAATACCTTTGGCG
>ERZ773116.1913-NODE-1913-length-17931-cov-18.157138_pt1 | contig 17931 bp, 27 predicted proteins | sample MGYA00580563_ERZ773116 | MGnify/ENA primary metagenome ERZ773116 (study PRJEB29015, sample SAMEA2737864) | human gut metagenome | biome: human gut; feature: human-associated habitat; material: faeces | place: China | collected 2012 ... | reverse complement strand
GGTCATCTGCTGTCGGTCAAGCCCTTGCAGCGCAGCGGGCAGCACTACACGAGCCACCGCCACAGGCAGCACCGAGCCAGAAAGGCTGCGGCAGCTCTCCGGCGTTGCGCACCATATTGCCAATGCTGGCAAAATGGTGACAAAACGTCACCAGTTTGTTAACATTGTCGATATGGTAACCTGTACAAACGTCTGTTCCAGCGCGGTCAGAATTTGTCTGGATAATGCTTTTTGAGCATCTCCACGGGTTAAGCGGTTCGTATGTAGTGCTTGCCATGATGTCCTCCTTACTTCCCGATCGCGGGCTTTTTCTCTGTCAATGCCTTTTTCATCATGCTGACAGCCTTTTCAATCACACTGTCCAGCACTTCATCCGTGATGAAAGGCTTCAGCCAGTCCGGCAGTGCGCCGCGCAGTGCGGCAAAGACCTGTGCCTTTTTCTTTGCGCCCTGACCGCTGCCCATAATGCTGTCCTCAGCGATGGTCACGAGCTCCAGCGCCCACTGCTTGACGTACTGCTTGTAACCAAGCCGGATGGCACCAACGGCCAGCGCGGCAAAGCCGATGAACATCAGTACCAGTGCGATAGGTGCGGGGATAAAGTTAAGCATTGCTTCCATGTTTTGTTACTCCTTCCATCAGGTAGTTATCAATTTTTGCTTTGCTTGCTTGAATTGCTGCTACGTTGTTTCCGGTCAGCTGCGATTCAAGCAAAGCACGAACGGCTTCAAGAGTAAGGCGGTTCACCTCGTCAATTTCTGTAAATCGCCCGAGGTCGCGGGTCAGGGCTGCACCATGCTGGAGCTGCCCCCGCTCGATGGCGCTGATGCGTCTGTCCATCTCGTCCAGTCGCTTATCTTGCGCCGCGTCCGGCTCTTTGGCTTTTTTGAGGTATTTGTGGATGATGTCCAGCACCTTGTCCAGTGTGATTGCACCGGCGCACAGGCTGCCCAGGATGCCCAGCACCCACAGTAAAGCTTCTTTTTCGGTCATTTGCCCTCCCGGAGACGGGTCAGGCCCTTCTTGCTGATAATTTTCGGGTAGTTGATGGTGGTCACATTGAGGTCAACGTTGCCGCTGATGCCCGGCACAGCGCCCTTGCTGGTGTGCTGGTGGGCATTGTACTTAAAATCCACCTTCGGGGTCTTGCCGGTGTAGTCGGCAAGCCACACGTCCCACCGAGAGGACAGCCGAGCCATGTCCAGCTCGTACTTGTAACCGGTGTAGGTGTACAGTTGGGCGTAAAAACCCATCCGCTCCACCCGCTCCAGCGCGTAAGCGGTAAGGTTGGACAGGTCAAGCGTGGACAGTTGCTTGAGCTTGTTTTCCTCCACGTCCACGCACACGGGCATGGTGAGCTCCTTGCCGCGTACCGCTTCCCGCACAAGGGCAAGCTCTGCATCGGCCATTGCTTCGCTGGTGGCGTAGGTGTAGTAGTATACGCCCACGTCCAGCCCGGCAGCCCGGGCGTTGCGGTAGTTGGTCTCAAAGGTCGGGTCGATGTACAGGCCGTCTGCCCGCTTGGAGAGCTTGCGGTTGGTGCTCACGGTCTTGAGCATGGCCCCCTTGTAGCCCGCCGCCGCCACTTGTGCCCAGTCAATTTCATTCTGATACCGGCTCACGTCCACATAGCGGTAAGGCGGCTCCCCTGCCCACCCGGTCACGGTGTCCACAGTGGGCACGTCCGGTGCAGGGGCAGGCTCTTCCTTGTCGGCACCGTCACCGGCAGCATGGGATAGCGCAGAAAAGATATCCCGCAGGAAGTCAAGCATTACTTTCCACTTCATAAAATCCCTCCTCCGTCAGCTTTTTCATCACGGCATCCTTATACCGGTCAGGTACGTTGTCGATGGTGAAAGCGCCGTCAAAGCGGTGCAGCTTAATTTGGGTCACATAGAACAAAACCATAGTATCCTCCTCTTACTGTTGTGCGGCCAGCAGGTCAAGCATAGCCGCTTCCAGAGCGGCAAGGCGTTCTTCTGCGGTGGGCAGCTGTGCCTTTTCTTCTGCTTCCTTGCGGGCCTTTTCCTGTGCAGCCAGCTCGTCGGCGGTGTACAGCACATACCGCTGCACTGCCACCTCTTCGTCATAGGCATCCTGATCCGGAACAGCTTTGACATCCACGACTTTCTTTACGTCTTTCCCCCCGTTTGGATATTCACGGATGGTCTCATAGTGGCTGACCTCTTCCACGCCCGCCACAGCATCGTGATGGATGGTCTGGGTCTCGGGCTTGAGGTAGCCTTTCGTCAGGTCGGGGGCTTCGATGGGGCTGCCGTTGCTGTCGATAATTTTCATAAGTTCTCCTTTCGGTTACGCCACTCTGAGCCAGATGTACGCGGAGTAGTAGGGGTTGAGGATGTCCATAGGTTTACCGCCGCCAGTATCAGATGTAGGAATCTCTTGCTCCCAAGCGCTATCTCCACCAGAAAGATACGGTGTGCCATTACCAACTTTGTTATATCCGTTGTAGTTATGTTTGTGGGGAGCGATTTCATCCACTGTCTGCGTATGCGTCGCGCTACCGCCCGTACTCCCTGCCGGGTAGGTATCGCTTGCACCCATGATAAATCTGCCTTCAATGCGCTCCCATGTGCCGCCGTAAAGCTCTGCCGGGCTGGTAGCGTTTTCGCTGATGTACAGGCTGCCCACGGGGTGGTCTCGCTCGACTACCGCTGCAAGGACTTGCTGATAGATGGCATAGGCATCAGGGCCAATGCCGTTTTTGAGTTCTCCTAGCGCCATTGTTTCTCCTTTCGGTTATGCTACTCTGCGCCAGATGTACACACAGTAGTAGGGCGGAATATTGTTATGAGGCTGGCTATCGCCGAGTGACATTATAAGTGAGGCGTATTTTGCACTATTGCCAGGTTGCACGTTGCTTCGTGTATTTTCTTCGACAAGACTAAGAACTTTGTCTGTTCCAACTACATTTGCGTTGTACGCGGTTAATCCGGTTAACTGCTCTCTAATGCGCGGAAGCTCACTTCTTGTCAGCGTATGTTCCGCTTCGCCTCCCGTACTCCCTGCCGGGTAGCTGTCGGATGCGCCCATGATAAATCTGCCCTCGATTCGCTCCCATGTGCCACCGCCAAAAGTTACAGACGGGTTTTCCGGGCTGATGGTCTGATAGATACTGCCTACGGGATGTGCCGCAAGCAGGAAGTTGGAGTAGATGGAGCCGTCACCATAAAACTGGCCACCATACTTGATGGGATACCACCGGGCAAAAATTTCCGCAGTCGGAACGTTGTGTGCACGGATACGGATAGCTCCGGTTCGTGTTTCGGGGTTTACAAGCATAGCTTTACCGGCTACGTCTGCGCTTGCAGGGTCGATGCTGACAGATATCACAGTCGTGGACGTAACATCTGCTGTAATATCAATGTAATGCGGGTACTCTGCAACCTCTGTGTCTGTCTGCCACCCAGTAATTGGAATAGAAAGATCATGTGGAATGACGGAGTCTGCTTTGCCCGCCAGCGCATCACCGGTAGCCTTTGCGTCGGCAGGGGCGTTTTCAATGCTCAGGGTTTTGTCGGTACCAGCCCGTGTGCCTGCCAGCGCTGCACTTGCAGCGGCTTCCTCAGCGCTCTTCTGGGCAGCGGATTCGCTGGCAGAGGAATTGGTTTCGGAGGTGGATGCAGCAGAAGCGCTGTCGGCAGCGGCAGCGGCAGAGGTGGCAGCAGCTTCTTTGCTTGCGTTGGCATCCGATGCAAAACCGACCGCAGCGGATGCAGCGGCTTCTGCCGTAGCGGTGGATTTTGCCACCTCATGCAAAGCGCCGGTCTTAGCGTTGCCGATGTCAGTCAGTGCAGCGTCTTTTGCCCCGGTGATGGTCGTGGTGGCCGTAGTTTGGGCTTGCTGGACAGCGTCCACAGAGTCCGCTTTTTGCTGGTCGATGTTTTTCACAGCGTCGGATGCTTTTTTCTCGCTGGCTGCTGCCTCTTTTGCCTTCTGGGTGGCCGTGGCAGCGAACTGCTCCACGTACTCACCCATCTGGGCGATGTCTTCCCGGACTTCTACACCTTTTTTTGCGGTACGGATGCCCGAGATGACTTCCGGAAAAGTTTTTGTCATAAACTGATCACTCCCGTAGGTACATCATAGATGGTATCGGTTTCAAAATCAAAAGTATCCCAGAGCCAGTCTGCGCCCGCATCCGCCGTGATGTTGCGCTTGTAGGGGTTGCAGGTGCCATCGATGGTAAAGGTCATATCATGTCGGTTTTTCTCACTGGGGTCTACCCGCCAAAGGCCCTGCCAGTACCAGGCACTGTCCTCATCAAAAACGCACCGCAGCCAGCGGCCCTGCAGGGCATTTTCAAGAGCGCTCTGGATGGTGCTCCACTGCTTTTTCGGGGCTTTGCAGATGAGCTCCATCTTGATGGTGCGCTGCTTGTAGTGTACTTCCCCATCCAAAGCCCTGGACAGGTCTAGGATAAAGTCAGAGCCCGGGACATTGACAAGCATCGTCTCTGGCTCTGCACCGGATATCATAGGGCTGCCCACCTTCAGATAAAGGCCAAGGTCTTTGAGGGTATGGATATTCCCGATCTGTGCGCCCATCAGCATTTGAGCTCACCTCCGCTCTGGATCACGGCCAGCTGCTCCGGGGTCAGAGGGCTGTATACCAACTTTTCTCCGTCCCACACATAGTGCGAGCCGCCATCCTCCCAGTCCTCCGGGAACTCATCGAAGACCATGCAGTTGTCTGGGAGAGGGTTCGGGATCACTTCTTCAACACCCCATCCGCCACTGTAAATGCGGCCATCGGAGCACACTTTACACATAAATTTATATCCGGGTACTTTCATCTGTCCTTCACCTCACATAAAACCGTATAGTTCTCGTGGCATACAGAGGGAGTCATTTTGTGTCCACCCGTCAGAGCCGGGGCTTTCGAGGTCGATGCTGAAATTCGTCGGCACGACTGCCGGGGTGTAGTTGTTGCCCGTGACGTAGTTCGATGTGCGCTCACGACCGGGTCCGAAAGTGATGCCCCCTGAGTTGACCCGCACCGTCCGCATGTGGGTCGTGTTCCACGGATATGTCATGGCGTACTCCACACCGTTGACTGGGATAACCATCGTCACGCACCCGGCAGTGCCACCGCTGGCCCACCATGTAGCGCCTTTTTTGCTGGTATAGGTCAGGTACACGGCAGAATAATTAGACAGATCCAGCTGGATGGTCTGCGCTCCAAAAGAGCTGTTGTTACCAAAGTCCCAGATGCGAGCGTTCCGGATGCCGTAAAAGGTGATCTTGCCGGAGTTGATGGTACAGCTCCCGTTTCCGTCCGTAATGGAAATACTATCCGATTTGATGCTGACCATGCTGGAACCGGAAAGCACTTTTATGCCATCGTTGGTGATCTGCACTCTTTTGTTTGGCAGCTGGTCATGCCGGACGATAAGGCCGTTTTCCGGGGTAAACTCCAAAAAGTTGGTAGCCGTTTTGGCTGCTTCACCAGCTTTTTTGTCCACCTCGTCCACTCTTTTGTCGTTAGACTTCTGGTACTTGAAAAGCTGGTTAAGGGTGCTCTGCTGATATTTTTCAGCGGATGCCGTATCCTCATCCAGCAGGTTGGTGCGGCCCAGGTTGGCTACTTGTCGGTCGGTCAAAGTCTGCCGGGTCATGCCGAAGGTATACTCCTTTTTGTCCGGCTGATCCAGCGGCTCCACCAGCTTTGTGCACAGCATGATGACATCGATACTGTGGGGTTTGCTGATAATATGAGCGTAGCTGGCAAAAGTAAGCCTGTCCTTGTCATAGCCTGCATCTCGCAGATCCACAGCCTTGACGGTGTAGCTCGTCACCATCAAGCTGTTTTTCTGAAGATCCTGCACGCCTGCAGCAAAGGTGTCGTTGTCGCTGTCGGTGTCATACTCGCCCAGGGCTGACACGATGCCGAACTTCGCGGCCGCTGCATCGTTCTGGATCCATCCACAGTCTCCGTCACTGCTGTCCAGCCGGTACGAAAACCCTTTGGGCAGATATTTATTGATTGTCGCTGCATCCGTTCCAGAGATGCCATAGCGCTCTTCATGGCTCTCGGTGTACTTTTCGCCCCACCACAAAAATTTCCACTTCCACTTTGTCTCCTCGACCGTGTGCTTGCTTCCCATGGGATACACACGGGTAAAAAGACTGTTGGTATCGGTTTTTTCTGTGAAATCCAGCAGGTTCACGCCGTATTCTATGGTCTGGTTCACCAGCCGGTCAGCCTCATACGCCTGGTCGCAGTAGTTGAGCACGTTGTTTCCAGTAGCAGCATTAAAGGTGCAGTAAGCATAGCCGCCGTAGGTTTTGAGCACCATCTTGTCGATGATATCCCATGTACTGCCGTAGTCTTCACCCACGCCGTAGCTGTCCCGGTCGCCGTAGTGGACCACCAGATCACCCAGCGCCGCGGTGACAGTGCCCAGCTCAAAGCGTTTCATCCTCATATTGCCGCACTGCTGGTTGTGGGCATCGATGAGGTGCTGCAAAAACTGCGCCAGCTTTCCCTCGTAGTTGAAGGGTGTGATAGCAGAGTCGTTAAAGTAGGACAGTGCGCCCTCGCAGTAGATGACCCTGCGGTTGTACCAGTCCGCCTCATGGCTCAAGACACGCCCGCGCCAGATCTCTTTATTGTCCTGTTCAACGGTGATGCAGGTGGACATCTTTTGCAGGCTCTCATACTGCTCATGGTCGCGCGTCATGGTAAAATAAAGGCTGCCGCCCTTGCTGACCTCTCGGGTCAGCTTGGGAGACAGCACAAGGGCATTGCGGTTATTTGGAGCGTAGATCAGGCGCTTGTCGTTGGGGTTGCCAAAGGGATATGCAAAAATTTTGTACAAATTTTAATTTCCCCTTTCTGCCAGCGTGGCCAGATGGCCCAGCTGCGCATCGATGGACGGAGCCAGCGCCCCGACCAGCGTCCCGTCATCCAGCTTGATGACCTGATTTCCCGCCTGGGGGAGGTACTGCTGGACGACAGCTCCGATCACTTCTAGCTGGGTTTGAATTTTGCTTTGATAATCCTTCAGGGTACTTGTCTGCATCCCCTGGAATGTATACGGGTCGACTCGGTAATCATACCCAGCAAAAGCCCGCTCGTTGCCATACCAGTAAGCGTCCTGAATGTCTTTGTAGGAGATCTTTTCGTTCTTGCTTTCCTCTTTCTTTTGACCGCTGTCTTTCGTGGCCCACTTGTAAATGCCATAGCCGACAGCAGCCACACCGAGAACACCTGCGATTATAACACCGAGTTCAGGAACGGAAAGGCCCAAAGCGGAAAGACCGGTTCCTCCTGCAGCAGCTGCTCCTGTTCCTGCTGCTGCTACGCCAGCGCCTGCGGCAGCGTTTCCGCCGATTCCAAGCAGACTTCCGATTCCGGAGAATGCACTGGAAATTCCTCCGGTTGCGTTTACTGCTTGGATTGCCGTCTTGAGCTGCTGCAGAGTAGTCACAAGGGTAGAAACGCTGGTTGCAAAATTGATGACTTTATCCACACCGTCAGAGATTTCAGTGAAAAAGTCGCCTACGTTCTCAACCGCTTCATTATCAAAGAATTCGCCAAGATCCTTGATAGAGCTCCCAAAGCTTGAAACAGCGGAATTAGAGCTTTTCACGAAGTCTGCAAAATTCTTTGTGACTACATAGGCCCGGTTTGTGTTTTTCTGGTACTCTTCCCATGCCGTTTTTGAATCGGACAGCTTTTGCTCCGCTTCCGCCAGCAGGGCAGAGAGACGCATGGTCTGATCGGAAAATTCCCCGGTCCCGGCGGCAGATTCATTGTAAAGAGCTGTGAGTTGCTGCACTTTGTCCGCAGCGTCCGTATAGTTGCTGAGAAGGGTGTCGTACTGACTTACAGAAGCATTAACTGTTTCTTTGCTGTCAGTCTCGAAACCGTCCGTCAGGGTTTTAACCTTTGTGTAGGTCTCAACTGCACCGTTTACAATGCGTTCTCCGGTCTCTGTGACGATCTGCTTGATGTGCTCAGAGCCATCCTGGTATTTCTCGGTGGTCGTTTCTATGGTCTGAGAAACGCCATCCTTTACGGATTCAGCAGTCTTGACGATGGTTGCGGCGAGGCTCTTGGAGGCATCCTCGTAGGTTTTTTGGGTCGTCGTCGTAACTTTTCCGTTTTCATCTGTGACAGCCTTCGTGACCAGCTTGTAATTTTTGATGACCCCGTTGACCATTTCCTTGCCGGATTCCGTTGTCGTTTTTGTAAGTTGGTCATAGACTTTGCCGGTACTGTCCTTGATGTGCTCGGTCAGCTCCGTTACGGCGGTGGTGATCTGGCCGAATTCGTTTGCGGAGTAGCTGGTGGCTGCATCCGTCATGGAAGACAGAACGGTCTTTGTGACCGTATTTTTGCCAGAGCTTCCGGCGCTGCTGCCGCTGTTGGAAATGCTGCTGCCGCCGTTATTCTTACTCTGACGTTCTGTCCAGCTCTCGGTGTAAATGCCTTTTCCGGAAAGCGCTTCCTGTCTACGCCGGTCGCGGTTTTCTCGGGATGTTGCGGCAGCCGCTTTTGCATCTTCATCTGCCCGGTAGTCTTCATATCCACTGTATCCGGCATAGGCATCTTTTCCAAGAGCTTTGTTCAGATAATAGCTCGCCTTATCCAGAGCGGTTACGGCAGCGCTTCCAAGCTCGTTGAACTTCTGCTTGACGCTGTCAATTGGACCAGTCAGACCTGTGATTGCTCCGGCCAATCCAAGCCAGCCATCCTGCTTGTAAGCTTCCTGCGCAGCAACGACCATATCATTGATGTTGCCGATCACCACGCCAATTCCGCCGGAAAGGTCCTCGGTCATCAGCCCGGCCAGCTGCTTGACATTGTCTTTCAGCGTAGATACACGGCCATTCATGGTCTGGCTCTGGGTATCCATGCTGTTGTAATAACGTCCACCTTCTTCTGCTGCCGCCTGCAAGGCCTGTGTGAGCAGGTCATAACTGATGGTCATGTTCTGCACTTCTGCGGTGGACTTGCCTGTGTAGTCTGCCAGAATACCGTACACGTCAATGCCTGCATAAGCAAACTGCTTGATATCCGCCGATGTCGCCTTGCCAGTATTTGCGATCTGCTGCAAGTTCTGGGCCATGCGGTTCAGCTCGTCAGAGCCGCCACCCGTGGCAGATACCGCATCGCCCAGTGCCATAATTGTTTTTCGGGCGTAGGTCGCATTTTCACCGGCAGAGATCAGATACTGGTTTGCAGAGACAAGAGCATCCACACTAAACGGGGTCCTTGCCGCATCCTGCTGCATCTGTTCCAGCGCAGCGTTTGCAGCTTCTGCATCGCCCAGCATATTTGTCAGGCCGGTGCGGTAAGTCTCGATCTGTGCGTTGTACTCAATGCCGGATTGGATAAAATCTTTTCCGGTATTGAGTACGGCAGAGGACAGCTTTGAAATAACACCGCTCAACAGGCTGGCCTTGGTCATGGCCCCAGCAAGGGATTCTCCTGCGCCTTCGGCTTTTTTCCCAAAGCTGCCCATGTACTGTTCTGCCGTTTTCAGTCCCTGAGCTGTTGCGTTAAGCTGAGTTTGTGCTTCTCGCAGCTTTGCTTTTAATTCTTTGGTCTGTCTGGAATTTTCTCCGGTCTCTTTGCTGGACTTCTGGTAGGCAGCCGTCAGGTGCAAAACGTCACTATACAGCTTATTATAGTCCTTCGTCATGGACGCAACAGCCGTTTTTGTTTGTGCCTTCGATTCCTCGATGCCCTGCTCGTAAGCAGATGTGTCCAGTCCGAGGGTTGCCATCAAATTAAAAAGATTCAGGATTTCTCACCTCCTTCACACAATTCGGCCAGCAGTTTTGCATTGTCAGCAGTGATTTCTTCCGCCGTCCGGGTATCACGGTTTGCGTTCAGCAGAGGGAAGTGGTAGTCTGCCAGATCAGAGTAGCGGCTTTGATTGCCAGCAATCTGCCCAACAGAATCCGCCAGATAATCCCAGAAGAGCTGCCGTTCCTGGTGCGCCCTTGCTTCGTTGCGGATGTGATCCAGAATGTACGGCTTGCCCAGCAGCTTCAACAGGTCCAGCCGAATTGTTGAGACAAGCCGCTTGTATCCGTCCGCACCGATCACATCAAGGACTGAAAAAAATTCATGAAGTCAGCGTCCCGGAGGGCACGGCTCATAGCGGCAGCCAAGATCTTCGTAGAGGGCTTCTGCTCACCATCATCCAGCACCACAAACAGGGGAAGGATGGTCATGGTCAGATCGGCTTTTTCCACAAAGAGCTGCTTCATCATGTCATCGGTGTTCTTTTCGGACTGAATGCGCATCTTCTGGTAACGCTCTGCGGTGCTTTCCTTTCCGGTCAACTCCGGTTCCCTTCCCAGAATGTCAGAAGCGCCGGATTCCTTGAGGTAATTCTTGTATGCCTGCGCACACTGGTAGGTATGAAGCAGGTACTCGGTTCCGTCCAGGTCGATAATATTCCGCATAGAATCTCCTTACTCATTGGCGGGGGCTTTCACGATGGAGTAGAACTCCATGGGAGCTTTTTCCGGGTTTTCAAGGTCTGCATAGCCGGTCAGGGTGATTTGCATGGAGCCGCCGCCGCGGTGCGCCGTCTGCAGATTCAGACCGCCGGAGGATAGAGCATTGAAAATCTTTGCCACGAGGAAACCTCCGCCGATCATGGGACCAACCCAGTACAGTTCCTTGTAGTCCGACAACGCTGCCTCGATACGGGGAATGATGTGGGTGGGATCTTCGGGATCCACGTCTGCCGTGCCGATCGCCAGTTTCAGGGTATCCGGGCTTGCATTGGGAGTTGTGAAAGAGATAGAAGCCGTAGTCCCGGTGATCTCGTTGCCCTGTTTGGTGTTGGTAGGAGCGTTGTCGATGTCAGCCAGAGTGTCCTCGTAGGAGTTCTGATAAGAGATCGTTACGCCGCCCTGCGTAGCGCAAACGACGTTTGTATCGTCGATTTTGGGCGTTTCAAACGAAAAAGAGGACAGCACGTTGCCAGAGCCTTTCGGAATGCTCTTGAACGCATCCGCAGTCAAAACGTTCAGCTTGAACTTTTTTGCCAAGGTTTCAGCCATTGTAAGTTCCTTTCTCACGTCAGGTAAGACGTGACTTCAAAGTTCAGGTACTCGCACAAATAGCCCTCGGGCGGGTTGTCCATCGGCTGGGCCCACGGGGTGCCTTTGCGCAAAAGAATAGCGCCGCCCTCGCACGGCACGGTCAAACCGCCTGCAAGGGCTGCGCTAATTTGGTCTTCGGTCTGTAAGATGGGTAAACGCCCTGCGCTGCTTGGATACCACAAGCGGCCATGAAACGACGCTTCCTCGTTCCAGCCGCCGGGGACGGCGGGCTTGTAGGTCAGGTAGGGCAGAGAAGCAGCGGGCGGAATGTTGTCTTCCAGATAGCCGGGGATGCCGAACCCGTTAAAGAACGTGTTCAGCGCCCGGTTGATGCTCTCAGACGGTCCCATTACGGCAGCACCGCCTTTTTGCACTTGACGGCCCGCAGCCCCATGCCGGATTCCGGCGGGGCTTTGCTTTCGCCCGCTGTGCTGGTGATCTGGAAGGTCTGGCCGTCGCTCACCCGCTTGATGTAGTCCGGGAAGGCCAGCGGCACGCCCGTGTTGACCAGCAGGGTATAGGTGGAGGCGGTGTCAGCCTGCTCCGCCACCTGAGCTTCCACGGTGGTGTCGTGTCGCTCCACAGCCTCAAACTCGGGGCCGTCCTGCCAGCCGGACACAAAGCCGCCCACGCCGTCCGGCTCATAGCTTCGGGTCTGAAAACAAAATTTTTTGGTGAAGCTCTGCATCACGGTGGATGCAGTGAACGAATTGACCATGTCACATCTTCCTCCACTGATTGATCTCGGATTTATAGCGGGTCTTGCCGTCTGCGGGCAGCCCGTCCGCGCCGGTAGCCATCGTGCCGGACCAGCCGCCAAAGGACTGCGACACATACACGCCGCCTGCGGGCAGCGCCTTATCGTATGCATCGATTTTTTCAGCCAGCTCCACAAAGGCAGGCGGCACGCGCATGGGCTGCACTGTCCCGGCGAATGTCTCGGCGGTGAGGTCACCATCCCCGGCCTTATGCACGCCGTCATTGAAGATGGATCCGCACACGAGGAAATACTGCCCCGGCACTACCCCGGCGGGCACGGTGTCCGGCTCAAAGGCAAACTCCCCGGCAATGGGGTCGTCCGCCCGGTCAAAAAAATTGTGCGTGTATCTGCACAGCTCGGGGACGGTCATGCAAAGTCACCCCCTTGCAGGTTAGACCGATTCACCCGGGGTAATGGTCTGGACAGAGATTCCGTCCAGGTACTCAGCAAACAGGGTCACGCCGGTGATGGCGAAGCTCTCAGAGACGGCGGTGGTGTAGTTGCCCTGGGTATGGAAGCCGATCAGGTTGCTGGCCTCGCCTGCGGTGGTGTACACCAGTCCAGCCTTGGCGTAGTCGCTGTCGGAGGGGTCAACGTAGTACATCACGATGTTATCCACGGGGGTGGCAATGACCTTGCCCTTTGCGATCTCGCCGTCAGACAGCAGGAAGATGGTGTTGTAGCCCATGAAATCCTTGATGTACTGGAAGCCGTACTGGTTCTGGATGGTGATCGGGGCGGTGCCCAGGTACTCCGCCACGTCCAGGACGTTGGCAAAGCCCACAACGCCGGTGACGGTGCGGTGCATATTCTTGAACTTGTTCTCCACGCTGCCCTTTGCCATGGCCAGAGCCATCTGGAAGGTCTTGGGGGTGCCCTTCAGGCTGCCGGTGTTCAGGTACTTGTAAAACTTGTCCGTGACCTTTGCGGTCAGGTCAAACAGGAACTCGTCATCGGTTTTCTGCACGGCCACATCATAGCCATAGTTCTGGATTGCCTCCAGGGAGACGGCCTTGGCGTACTTTTCGATTGTGATCTTGCCGTAGTCCTTCTCCTTGACGGTGTACTGGCTGTAGGGGATCTCCTCGCCCTCTGCCACGGTGCCGCTCTGCAGGGTGCCCTGGGCGTACTTGCTTTTCAGCACGGTGCCGGGCTGCATCCGAATGGGCCGCATGATGCCCATGATCTCCCGCAGGTGTTCCCAGTTGCGCTGGAAGCGGGTCACGAAGTCGATTTCCCGGGGGTTGACGGTGATCTCGGTAGTGGTGATCAGATTAGTCTTTGCTGCCATGTGTTAGTCCTTTCCGCCGCCTGTAAACAGGTCGGCATTTGCTGCAATGGCCGCCTGGCGCTCGCCTGCGTCCTTGATTGCAAAAATTTGGTCTTTGGTCATTTTGGAGCCGGTGTTGGTGGGCGGGGTGTCCACCTTTGCGCCGGTGGTAGTCGTAGTGCCTACGAAGTCGCTCCACTCAGCTTTTAGGCTGTCGGCGTGCTTCTTGGCATCCTTGACTTCGCCCTTATCGTCCAGCTCCAGCTTGTCGATGTCCTCGCCGGACAGCCGCACAACGCGGTCTGCGTACTTGTCCAGCACCCCGGCGGCTTTCAGCAACTCCCGGAACTTGGCTTCCTTGGCTGCGTGGGTGTCCTTCTGGGTCTGCTGGGCTTTGTAGTCGGTCAGCGCCTGTTCAGCGGCCTGCTTGCCGCCGTTGGCTGCGTCGCGGTCTTTTTCGGCCTGTGTGCGGGCTGTTTTTTCTGCATCCAGCTGGTCTTTGAGTTCGTCCGTCTCCTTGTGCAGGGCGTCCAGAATGGCCTTGGCCTTGTCATCGTTGGAGGTTTCGGCGTTCTCCAGAATCGTGCGGATGTCAGCTCTTTTGAGTGCCATGTGATAGTCCTTTCTGCCCTTGCTCGGGCTGCCATGCTTGGCAATAAGGTTTAACTTGCCGGTAATTTGCCGGTAATTTGCCGGACGTGCTGCCGGTGTGGTGCCGCTTGCAGGGGTCGAACCTGCAGCTGCCCGGTTATGAGCCGGGAGCACTGCCAGTTGTGCGAAAGCGGCATAAAAAAGCGGCTGACGCTGTGCGCCAACCGCTGGGTATTGAATTTTAGAGGTAGAGCTGAAAATCTGTATCGTCAGGCTCAGAAGCAGGAATATACAGCAAAATTTTGATTTTTGCTCCGTTTCCATACGCAACATCGCAAATTTTTTGAAGTTCTTTTCGTGCCGTTCTTCCCTTGCAAAGCAACTCACCAACAGCATCAAGTTCTTTTTCTCGCTTGTTTTTTGCTCTCACCATTTCGGCCTTGATGACTTCCACCTCTTCGGAGGCTTTGTGATATGCTTCATCAGCTTCCATCTGCCTTTTCGCAGCAGCTTCAAGCCTTTCGCTCAAAAATTCAAGTTCTGTCATGCTTTTATACCTCCCTGTTTCCTTCCTCTACTGCGATCTCTTGCAACTCTTTAATATGATCTTCCACCGCCGGGCGCAGGAAGGGGCGGGGAGCCATGCCCCGGGTAAAGTGCCACTTGCCGTTGAAATCTTTCCAGACCCACGGCGTTTTGCGTCCGTTGCCCTTCTCGGCAAAGATGCCTGTGCCCAGCTCAACATAGACGCTGTAAAAGAGATTTGACCCGATGGTCACGGTCTTTTTTGCGAGGTCGAGGGCAAAGGTCAGACTCTGCTTGAGCGCGCCGCCCACGTAGCCCTCAATGCCCGTACTGTCTGCCGTGCCTGTGGGCACAAGCAGCTGGGCGTAGTCCTGCACCTTCATGCCCCAGATGGTCAGCACCCGCTCTGCCCATGAGTCCAGAGCTTCATGCAGCTGCGGGGTGTTGTCGGTGAATTTGATATCGTAGTTAAAGTTCATGGCTCACTTTTTCTTCTTTCTGGAGATGTAGCCAATCCACGCATTGCCCTGTTCAAAAGTAACGCCATACGGCTTTGTTGTTAGCTGCATTAACTTGTCCCAGTCGCCGCGAGACATTCCTTTGAAATCAAATGCAACTTTTGGGCCTTTTTCCCAAAATGTTGTCATGTAAGGTTCAGAACCATCACCAGTTCTGTATTTGTTAAGGTCAACGCCAACTTGCTTTTTCACAAAGTCAATGGTTTCGTTGTGTGATTTCTTATATCTCGAATTGTCAACAATAGTCGCAAGCTTTCTTTGCCGTTCTGCTTCAACTTTTCTGTCGTCTGTTATCCAGCGGCCATTTACAAATGATTCAAACTTGTGCTCATCAGCGCTTCCGCCGCCCGCTCTCGCGGAGCTTCCCGAACCTCTTTTACTCACGGTAATGCCTCCTTTCGTATTGAAATGGCTTGATTTTGGTAACGTTCCAGTCAAATTCTGCCGGGCACTTGCCGTACCACAAAATACCGCTTGGCTGCAGCACTTCCAGCGCCTTGCGGCAGTGTTTGGCAAAGCACTCCGCTTCGTACGGGTCAGACTGTGTGCCGTGGCTCGAAATGCTCACGATGGCGTTTCTGGGCTCACCGTCAAAACACCAGTCATAACTTTGCTCGCCGCACCAGCAGAGCGTAGGAATCACATGGATACCGTGCATCTGCCAGTAAGCAGCCAACCAGTGTTTTTTGTAGTGCATAAAAATCTGCACCGCAAGCGGCATATCGCTGTAAAGCGAAAAATCCGGCGAACATACCGCGCCGAACTGCTGCAAAAGCGGGATGTACTTGTCTGGATTGTTCCAAAACCGTTCAAATTGGTAATCATCTTTGTAAAAATGCACGCCTTTTGTGGCCTTGTCTTTGGCCGTCAGCGCATAATTGACCGGGATCCATTCCAGCTTGTCAATGCGGATGTCCGTTTCCGGCCTGATTTCAGGGATGCCATACTTGCCAACGCCCGGAAAAATCATTTTCTCGGTGTTTTCCATCGACAGAATCACGGTTCATCCCTCGGTTCTCGCTTTTTCTTTAAGATACGACCGCACTCAGGGCAGAAATTCAGCTGTCCGGCACGATGCGTTACCGTACCGCACACGCCTGCGCCTTTCCTGTGCGTTTTTGTGATAAGACTGACTTGAAACGTGGTGTAAAGGCCGTTCTCCCCTTTGGGGGAATTTTTCTTCCACCACGCAAGCCTCTCGCAAAATTTGCAAGGCTTCTTCTCATCCATGCTTTGCAGCCTCCTTTCTGCGTTTTCTCTCTTCCGCCCACCACATTTGCTCTTTCTCTTTGCCGCCCTTGGATTTATACCACTCGGTGTAATCCATGACGGGGGCGGTCTCTTTGGTCACATTGTCCCTCTGCATGGCGTTCTGCCGGGGATACTTGCCCAGCGCAGAGCACAGCACACAGCGGCAGTGGTAGACCATCTCCGGCGCTGCGTTGGGGTCGCCGGGGCGCTGAATCTCGTAGCCCATGACCTTGAACGGCTCGTCAAGCTCTGCCGTCTGCTGGTCGAGCAGACGGTGCATTTCACGGGTGCGGTAGTCGTGGGTAGAATTCCAGCGCTTTTTGACCTCGATGCCCAAAGCCTGGGCGTTGCGCATCTGCTGCAAAGCCCCGGCGTTCTGGGCGCTGGTAAGGGCCGTGATGGCGTTGTTCATGGCCCAGTGGATCTCCGTGTCGGCCATGCCGTTGACGGCCTGCACGGCGATGTCGTGGACGCTCTTGCCCTGCACGATGCCCTGCATGACGTAGCGGTTGAACACCCGGGCGTCATAGGTGCGGTTGCTCTCGCTCTTGATGCGCTTGTTGGGCACCATGCGGGGGTTTTCCTTTAGAAGCAGCTTGACCGCTTCGGTGTTGTACAGGGTCAGCCCGAACGTCACGCCTGCAGCCTGTTCCAGCTCGTAGAAAGCCCAGTTTGCGCCAAAGGAAAAGATGTTGTATTGCTCGTCCCGGGCCAGCTTGTAGGCCGTCTCTTGGGCTGTGGTGCAAGTCTGCGTGATGCCGTCCAGCTTGGCGTGCATCAAATCGGACTGAAAGACCTGATTTTGCAGCCAGATGCGGTAATCCTCTTCGGTGATCTCGCCTGCGTCCAGCTGCGCCCGCTTGCGCTCGTCCAGCGCTTTGTACTTTGCCAGAAACTCGGTAAGTTGCTCCTGCATTTCCCGGCGGGCAGTGCCGTACACCCGGAGGATACGGCGGCGCAAGCGGTTCAGCTGGCGGGTAGAGATGCGGTCACGGTCGTTTGTCATACGTCATCGATTGTGTCAGGCAATGGCTTGACAGCTTCTTCACACGCTTTCCGAATAGCTGTTCTGTTGACTTCGATTGTAAAGTTTTTGCTTGCGTCACGATCTTCCAAACGTTCAACAGCAGAAATAAAGCGCAGAAGAATATCTTTTGCTTCTTCTGAAAGTTCGATTTCTATTTTCCCATCAATCGGGATTTTAAGATTCGCCATCGTCTTCGTCCTCCTCGTCCACGGTCTCCCGTGTTGCGCTCTCAGCCATCAGTGCGGCCTTGGCCTGCTCCTTTTGTTCCGGGGTCAGGTTGGGCAGCAGGTCAATGGCCATGTCCTGCCCGATGATGTGTGCCTCGGAAATTACCATGCTGACCTGTTCGGCCGTGTTGGTGATCTTGCTGCGGTTGAATGTCGGCATAGCGTTTTCAAAGCCAGCCAGTGCGCAGATCTGCCGAATGAACGGCTTGATCTGTGCCTCGAAGTCGTCCGCGTTCTGGTTCAGCGGTTCATAGGCCGCGTCCAGATGGTCGTTGGTGCTGTCCGCGCTCACGCAATGCACGTCCAGACCGCCGAAGTCCTCATACACCCGGGTGTGGAGCAGTTCCAACAGAGCCTGCCGGGCCGTCACAGGAATCTCGGTGGTGTAGGGGGTGATCTTGCCGCCCTCGCTAGTGTCTGCGCCTGCAATGTGGTACAGATTCAGCTTGACGAGGAACTCCTGCAGCTCGTCATCGGTCATGCCGTTGAAGTTCTCGCACAGCCAGTAGATCTGCGAAAAGTCCTGCAAGTCATTGCAGAAGCCAGACATCACCAGATCGGTGTTGTCAATGTAGGCTTTCAGCCCCACAAGGGTGCTCTGGTGCAGGTCGGATCCCCACAGCGGCACAATGGGAAGAGCGCTGTAGTTTTCGCCCTCCACGCTTTCCA
>ERZ773116.1906-NODE-1906-length-18014-cov-13.173339_pt1 | contig 18014 bp, 32 predicted proteins | sample MGYA00580563_ERZ773116 | MGnify/ENA primary metagenome ERZ773116 (study PRJEB29015, sample SAMEA2737864) | human gut metagenome | biome: human gut; feature: human-associated habitat; material: faeces | place: China | collected 2012 ... | reverse complement strand
CATATTGATATGCAATAGGTAATGATTCAAAATCTGTACCTTTATCTTTTGTATCACATACTGCCCATATCGCATCTGCTTCTCTGTCTGGTATAATTGTGTATTCGTCCGTGCATCCGTCGGGAACGTCTTCTTTGTCAAAGAAAAATCTTTTTAGCTTATCTGGCGGAAGCAATAATCCTTCACGTTCTACCGGTTGTTGCTGATAAAGACAGTTATAAGAGATTTCGTCCATGGACTCTTTAGCGTCATTGAAATACTTCTCGGAGAATCCATTTACCGTGAACAAGAAATTGCTTTTGCCATTCTCGTCAAGCGCTGGTACTGCTATAAACCTCGCTCTAGGGTTTCCGGCATATAACTGCTGTAGCTTTCCGATAGGGTCATGCACCGACCATCTTGTAGCTATATAAAACTCCTTGCATCCCTCTAGTCTACGAGAACGCAAGTCATTTACTACTTTTGTCCACAGGGTATCTAATCGGTTTTTATTTAATGCTTCCTCAATACCAGACACAAGGTCATCGGCGGTAAGGAATCTATTGCAACGAGTGGCACCAGTCAGAGAACCGTCAATTGATCGGAACGTCCATGTTTTAAAACGTCCATTTCTTTCAAGGTTTACTGTCGTTTCTTTTGCATTTGTTCCCTGCATTTCAACATTCGGAAAAATCTCATGCCATGTATATTCAACAGGGTCGTTGATAATCTCCAATACTCCATCATAGAGAGAGCGAGTCAAAATACTACTATGTGCAGACGACAAGTTAAAATCATTCGGGAACCATCCACCAACAAGTGAAAGAAAGAAATCTTCAAGAGTCGATTTGCCACAGCCAGGAGGTACGCTCAATGCAAATATATCAAGCTTATCGTCCATCAGGTCTTGCAACGAACTTATAATATTATGCTGCAAAAACACATTTCTTCGTGGCTCATAGAATCTTTCTTTCGGGATTCTATTCTTCTCGAGATATAGCAATCCACTGTCTACTTGACGATTCTGTGCTTCCAACAGCAAATATTTCCAGTAAATATCATCAAAATCTCCACTTCCAGTAATGGCAGCTTTCCTTTCTGCGATATTGTGTGCATACTGGCTTACCTTTATTCCCATCTGTTGCGCATCTGGATTATCCTTGAAAGGAAGGTCAATATTCATATTTAACAGCAGATCAAGGCAGTCTTTCTGGTTTTGATAGACCGTCATATCGCCATTAATGATTTGATTCAAAATTGCCCGATACCATTCAAGCGAACCTTCTGTATAATTGCTCATAAAAAAAGAACCAGACCTCCCCTCTTGTTTTAGGTTTTAGTCTGGCTCTGTGGCTCTCTGACTGATTTATTTATTATTCAGCATTCTCATCGGCTGTCATATCTCTTGTATCTACGATGGTAGAAGTGTTACTTCCCTGAATCTTCGGAACTTCACCGTTCCATTTATCAATTTTCTGTTTTTCAATCAGTTCAGGAGTAAGTGATTCTGCAATTTTTCTATTTGCTTCGGCTTCGGCTTCAGCTTTAATCTTAATCGCTTCAGCTTTACCTTCTGCATCAATTTTGGCTTGTTCTGCCTGAATAGCTGCTTTTTCTTTTTCCTGTTCAGCAGCAATCAGTGCAACTTCTTTATCTTTATCAGCTTGTACTTTGGCTGTTTTAGCTTCGATATTTGCAAGCTCAAGTTCCTGTTGTGCATTTACTTTCTTCTGAATTGCAGCCTGTGTCTCATCATCAGTAGAAATTGAAGTAAAGTTTACTGTATCAATAATGATTCCGTATGGTTCAAACTTCCGTTTAAGATATTCGTCAAGTGCTTCATTCAGTTCCTGACGCTTATCACCGAAAACATCTGTTACTGGATACTTCGCAGTTACTTCCTGCGTCCATGCTTTCATCTTTGGTTTAATAAAGGTATTTTTCACGGATTCCCCGGATTGACCTTTAAACTGAGTAAATACATCAGTTACTCTGCTTTGGTCGAATTTGTACGAAAATTCCAAATCAACTAAAAGAGATTTTCCATCTGCTGTTGGCGTCTTAAAACTTTCGTCTTTTGGAGAATCGCCTTTATCTTCAGATGTAAGATAAGACTGTTCGATTCCAACAGAATACAGTGAAGTTTTTACTGTAGGTGAAATTAGATGCCATCCCTGTGTAAGTACATTCTTTGAGATTCCCCCGTTCATTTTGTACTCGACTGCAATGTAACCGGCAGGAACCCTCACACTGCACTTTGCAACGCATATAAGCCCTGCAATGATCACAACAGCTAATCCAATTCCACCTAAAAGTCCTTTTTTCATTCTTTGTCCTCCTCATTTTGACTTTCATCTTTATTTAACTCATCAATGGCATTTCTGCCAATGTGATTCAATAATTTACCTAGTGGCTGAAATAATTTGTAAAGCAGAAACCATACTGCCACTGCTCCGCATATCACTAGAAATATAAATACTGGATTCATAAATTCACCTCAATCTGGAATCCCTAACTGTTTATAAGTAAATATAGCTGTATACTTTTTTCCACATTTGTAGCAAGTTTCCGTAATAGTGCAAGTCTTTTCTTTGTCATTACATTTCGATTCTGTATCCGAACTTTTAAACTTGCATCCACCTGTCAGAATACATTTAATCCGTTTTGTGTTCATCTTGTTCTCCTTGCAAAACTTTTCTGATGCAATCCTCAACAAGTATAAAGTCTTTATATGACATACGCATCTCGCAATTGTAAAAATGCTTTCCAATTTCATTTACAATTAATTTATAAATTCTAAACTTGGTTTCTTCCGAAAGTTCGTCCAGTTCCACGGGTTTAGTCTTTTGAAGTTCTTCCGCATCGCTGCCGTCTGTTTCAATTTTTGAACACGCACAATCATAACAAGTACTCATACATTCACCTCGAATAAATTTACATTATTTTCTAAACCACCAAATATGTTTATCAAGAATATCTGCTTTTACATCATCATCAACATAACATTCACACTCCTCACCTGCAAATTCTGCCGGTGTTGTAAATTGTGGTATTCCATCTGGTTCCAATATGACACACGCCTGTCCAGAAATATAGCTTGTTACAACGGCTGGTTCGCTACGCCACCAGACTTTTCTTCCGATAACATTTTTGTCAAAATCAATTTCGTTCAAATTCATTGGGTGTTCTAAAAAATCATTAATCATGCATTTCGCACGTTCAATACCGCCTCTTACATCACAGAATTTTTCACCGTTTCTGGTTATAAACACGTTTCCGATTGTTCCAGCTTCAAATTCACCGTGTTTGTATCTTGCATGATTATAAGGTGCATAATTTATGCCCCAACATACAGGCTCTCCATCGAATTGAATCAGATTCTCATAACTCGGTTTTTCATTTCTTGGATAAGCCCATAAATTGTTATTTCCGTACTTCCCACCAATTGTATGTATATAGTCTTCTATCAAAACAACAAAATAGGGTTTTTCATTAATTACAGTATCCCAATTCATTTGACGCATTTTTAATTTGGAAATGTCTGTATCTCTATCAATTAGCCTAATACTCTGCATTTAATACTTCCTCCAAGTTTCATACATTCACCTCAAACTCTTTCTTACAGTTGCTACCCTTGCATTTCAATTTAAGATGCCGAATTTTTGTCTCTGGGTTAATCAGAAGTGCTTTCTTCTCGCAAAAAGGACAGCAATACCACAGTTTGCCATTGATGTTCTTTATTAATGCCCGTCCGTCCCACGGCTCAGGTGGATTCATTGCCTGAGAGAAATCTATTCCCTCTGATTCAAATGCTGATTTGATACTCATTATTTCTCCTGTTCTTTTTATGCTTAATACCTTTATGTTTCCGTTTGAGATAAATCCTCATTTTACTTCTTACGTTCTTGCTGAATTGATTGTTGAATTTTCTTTTTCTCTTTCTCCCGGCAATCTGTCTTATTTTGTGCTTTCCATGCATTTTAAGATAATTATTACAATACGGAACAATACACATATCGTTCATTAACGGAGAAAAATACTTTTTGGGTACAGTTTCTATCCAAGGAATATTACGTAGACGCATATTATCTTTCACGCTTTCTCACTCCTTTATGTCCATTCCTCTTCCAGCTTTGTAACAATCTGCTATATATGTTCTATGTACATCTTCCATACCATTAATAGCTTTTCTCATTGCTTCTGCCATTTTTTCATCATAATATGTATTCCTAATGTGTAGCTTGTTTTCACACGGATTAACGCTTATTGAATCTTCTAACAATGGATATTTCTCGCCTAAAAATATAGGCATATCTCCATATCCGCTCTGAGATAGAGTATTGAGTTTATTTAATAATTGATTAACAGTAATCTGTTTACTCATAGAGCACGTCTCACTTTCTTTCTTCCTGCAATCCTACGTTTCTTTGGTTGTTTGTGCATTTTTAGTCCGTTATTAGTTATGCAGATTCCATATTTTGTCAATGAGTAAGTATAGCCAACGCATATATTTGGAAAGCCATCACTATTCATGATTTCATGAAAATTTCCGATAGAATCTTCCACAAACAGTGACATGATATTCTTCTCGCCCATATCAGCTCAGCCCATGAATCTTTCTCAGATTCGCATATCGGTCAACAAGTACGTCCAACGTAGTCTGAAACTGTTTAATCGTAATGCAATCGGACTGGTGCTGTCTGTGATATTTTGCGATTTCTACAGATTCGTCGTAAAATGATGTATCTGCCTTTTCGTCCACCTGTCTTTTTAACTCATTGTTATAAGCGCACATTTTATCCAGTTCAGCCTGAAGCTCGTTGATTTTATTATCCTTGTCTAAAATCTCATGTTGCTTTACTTCTCTCTCATCAGCCAACCGAACAAGTTCTTCTTTCAACTGATCTACTGTCCAGCTCTTCAAATCTTCAATTCTCATGGCATCCTCTCCTATCTTGTAGACCACGTAACTATTTTATTCTTGCACTGTGGGCATATGATATATTTCTGCTTACGTCCACGTCCAGATGGCATATTTGTAGAAAACATTTTTTCTATGCATTCTTCTTTAACATCTTCTTTTTCATCGTACTGCAACACTGCTCCGCATTTTCCGCAATTTATTCTTTTTAATGTTCCAGGAACTAAAATTTTAATCATTTTATATCACCATATTCCTCTATTAGTGTTTAATTCTCCAAGAACGTTAGGCTGACAATCTTTTTTATCAAGTAATGTGGCATTTGCGTTATAAATTGTCTTAATCCTATCAGATTCGAGATAAAATTCACTATGAAATTTAGTTTTGCAGTTCATGCAAATCCATTCTGCGTCAGTTCTCAAGCCTGCAGCATCTACATCACCGCAAAAGAAATCCACTCCTGTATTGATTACTACTCCTCCGCAAAACGGACATTTACGTTTGTCTCGTAACGATAAATTATTTTCCATAATTTTATTTTTCTTGCCCTCCCTGTGCTTTATTTGACACTCGATCATCTTTGCTACATTCTCACGTTCCTGTTTTATTCCATGCCCCTGACGAAATAACTCGCATTCGAGAATATTTCCACATCTGGAACATTCGTCTTTGATTTCTTTGCCGAATACTTTCATTCCACATCTCCGTATATCAGCAGTTTAATAATTTGCTCTTCTGTAATTTCCTTCGCATTGATTCCAAGCCATAAATCTTTATATTGCAAAGAATTATATAGTTCATTAATTCTACTTATCCGCATTTCAAACGGTTTGTCACTTTGTAAGAAATAACTAGCTGCACCACGAAGTGTTTTTGTTCTATGAGGTGAATTAATAATAAAAATCCCTACAGTACATGTTTCCGTTTCCAAAATAAACGTTTTCCTATTGAACTGCACTATCGGTGTTTTGTTATGTATTTTATTAAATAATTTTATTAGAAAATAATCTGCATCTTTATAATCAACCGCCACGTACAACGCTGATATTTTACTCATTTTCAACACCCTCCCAGTATTTACAACAATCGTCCAGACATCTAAAGTCTGCACAATGTTCACTGTCACCATTACAGCAGACACCTTTGCATACTTCGTACCATTTACACGTGCAACAACATTTACATACTTTTGTGTCTAATTAAAAAATCCAGTGTGCCGACTTGAACGGCATAAATCTCCCAACGAGAAACACTGGAACCGAACGAAGTAAGAGAAAAATTCCAATGATTGCAGTTCATTGGAATCGGAAAGACAGGAATCGAACCTGCGACACATAGCTTACAAGGATATTGCTCTACCACTGAGCTACATTCCGTACCGCCTATAACGGCCAGTTCTCCGAAAAGGAACTGGGTTGATTCACACATCACATGCTTTCGGACCGGATGAAAATATCCAGATAAGCATTAACCTTTCCATCGTAAAACGCATGAACTAGATGGTTCTTTTAGAATTGCCGACTATCACTTCTCACGGCCCGTGGTCTCATCTCTCTAAAAAGTTTTTTACGCAAACGCCTAGTGAGTTGTACGTTTACGCTCATGCGTAAATCCACCTGAGGCATAGACCGCCTGTATACAAACAGCTTAACTCTAAGCGGATTAAGTTGCAGGAGACGGATTCGAACCGCCGTTCTCAAGGTTATGAGCCTTGCGAGATTCCTCTTCTCTACCCTGCGAATGGGAGAATGCGGAGTTGAACCGCCCTGGTACTGTTAATCAGCCCTCTGCCCCTTATGGTATTGTTCTCCCAGAACCCGGATTGCACCGGGTTAGCAATATGTTTATCGTGTTATGCTTTCCACTAGGCTGTTTTATACCGTGCCAGCCCCACGGAGTTGTTTCGGATATTTATGCCCTATAGGTTATATAGAGCGAACCTTGTACGGACTCCTGCATTCCTTAAAACTCCTAGATTCGTCAACCCATTAAACTCCGGAATGCCACCAGATAAAGTGAAGTCGTAGCGCGTAACTCGTCGCCGTATCACCCGGTTATCGCAGTCCTTTCGATTCTCAATTATCTGGTAAAAATTTTTCCATCCAAGATAACGGCTCAGATGGCATTTGATGGAGAAATGGACATTCTGGGGTTCGAACCCAGGACCGCCCGGTTATGAGCCGGGTTCTCTGACCTGCTGAGATAAATGTCCTAAGTAGAGGCGTTATTAGGCAACTCAAGAGTAACGTTCCTCTACTGTTACGGTTCATACCCTCACAGCCGTAACAAAGGGTCTGATTGTTCTGCGCCATGCAGAATACCATCCGGGGCATTTGAAGTCCCTTTAATCATCCCCGTTGGGATAGATGGCACCTTTGAGGGACTATATCCATGTGTAAGATACAGTCAGCTGAGCTAGCGGGATTCGAACCCGCGAATACAGCAGTCAAAGTGCTGTGCCTTACCACTTGGCGATAGCCCATTGTTTTCCCGGGAAAACACTCCCGGGAAGTGATATATTCTGGTGTTTTAGAAAGCATCCATGACATTGTTAAGTCCGCGCCAGTTACTTTACAGATGATCCGGGAAATAATTAATCTCATCGGTGTTTCACCAACGCAGACCTAAGCTACTCTGGATGCCTCGACCTGTCAGATTCAAAGGCTTTCCCGAACCTGAGAACGACAGGCTTCTGCTTTTCTTGTATTTTCACCCGTTCAATCAGTATGGTGAACAGGGGAATTTGTATTGTGAATGCTAACCACATTGGATTCTCCTTATAACATAAAAATCACAACTGCATTAACCGCGAAACAAATTTCCATCAATATAAATACTGCCGATGTTATTGGATTACTTTTCTTTTCGGCTTCATCCAGTAATATAAGGAATGTTAAAACCAATGTGAAAAATGCAATATCTAACATGGCTGCTACAAATTTTGCAAGAATCATTCTTTCTGTTCCTCTCCAATCATAAAATCGAGAATCTTACCAGCGGTTTCTTCTTCTGGCTCGAATGGCAGGCCGCATGTACAGTACTTCTCAATCGCTGTTTTAAGGCTTGCTTTGAAGCCATTGTAAACTTCTCCATGTGTAAGAAGTTCGTGCCTTAAAATGGCTACTGCGTACGTAACAGTTACAGAGTTAGTATTGTTCATTCATCAATTCCTCCATTTCCTTTACGCTGATTCCGACTATCCCGGCGCTATCCTTGCTGTCTGTAGCTTCGAAGTGTGCTTTAGGATGCTGCGGGTACATAAACTCGAACATGAGGTAATTTGCTGCATCCACGAGATATTCTGTGTTTCCGGTAGAATTATATTTCTCAATACACCGTTCCATAGACGTGAGTGCCTGCACGTTCCCAGTTTTATAATTCTTCCTGGCAGGACCGTATTTATGATAGCTTACCTCGACTCGATTCTTTCGAAGTTCATCGAAGCGTTCGCTGTATTCTTCTGAAATCATGCTTCTTCTGCCTCCCCAAAATATTTCTTGTACAATTCATAATCGTTTTTGCCAATCAGATCTTTGACCCTGTGTGTTTTTTCCATTCGAAGATTGCTATACGTAAAAATTGTTTTATCAACCTGTATACGGTATTCGCCAACATCAGTTATTCCACTTTCAGTTTCGATTTTCGCTTCAGCTGAGAACCAATGCCTATTCGGAGTTAAGAAATAAACTCTTTGTGTGCTTACTCCAAGCGAGATATATTCCATACTTGATTCGTCCGCAAAAATCCTTTTTGCCGTTTCTGTATCGTACAACATTCCATTTTCCAGAACAGCTTTCTTGTGATGATATTCATACACCTTGTCATGCATTAAAGATTTTTCAAGCGGATGATCATTTTCATCCTGAATGGCAAAACCGCCTTTTTTATTTTTTAAAAATTTTTTAAGTATCGACATTTGCCTACCTTCTCCGAAAATATTCTGCCAGGGCTTCCCTTGTGATCTGCGATACGCTTTTACCGGTTCGATTCTTCTCAGATATAAGCTTGTGCTCTAACTGGTACGGTAACCGGATCCGAATTGATTCGCCTTGTGGGTTATTCTTTTTCATAGGCAGTATCCTCAGCTTACAATTTCAATAGGATATCCGAAATGTTTCTCTAATTCAGTTATTGTTATCTTACGCGGTTTCTTTATTTCAATATCAACACGCTGCACTGTGCCATTTTCGGTTTTTGCAATTCCCTTTCCAGTGTAGTTTTCGGTTTCTTCATTTGCGTAGACGCTTAAATGTTCATATCCATATGTTCTACACCATCTTGCAGCTAAGTCGGCAATTTTCCTCAAGTCTTCCCTTTCATCTCCAAATAATTCAGAATACCTAACTGCTTGTTCGAACTCACTCGGTCTTATCTTCTCAGGAGATATAACCTGCTTATATGGACTTCCGACAAAATGGAAAAATCTACATGGTTCCATTGCTTTTTCACCTTTTGGTAAAGAAAAACCTTGTGCGACCGCTTTCTTTAATAAGTGTTCGGATTCGATATCGCTTTCTGTAACAACAGATTTGTTCGTAAAATCAATCATTCGCATTGCCCTCCAATAATTTATATAAAGTACCTCTTGAAATTCCCATAATTTCTGCAAATTGGACTTTCGTAATCTCTCCATTCTGCCATCTGGTTTTAGTGCTTTCAAAAAGTTCCTTATCAATTTCTTTTTTTGCACGTCCCTTATACTTGCCCTGAGCTTTTGCAATTTCTATGCCCTCTCTCTGTCGCTGTCGAATACTTTCTCGTTCTCTCTGCGCCACATATGAAAAGACCTGTAAAACAATGTCTGCAATTAATTTTCCAGTCAAGTCTCTATTCAGCGTAGTATCGAGCAATGGCATATCTTGTACAATAATGTCCGCTCCAATCTCTTTGGTAATCTTTCTCCATTCTTCTGTAATCTCATCGTAGTTTCTTCCAAGTCGGTCGATCGAATGAATTATCAGTATATCTCCTTTGTGCATCTCCGAAATCATCTTCTGGTATTCGGGACGGTTGAAGTCTTTTCCAGATTTTTTATCCATATAAATCTTTTCAACTCCATCTGTTTTCATGGCTTCAATCTGCCTTGCTTCGTTCTGATCTACTGTCGATACTCTTACATAACCTATTTTCATATATACACGCCTCCGTTTCGTTATAAGTCAATTATACACTGTATTGTGTGTAATATCAAGTGATTTATACACGTTTTAGTGAATTTTAATTGATTTTTTCAACGTATGCGTTTATTATGTAATTAGGAGGTGATATTTTGGTATCTCAAAAAATCAAGCAAATAATGAAGATGAAAAAAGTTACAAATGTTCAGGTAGCTGAATATCTTGGCACTTCTCCACAAGCACTGGCAAATAAATTTTCAAGAGAAACATTATCTGCCTACGAGATGATTTCTATTTTAGAATTTCTCGGTTGCCGGATTGTTGTTGAAGCAATCCCGGATGTTGTCATTCAATTCAACACTGATGATCTTAAAAGGGAACCGTGATGGTTCTCTTTTTTATGCCTTAATTAGTTCCCGTCCTTGAAGCAACAGCTATAGTTTATTCTGCTCATATTTAAGCTCTCCGCAGCGGAGAAATCAGAAGCTGTGCCCGATTTCTGGCAGAGAAACCATTAAGGCTTATGGCTTTCGTGTTGCAATCACTATCTCTGCCATGAGGAACTCTTTTTTGCTTTTTGGGAAAAAAATTAAATCACAGGTTTGTTTGTAGGCAACCATTAATCATCTATTTTTACCTCAAACATTATCATTGCCTCATAAAGTCTTTGAGGAATTTTCCCTTTATATTGATTAGCAATTTCTTTTACATGTTTTTCCTTTATTTCCTTATATCTAAGGAAAGCTGATATTTGGTCTTTGTGTTTGTCTTTAACATTTTTTCCATTTACGCTGCATGATGAAATAAAACACTCTTTTCCTCTGTATACTCCAATAGGTAAATCTCCTCTTCTGTTTCTGGACCTAACAAACAAAGTGTTTATTCGTTTTGGAACAAAAATACAGTATTCCGGACAATACATTTTATTTCCATGGCACAATATATCTTTGTCAAGATTCATTTCTTCGTTATCAACTCGATAAAAGTTTCTGTCATACCAACTTTTAAATGTTAAAAAGTCCAGCCATTCATCGCACACTACAATTTCTTGTTCTTTGTAATTTTTGTATTTCTGTTCGCTTGAATAACACCTTTTCAACATATTTCTCCAAGTTAAGAAACATTGATCTTTGGGGTTTGAATGGTTATTACTGTTTCCTTTACCATATACCATTTAGTGTTCCTTTCTGCGTAACTCCTTTTTTGTTTTTTCGGGCGTTTCGGGTACTCACTCGTCCCATTCTAATACTTATATAGAGGGGGTCCCCGGTATCCATGCCGGACGCTACCATGGAAGCCCGCCGCCCCATGGGTTCCCGCTTCCCTGCCTTAACGCTGTTATCCGGAAGCCTTCGCCAGTAATCAAGGGAATATCTGGCGAAATCTATTGTCATATTGCACAAATATTTTTATTCTGTCCTGTGTTCATTTTGGGTACACCCTAAAAGAACATTGAACATTACTATATATTGTGTGTTAATCCCAGAAACTACAACATATTGTTACAGCTCCGGTTTTTCCATCTCTGGAAGCTCCAGCGCCGCCCTGTGTTTATCTGCGATCTGCTGCGCTGTCTGGTGTGGTATGCCGTCCTGCTGTGCTGTCTGAACTGGTGCTGTCTCTGCCATTCCGTAGGCTGCTTTTGCAACAAAAATCAAGTTGGCATTTGTGCCAGGCTGGTTATTCAATCTATTGACTGTACAATTCTTGCAGACATCGAACCATTTTTTAACCGTGGTGCCATGCGTTGAGCTTGTTCTATAGTCCCCACGCATCCAATCACTAAATGTTGACCGATTAATATTAACTAAAAAGCTAAATACTTCTAATGTCGGCAACACATTGTATTTACTACATACCCTGACAAATATATTAAATATATTATCCAGTAACTCTATATCATCATTACTTGGTTTCGGTATTCTATCAGCAATATAAAAGATCATATCAACAAAACTATCAGCAACAGTAGCTTTATATTCTTTCTGTGTATTAAATTCTTCAGGAGTTACTTGTAACACAGTGTTTATATATTCATCCACAAGCCTATATATATCATTCTCATATACTTCGATTCCCTGTTCTGTTACTGTTGTATTACTCTTTTTCACTGTATCACCTCCAAAAAATTGAAATAAAAAAAGACGACAAAACACGTTCGCAGATACAATCCGGGACTTTTCAAAGTCCCTTTCATCTTTCCGATCTGCTCGGTTTTAATCGTCTTAAATAGTCTTATTATTCTTATTGCCTTTCGGCTTATTCAATTGTTAACTCTGTTTTATCATACTTTTATATTACTGTCAACAGTCTATTTAATTTTATTTTTACCGTTACATTACTCTTATTAACTCTATATATCTATACAGTACTGTATAGCACATATATTAATAAACTCTAGGTCTCTAGAATCTAGGACGGGATTATAAAACCAGTTATTATATACTTATACGTTATGTAATACGGTCATTTTCTGGCCATTAAACACAAAAAACCAGACCTTCCGGTACTTTGTCCGGCTTGATCTGGCTGATTAATCAATATTTTTTTCACGCTCTGGCTTGCAGCTCCCGTCCTGAGTTCCGTCGCCTGTCGTTATTTTTTATTTTATCCACATTGGTTTTAAAAATCAAGTCCCAAAATAAAAAAAATTTTTGCTTGACAACTTCGGCGGTTTTGTGATATATGTATTTTAACAGCTTCGGCGGTGGGGCTGTTTACCGGCTGAGTGCCGCGCCGTCGTTACGCCGCCAGAATAAGACAGCAAAAAGCCCCCGGGATATCTCTCAGGGGCTTATTTTGCGTCTTTCCAAAATGGAAATATTAAAATAAGTCTTAACTTGTTCTTCCATGTATGAACCCTTGTACAAAATATAGTCTAGCTGCTCTGCACTCTTCCTCGTTCCCGTCAACCAGAACTTCTCCAATAGAACTGGCATTTGACTCATATTGTAAAGCTAAATTTTATCTTCCACTTTCATAGTAACTACATGGTGGCTCACATTTTCCAGAGCTTTTTACGCCTTTCCCACATATCATATTATCAAGTACATGTATACATGGTTTATGACTTTCTTCAATAATTTCCTCCGTTTCCTCTTGCTCCATATCGAGCCAAATTTCGCACTGCTCGCCGTCCTCTTCGTAACTGACAACCTCGCCAGCTTCCAGACGTTCCCGCCAGTCTTCCGGGTAGTTCTCCGGGATGTAAATACAGTTTCCCGGAAGGAATTGGTTGTTGCGTTTCTCATTAACTAAATATTCCATTTTTTTGTCCTCCTGTCCGCCCCCTCTCGGGGCTGTGTAATTGGTTTTCTTTAACGCATAGCCTGCTTTAAGAAAAACTCTAATTCTTCTTTGTAGTATTCTTTGCAATAAAATTTTGCTTTTGCTTTGTACTTTTCTTTTACTTCAAAGAAATCGTTAAATTGAGAATTTGCTCGTTTTATATTTCCAAGCTCGTAAGATTCTGCTTTGTGATTTACTTTGTTGTATCCTTTTTCTGGATTCGTAGAATCAAACATTTTAATCGCCATGTATTCAAAATGTCTTAAATTATGGTCCTTTAAATACTTTGGCAATAGATCAACTCTTGTTAGAGGATATGCGATAAATGAATTACCATTATCAAAATCTTTTTGAAAACTACTTGACGAATGTTTCCCTTTTTTTAGGCTATATAAATGCGTTTTCAATCTTTTGTGTATATTTCTAGTTGAGCCAATATATACTTTTTGATTGTCCATATTTACAATTATATAGACACCCGGGAAATCAGAATTTTCATTAATCCTAAATTGTTCTGTTTTCACTGCAACCACTTCCTTTCTATGGTTACAGTATATCATTTATTAAACTATGCGTCAAGTATTTTATTAAACTATTCTTCTAATTTTTCATTCTTTCCAATTCTTTCTGTATGCACTCCAGAACGAATGCAGACATCTTGACGCCTTTTAGATCGGCTGCTCTTTTTACGTCTTCCTTGGTTCCCTTTGGTGCCATTACTGTTATACGGTCGTACTTGTCTTTTTGATATTGTGCAATATATGAAAGTTCCTTTTCTTTCTCTTTAAATGCCATTTATTAACCCTCCTGTTATTGTTTGCTTTGATTATATCATTTATTAAACTATGCGTCAATCGGCTATGGGTTTTTATTTCGATATTTTTTTATTTCCTATTATATGTGCAGAAAAAACACTATTTTAAAAATAATACATTTTATTAAACTATGCTATTGACATTATTATTAAACTATGCTATTATATAACCATCAAAGGAAATAAAAAAGCCGGTTGCATCCTACCAAGACAGACAACCGGCACCCAAAAATAAAAAAGAAAGGGCGTTCTTATTGTAACAGGACGCAAGGTAAAAAACAATGACAAAATACAATTACATGGAAGCAGTAAAAGAAGACGTTAAAAATTATATTGATTGTGAAATTAATTTTACAGATTTTGACAGCCTGGAAGAACTGGAAGAAAAATTGAATGATGAACTTTGGGCAGAAGACAGCGTGACAGGTAATGCAAGCGGAAGTTATACCTTTAATCGTGCCACAGCTGAAAATTACGTAAACAGTAACAAAGAACTTGTTAACGAAATGGTTAGCGAATTTGATTGTAAAAAACAAGTGTGTGACTGGTGGATGAATGATAATTTCGAATCTATTGACGTTTCTATTAGATGTTACTTATTAGGCTCCGCAATTTCTGAAGTGCTGGACGATCTCGAAGAAGATTTTGACGAAGCACACAAAGAAATGGAGGTATGAACCGTGAAAAAATATACCTATTCCCAGTGGCAGCGAATCCATCGAAGAAAAGTTATTCATACCGCAAAAGCCTACTTGTTAGGCTTTGCGGCTGTTTCTTTCCCGTTCCTGTTGGTTGCTCATTATATTTTAATTGGTTATTAAGGAGGATTAAAAACATGAAAAAATTAACATTAGTAGAATATGGATGCACGGGAACAGGCTACGGAAACGGCTCAGACGTGCCGAATTGTAGAGTTCGTGCAGAATTTGACACGCTGGACGGTCTGCACGTTGTTGCAGATTTTGGCGGCTACCAGAGACGCGACGCAAATAAAAAAGGGTGCCCAGTGGTGCAACCTAACGCGTTACATGTAGATGGCACATATTACGACGCTGAGGGTTGCGGACGCTCTTACGAATATAGACTTGCGCAAAATGGATTTGATTTTTCACGTTTCGATTTCACAAAATCCGGAATTTTAGCATTTGTAAATGAGGTAACCGGGAAAAACTATACGGAAATCGAGTTTGCAAAAAGGATTTAGTTTTCAGGCATGACGGTTCCCGCCGGGTTCGATTCCCGGCAGCACCTTTTATAACCCGGCTCCCATGGGTACAGGGAAGAAAGAAAAGACATGAAGAATAAAAACAGCTATATCGCCGTACAGGGGACAGAGAACGGGAAAAACTATGCTTACGCTATCAAGGTTTCTGAAAGTGATAACTTACTTTCAAAACTGGCGATAAAAGGCATCGCAGCGGCGAACCTTTGCAGCACAAAGAAAGAAGCTGAAAAAGTTGTTTCGACTTGGAACGAAAATTTCAAAAACAACGGTTCATTTATGTTCGGGGAGGTGTTCTGTTAATGAACGAAAAAATAATTGACAAGCTGTTAACGTTGACAGCTGAAGAACTTGACAGTTACAGTGATTTTTTATCCGGTATTTTTCACAACGGAATTACCGATGATGAACTTATTTCAAAAATTGCAAAATATTTAGGACTGGAGGAATAAAAAAATGATCAGAATTAGAAAAGCCACGCAAAAACAAACCATCACCGCCATAAAAAGCGGTGATTTTTCAGAAGTCAAAAAGATAGAGGATGCAGCACGCCAGGAAGCGGAGAACGTTTTTCTTGCGGTCGCTTCCGGCTCTGTCCCACTGATCTGGTACGACTTGCCGCCGGTGCGGTGTCAGTCTGGGGCGGTGTCTTTTATGCGGTACGCTCTGCACCGGTCAACAAAAAAGGCAGATCATTTACAACTTTCCTGCATGGAGATAAAAAGCGGTCGCACAATTCCAACGTCTGATCGCCAGTATAGTATAACTGACGGCTTCCGGGAGTTTTTCCGGGACTTGCCCGGAGTCACAAATATAAACTATTTAGAGCAGTAAAACACTGCTCTTTTCCTGGTGTCCTGCATCCGCTCCGGGCGGCGGTGGTTCGTGACCTGTGCTTGGACTTCTCCGGGGCTTGTTCTCCGGCGTGATGCACATTGACAATTATATATAGTTGCATTAGCTTCTATTTGGCGTTTTAACGGCTTTTAGCGTGATTCTGGTATATTTTATCACAAGTATATAAAACCGCCTTAAATCTTCAAATATCGAGTTAATAACAGGGATTGACGACAGAGCGCAACGGTGTTATTATTACTTTGTATAATTGTGCGGACGCTTTGCCCGGTCTGGTCTTTATACTTCCGGATCGTGCGAAGCTAGGCGGGCTTTGTTCGTGATCGCTCCGGCGGTCTTGTTTCTGTACGCTTTTAGGCGTTTTTGCTTGGGCGGTTGTGCCTTAAATACTTCTATAACGCCGTATTTGGCTTTTTAAGCGTGTTTTATTCGCTTTCTGTATATTTTACCGTAGTTGCATAAAAACGCTTTTAAACCTGTTTTACAACGTTCTATTAGAATTGGTTTTGGCTCTGGTTGTGTCTGGCGCTGGTTTGGTACTTCCGCAGCTGTTACCGGTCCGCTCCCGGGTTATCCCCGGCGGGCCGTGTTGTTTGACTCTGGTTTTGCCAGATCATGCCGGGCGGTGGTCTGTTCCTGATCGGCTGGAGGTTCCCGGGACAGCTCCGGGACGGAACGAGAACACCAAGAAAATGTACGACAAGTCAGAAACATCATCAAAACCCGGTCGGTTTGAACTGGAAAAATATGAAAAAAATCGCAGAAATCTGAGATTAATTCAGACCTGCGACTTTTTTATTTTGTGCACTTTGTATATAATTTTCTATAACGTATCTCGGCGTGATGTGAATTTTTCATTTTAACACATTTAGCTCATCGTTTTTCATATTTTTCCTTCTTACGGCACCAGCAATCTTTGTTCTTCTTCTCTTCTGCCGGATTGTTTCTTTTTTTCTGCGTTTTGCCGCATCTTGGCTGATTGTTCCCATGCCTGCTCCTTTCCATATATTTCTTTCATATTCTGACTCCTTGAGTTAAGATTGATAATTGGTACGTCTACATTTAATTCATCCGGCACGATACCCACGATCACAACCTTCGTCGGTTCTATTGCATCCAGCATTTCCTTAAAATTCTCGCAAAACTCCATTCTGGCAGGCTTCGACCGCACTCTGCCATTCGTGCAGCACGATACTACACTTCTATGCGGTGTGCCGTCAAATATCCACGGCATTTCCTTTGGACTAATAATATTTACGGACGGAATAATTTTAACACCCATAATCGCCCAATAATAGCCTAAAGCATGGTTCCTGTACAGGTTGTAGATATTCAGTGCTGTCGGCATACCGTAGGCAATTGTAAAATCTGTGTTGCAAACAGAATGGAAGCATTTCAGGTGTTCGATATACTGATCCGGCTGATTCCATACCTGCAGAAAACTTTTGTCGTCAATGTAGAAATTCACCGTCAGGTCTTTATGGCCTTTCAATGATCTGGATTTTGAAGATGCAAAGTCAATCGACTTGCCCGGTGAGAAATCCACTTTTGGAAGCATTGGTATCTGAAACTGGCCGTCAAGTTCTGCACCGGTTATCAGGTATTCTTTCATTACATCATATGCGGTATGTATCACAACGTCACCTCCATACAACCATATTAGCATAATTTTGGCAACAAAAAAAGACCGCATTTCTGCCGTCTACGATGGTTTTTCTTGTGTCTCACACACAAGTTTTCCTCCTATGGTTTTAATTCGAATGTTTGTTCTGTTCCCTAGCCTGTTCCCTCGGCTATTTTACATACCCCTAAAAAGCA
>ERZ773116.1905-NODE-1905-length-18051-cov-6.780118_pt1 | contig 18051 bp, 15 predicted proteins | sample MGYA00580563_ERZ773116 | MGnify/ENA primary metagenome ERZ773116 (study PRJEB29015, sample SAMEA2737864) | human gut metagenome | biome: human gut; feature: human-associated habitat; material: faeces | place: China | collected 2012 ... | reverse complement strand
ATTGGTACCCTGCGCCAGGGAAAATACACGCGGGTGAAGATCAATGGAAAAGAGGTAAAGCGAAACGATGGAGAGCATGTGGTCATTGAAAACCACCATCAGGCCATCATTGATTACCGCACCTTTGCCACGACCCGCGCATTACGGGAAAAACGCACCCGTTCCCACTACCGCGGAATAAAAAAATACGACAATTTCTACTCAGGTTATCTTGTTTGCGGAGATTGCGGTGCGCCGATGTTCTCCATGAGCAGAAACGATTTGAAGCCTGCCTATACATGCGGCACATATCATCGCAGAGGGCTTGCCGGCTGCACGTCTCACCATATTCGTGTGGACAAGCTGGATGAGCTCCTGAAGAAATATGTGCGCAAGGTGAAGGAATGCTCCGCGGAAATGCTTGCAAAACTAAATGAAGATCTGCGCCAGGAGGAAAGCAATGTGGTGGAGACAGAGCAGTCTGCGGACCATCTCGCTGAAATCCTGGAGGATCTGCGGGAGGAATTAAAAGCAACGAAGCGTCAGAGGATCCGCGACATCCTGAAGCATCCCGATCAGGAGTCGTTGCTTGAGGAGACATATGACGAGTTGGAAAGTGACCTCCAGAAAAGAATTGAAGGACTGACACACCAGATCGATTTGCTATCTGACAAGCGAAATACCATTATTCAGGTAAATCGAGCAGCAAAGACGGCGATGGATGTTTTTGACGATATCCTGAACAAGGAGAAGCTGGAACGCAACGATCTGGAGCTGCTTGTAGATGAAATACGGGTCTTCGAAGACCGGCTTGAGTTAAAGCTGCAGCCGGATGTTGACAGCATTCTTCAATGCAGCACGATGGAGCGCACCATAAATTTTCCTGATGGCACGGGAGATATCTCATCTATTTCTATTGTCCAGAGCGCAAAACAGCGCCCAGACAAGGTCTTCCGTGCCAATGTCATCAACAACGGGTCGCCCTCGCGGATACGCATGGTGCGGCGGATCTCCTTGGGGATGACAACGCGTCCCAGATCATCGATCCGGCGCACGATCCCTGTTGCTTTCATCTATAATTTCCTCCAGTCAAAGCAAAATTTACAAAGGTAGTATCCGCGCGGCACCAAGTGAATATGCACATCCGCCGCGCCGCCATTTTTTACCGCCCACCATGGAAAAAGCGGAAGCTGTGGCATTTATCACTGAAAAAATCCCGCAAAATGCATATACTATCCGCAAGAAAACATAAGGCTGAGAGGAGAGTATGACCATGAAACAGACGAAATACGCAGGTACCCAGACCGAGAAAAATCTGCTGGCGGCCTTTGCCGGCGAATCCGAGGCCCGCAACAAATACACTTTCTTCGCCTCCAAGGCCAGGAAGGAGGGCTACGAGCAGATCGCGGCCCTGTTCCTCAAGACGGCGGAGAACGAGAAGGAGCACGCCAAGCTCTGGTTCAAGGAGCTGGAGGGCATCGGCGACACCGCCGAGAATCTGCAGGCCGCCGCCGAGGGCGAGAACTACGAATGGACGGACATGTACGAGGACTTCGCCAAGACCGCCGAGGCCGAAGGCTTTACCGAGCTGGCCCACCGCTTCCGTCTGGTGGCCGCCATCGAGAAGCACCATGAGGAGCGCTACCGTGCCCTGCTGCACAATGTGGAGATGGCGGAGGTGTTTGCCAAGAGTGAGGTGAAGGTGTGGGAGTGTCGAAACTGCGGCCACATCGTCATCGGCACCAGCGCTCCGGAGGTGTGTCCCACCTGCAACCACCCCCGTAGCTACTTCGAGGTCCGCGAGGAAAACTATTGAGCGCAAAAAAGAGACACCCGAGAGGGTGTCTCTTTTTATGCACGTTACACCTGCGTCAGCGCCCGGGCCTTCCGGATGCTGTACGCACCCTCAATGGCTACCAGCAGTACCCAGCCCGCTGCCACCGCCGCGCAGATGCCGTAGATGCCCCACACGGGGATCAGCAGGTAGGACAACACCACCCGCAGCAGCACCTGCAAAAGCGATGCCACCATGGTCAGCCGCAGCTGCCCCAGCCCGCGGAAGAAGCCCTGGATGACCTCTCCCAGATAGGCGAACACGTACAGATACGCCATGGTCCCTGTGTACTTCGCCCCTGCGGCGATGACCTGCGGGTTGTGGGAGAAAATGCCCACGATGCGCTCCGGCAGCAGGAAGCACACTGTGGCCAGCACGGCAATGAGTGCCAGCTCCGCGCAGACGCTGACCCGATAGAACCGGCGGGCCCGTGCCTTGTCGCCGTGCCCCAGATTCTGGGACAGGCACACCACCATGGCGGCGCTGATGCCCTGGGAGAAGCAGAACAGGAACTGCTCCGTGCGCAGCGACATGTTATAGCCCGTGACGGTGCTGGTGCCCAGCGGCGTCAGCATACCCTGCACCAGCAGCCGTCCGATGCACACCACAGCCTGCTGCAGCGCCGCCGCCCAGGCATAGGACAGCACCATGCCGCCGGTCTGGCGGTGGAAACGCAGGTCGCCGCGCCGCAGTACCAGCGGCGGGCAGCGCAGCTGGGCGTACATGATACATGCCGCCGCGGAGATGGCCTGGCACAGCACCGTGGACAGCGCCACGCCCCGTATGCCCCAGCTCAGCACCCCTGCAAACAGCAGATCCAGCGCGGCGTGGAGCGTGGAGGACAGCAGCAGGATGACGAACGGCGTGCGGGAGTTGCCGCAGGAGCGGAGCATGGCGGCATAGTAGTTGTAGAGGAAACAGAAGATAAGCCCCGCGAACACCAGCTGGAGGTACACCGCCGCCTGCTGGCACACGGCTTCCTCCGTGCCCTGGGCCCGCAGCAGCAGGGGGGACAGAAGGATGCCCGCCGCGGAGATAAGCGCCGTCAGCACCGCGCCGCCGATAAGGGACGTGGCATTGAGCCGCCGCATCCGGTCCCAGTCCTCCGCGCCGCAGAAGTGGGCGCACAGCACACCGGCGCCGATCGTGCCGCCGATGATGAGTGCATTGGCCACGTCCACGATGGGGGAGGCCACGCTGATGCCGGACAGCGGCAGGTCGCCCAGAAATTTCCCCACCACCACGGCGTCCACGATGCTGTATAGCTGCTGAAAGACGTTGCCCAGAATGATGGGCAGCGCGAAGTAGAGCAGCGTCGGAAGCGGTGCGCCGGACAGCAGCGCCTCGTGGCTGCCGGACCTGTTGTACATCCTACCACCTGCTTTCCTGAATTTACCACCGGTAAGCCTATCACATATCCCTCCGTTTGTCCACATCCACTCCTGTTTGTCCGCAGGGGAGCAGCGGAGGAGGCCGCATGCTTCCGCCGCCGGCGGACGCTACGCGGTTTGCCCGAATTCTGGACGCGGAGATCTGCCGGATTTGGCAAAAACTGCATTGACCGCGGGAAAAACGTCCTCTATAATAAGTCCCAGGAACAAATTAGCGCGAAGGAGAACTACGCATGAACGAGATCTATGTTACCGGACACCGCAATCCGGACACGGACTCCATCGTGGCCGCCATGTCCTATGCCGCCCTGAAAAACGCACTGGGCGAGAAGGAGTACGTGGCGGTGCATCTGGGGACCATCAGCGATGAGACCAACCGTATGCTGGAGCGGTTCCATTTCAAGCCGCCCCGCTGCATCCAGAATGTCCGCACTCAGGTGCAGGATCTGGATTTCGACCGCCCGCCCTGCCTGGACGCCTCCGTCACCATGGACCGCGCCTGGAAGCTGATGCGGGACCAGAAGATATCCGCCATCCCCGTGGTCAATGAGGACGGTACACTCTATGGTATGCTGTCCGCCGGCGACATCGCCACCTTCAGCCTGAACACCGTGGGCGACCCGAAGGTGGAGGAGATCCCCCTTTTCAACCTGCTCAGCGTCATCGAGGGCCGCATCATGGGCGACGGCGGCGAGCTGGTGGACAGCGTCAGCGGCACCGTGTCCATCGCCCTGCCCCAGAACTGTGAGAACCTGCTGTTCGACAGCGCGGACAGCATCGTCCTCTGCGGCAGCCAGCCGGACATGATCCGCCGTGCTCTGGATAGACAGGTGGACTGCCTGATTTTGTGCCAGACCGATGTGGAGCCGGAGTGGCTGGAGAACGCGGGGAAGACCTGCGTCATCTCCACGCCGCTGGATGCCAGCCGCGTCCACCGCCTGATCTATCAGGCCACGCCCATCAGCCGCCCCTGCGCCACGGACGACCTGATCTCCTTCCATATGGACGATTATATCGACGATGTCCGCGAGGTGGTGCTGAAGAGCCGCTACCGCTGCTACCCCGTGCTGGACGCGGAGGAGAAGGTGGTGGGCACCCTGTCCCGCTATCACCTGCTGAAGCCTCGCCGCAAGCAGGTGGTACTGGTGGACCACAACGAGCTGGCCCAGACCGTCCCGGGCATCGAGCAGGCGGAGATCCTGGGCATCATCGACCACCACCGTCTGGCGGACATCCAGACCCGGCAGCCCATCTCCGTCCGCAACGAGCCGGTGGGCAGCACCAACACCATCATCACCTCCATGTACCAGGAGCACGGCGTCACGCCCTCGCCCCACATGGCGGGCCTGATGGCCTCGGCCATCCTGTCCGACACGGTCATGTTCAAGTCCCCCACCTGCACCAAGCGCGACATCGCCATGGCCGAGCGCCTGGCCCGCATTGCCAAGGTGTCCCTGAAGGATCTGGGCCGCGAGCTGTTCAGCGGCAGCAACGACGGCAAGTCCGCCGAGGAGCTGCTGCGCAGCGACTTTAAGGAGTTCCACATCTCCGAGCAGGTGCTGGGCGTAGGGCAGATCACCTGTATCGACTCCCAGAAGCTGATGGAGCGCAAGGAGGAGCTGCTGGACGCCATGCGCAAGGTCTGCCGTACCCACAGCTACGACATGGTGATCTTGATGCTCACCGACGTGCTGCAGGAGGGCAGCCAGCTGCTGTATATCGGCAGCGACGATACCATCCGCAACGCCTTCGGCGTGGAGCCTAAGGACAACACGGTGTTCCTGCCCGGCGTCATGTCCCGCAAGAAGCAGGTCATCCCCATGCTCACCACCCTGTGGGGCTGATTCGTCCCCAACCGTACATCGCAGTCCCTCCGGCCCTGTGCCGGAGGGGCTGTTTTCGCAAAAAAATACCCCACGCCTCCGCTGTGGGATATTTTTTCGGAAAACAGGTGCGCTCCGCCGCGCCCTGTGGTATACTGCGCATAAAGGCGTCGCGGCGTGGCCGGGCGCGGAGAGGAGAAACGCCATGGAATTCTGGAAGATGAACGGCGCGGGCAACGACTTTATCGTGGTGGACGACCGGCGGAACGCCGTGCCGGACCACCGCTGGCCGGAGTTAGCCCGCACCCTGTGTCAGCGGCATCTGTCCATCGGGGCCGACGGCCTCATGGTGGTGAAGCCGCCTGCCTGCGGCGGCGATTATCGGATGCTGTTCTTCAACTCCGACGGCTCCATGGGGGAGATGTGCGGCAACGGCGCCCGCTGCATCTGCCGCTACGGCTACGAAAACGGCCTGGCCGGCGATGTGCAGCGGGTGGAGACCACTGCGGGCCTTGTCACCGGCTGGCGCATGGATCAGCGGCAGTATCGGGTGCGGCTCAACGACCCCTGCCATATCCGCCTGGACGGCAGGGCGGAGGTGGATGGCCGCACTTACGACTATGCCTATCTGGAGCTGGGCGACCCGGGCATCCCCCACGCGGCGGTGCCCATGGCGGGCTTGCGGGGCTGCGATCAGGCGGCGCTGTTCCATCTGGGCCGTCAGCTCCGGTACTACAAGGACTTTCCCAAGGGCGCCAACGTCAACTTTTACGAGCTCATCGGCCCAGACCACGTGTACGAGCGCACCTACGAGCGGGGTGTGGAGGACTTCACCTACGCCTGCGGCACCGGCACCGGCTCCGTGGTGACGGTGCTGACGCTGCTGGGCAAGGTGTCCGGCAAAAACGTACAGGTGGACATGACCGGCGGGCGGCTCGTCATCGACGTGGAGCGCGACGCCGCGGGCCGCGTTGCCGACCTGTACCTCACCGGCCCCACCAACATCGTCTGCAAGGGGCAGATCACCGATGAGACGCTGCCGCCGGACAGCGGTATCTGATGCGGGCCGGCTGCCGTACTGTCATAGTGCCAAAGCCGCCAAACAGCCGTACTTTTCTGCATATAAAAGCAGGACAGTTCGCAGAACTGCCCTGTTTTTTGCGCTTTTTCAGCAGCTTTCCCTGTTCTGGGGATTGGGGATATTCACGGCGATGCCGTTGACCTCCACGCCCTCGTCGGCGGGGATGAGGATGTATTTCCGCCCATCGATGACCCGTGCCTCGATCATGGCACTGTACTCCGGCGACACGGAGATCTTCACCTCCGGCGTAGTGATCTGAAACTTGCCGCTTTCCATCAGGTTCCTGGCGTCCAGCGCCGCGTCGTCGCCGTACTGGCGGCGGCACTCCTCCTGAAAGGCCTCGGCCTGCCGGACGGTAGCGCCGCTGCCCGCCAGCATGTCACCCACCTCGTGGAGCGTCAGCGTCAGGGGCTGGGGGTCGCGGCTCTCCTTGTGCTCCACGATGCGCTGGCGCAGCTGCTCGTGGACGGACTGCACCACATCGTAGCTGCAATCCTGCTGCAGCGTGTCGCCCAGCGCCGTACCGAAGGCATTTTTCTGCTCCTCGGCGGACAGCGGCGGCGTCACGCGGAATACCGCGTCGATGACCTCCTGATGGATCTCAGCGGCGTTTTTGCTGTAAAACAGGGCGTTGTAGATGTTGGCGGCGCGGTCATCAAAGGCGGGGAACAGGAATCCCAGCTCCGGCGGCAGCGCGATGTGACCGGTGGACGCGCTGTGGAAGCCGCTGTTCTCATTGTTGTATTTCAGCTCCAGCGTCGGGGCTTTTACGGGGCAGATGCTGCACAGAAAGTACTGGAACACCGTGTCGGAGCCGTCGGAAAACGTCTCGTCGTCGCGGCCCTTATAGGGCACATCGTAGGTGTCGGCAGCCAGCAGGATGAGATAGTTGGTCTCGCCCATGTCCATGGCGTCGATGATGCGGCGGTACAGGGCCTCCCGGGCGTCCTTATCCTGCGCGCTGCTCTGCCGCACGGCCTGAAGCAGGCGGTGCTCGTCGCTGCCGGCCACCTGCGCCGTGGAAAATTCGATGTTGATGAGGTTTCGGCCCAGCCCGCCGGACAGAGCCTTTTTCAGCAGCCCCAGGTACATCTCCTGCTCCTCCTGGGACATGAGTCCCATGGATTCGTCGATATAGGCGATGATCTCGCGGCTGCTGTTGACGTAGCAGCCGTAGATACGGCTGATGGAATTTTTATCCAGCTTGAAGCGCCGGCGTATCTCGTTGAGCTCTTTCTGATTCATAGATGCCTCCTTACCGATGACGGGGGATATTGTACCACATCGCGGCGCGGCAGGCAACTGGCGGGAGACGTCTTTTTCACCCCACCCGAAATACCGATCATACCAAACAAAGGAGCGGTGGAGCGGCTGCCGGCGGTGAACATACGGGAGAAGCGGGAGCTCCTCACCGTGGGAAAGAGGGGAGGCGGACAAGTGTATGTGCTGCCGCGTGTGACGTACATAAGAACAAAGACAGCCCCTTCGGCGCATGCCGGAGGGGGTGTCTGATATTGGTGTCAGGCTTCGCGATAGCCCAGGGCGGCGGAGATCGTGGCGGCGGTGGCGCAGACCTGCTCCACTGCGCTGCGGAACTCGTCGGAATGGGTGCTGCGGAACATGCCGATGACGCCCACGGTGTAGCGCACGGTACGGTCCACCGTGTAGACCGGCGCGGAGATGGACCGCAGGCCGATCTTGTACTCGCCGTTTTCGATGGCGAAGCCGTCGGTGCGGCAGGCGTCCACCTCCTGCAGCAGGGCGGATACGTCCGTGATGGTGTGGGGGGTGAACTGCGTCATGCTCTGGCGGCGCAGCAGCTTCTCTGCCTGGGCGCGGGGCATATGGGCCAGAAAGACCTTGCCCTGGGACGTACAGTAGATGGGCAGGCGGGCGCCGGCGTCCGACACGATGCGCAGCTTGTCCCGGGCTTCCACCTGGTCCAGGGTGATGACGCTGCCGCCCTCGCAGATGGAGAGCATCACCGATGCGCCGGTGCGCTGGGACAGATGCTCCATGTAGGGGCGGGCCACGCGGGAGATGTCCCACTTGCGCTCCACCTGACGGCCATACTCAAACAGGCGCAGGCCCAGGGCGTACTTGCCCTCCGGCGTCTGGGTGATGACATCATAGGCCCGCATGGTGGTCAGCAGGCCGAACACCGTGCTCTTGGGGTAGCCGGAGCACTCCGTCAGCTCCGCCAGGGTCAGGGGCTTTTCCGCCCGGCTCAGGGCCTGCAGCAGCTCCATGGCCTTGGCCACGGACAGTATGATGTTGCCGTCCACCACGATGCGTCACCTTCTTTCCCCTGTATCATAGCGCACGGCGTCGGGGGCTGTCAAGGCGGAAACGCGCTTGCCAGGGGGGGGAGGAGTGTGCTATTATACTACGGATAACTTTCCAAGTAAGGAGAACGCACCATGGCGGAGATCATCATGGCCTTTGCGCCCCTTGTGTTCCTGATCGTCTATGCCCTCAAGACCCGCAAAATGGCGGACGCCATGATATTGGCCACGCTGCTGGCATGGTGCTGCTGCACCGGCAGCACTTTCTCACCGGCGCCATCGACGCGCTGTACGGTGCGCTGTCCAACTCGTCGTACCAGTTCGTGCTGTGCATCACCATCGGCTTCGGAGGCATGATCACCCTGTTTCAGGAGTCCGGCGCCCTCATGGGCTTCCGCGACCTGCTGCTGGCGGTGGGGGCGTTCCCCAAGGCGGGGGTGCTGAAGTGTGCCTACCGGCGGGTGGAGAGCGGCGGCCCCACGTTTGAGCGGGACGAAAAGGCGGAGAAGCTGGTGGACGTCGCCGACGTGGACGAGAGCCGCGCGTCCTCGGCGTGGAACGCCGTGGGGCCGCTGGCGTTTCTGCTGGTGGGGGCCACGGTATTTGCCGTAGGCGGCTGCTGGGTGGTGATGACCATCGCCATCCCCGTGTTCGTGCCGCTGGCCCTGTCCATGGGCGTGACGGCGCCCGTCATCATCGCCGCCGTCATGAGCGGTATCGGTCTGGGATACAGCACCTGCTTCTGCGCCGACGCAGTGTTTATGACCACAGCGGGCACCGGCGTGTCCAACATTACCATCATCAAGGCCACGCTGCCCTATGCCGCAGGCGCTGCGGCTGGGTTCCTGCTGTGCGGGATACTGGCGTGAGAGAGCCTGCGGGGCGCTTCCGGCGGGAAGCGCCCTTTTACATTCTTTATGAAACCTTAACTTGGCGGGCGGCGGGGGATATGCTATAATAAAACATCTTTACAAAAAAGGAGGTATTGCACATCTATGGATACTGACGGCGGTGACTACCCCTATGACCACTTGAGCTGCCATCTGTTTTTGCCTGCATATCTGCCCCGCGTCCTGCGGAGCGGACGTGCTTTTTTGCGCTTGTAGGGGCGCTTTTGCGGCGTAAAAACAAAGACGACAGAAAAGGAGTTACATAGCTTGTCAACAACGACCTGTATCATCATGATGGCGGTATGCCTGGCGCTGTCCGCCTATTTTTCGGCCACGGAGACGGCCTTTTCCTCCGCCAACACCACGCGCCTGCGGGCCATGGCGGAGAAGGGCAGCAGGAACGCGGCGCTGGCATGCCGCCTGCTGGAGAAGTACGACCGGCTGCTGTCCACCATCCTTATCGGCAACAATATCGTCAACATCGCCACTGCGTCCATCGGCACCGTGCTGTTCGTGCGGCACTACGGGGAAGCGGGAGCCACCATCTCCACCGTGGTGGTGACGGTGGTGGTGCTGATCTTCGGCGAGATCTCCCCTAAGAGCATCGCCAAGGACTGCGCGGAGAAATGCGCCACGCTGTCGGCACCCATTCTGCAGGTGCTCATCTGGGTGCTGACGCCGCTGAACGCGATGTTCGCCCTGTGGAAGAAGCTGCTGAGCCGCGTGTTCCGGCTGAACGGCGACAGCAAAATGTCCCAGGAGGAGCTGCTGCTGTTGGTGGACGAGGTGCAGCAGGAGGGCAGTATCGACCGTGACGAGGGCGAACTGCTGAAAAACGCCATTGGCTTTTCCGAGCAGACGGCGGAGGACATTCTCATCCATCGGGTGGATCTGACGGCGCTGCCCATCACCGCTGCGAAAGAGGAGGCGGCAGAGCTGTTCACCCGAACGAAATACTCCCGCCTGCTGGTGTATGAGGGGTCCATCGACCATATCCTGGGCACCATCCACCGCAAGGACTTCTACGTGGGCTGCGGCGTGACGGAGAAGCCGCTGGCGGACATCGTGGTGCCGCCGGTGTTTGCACTGGAGAGCGAGCCCATCCGGCAGCTGCTGAAAAAGCTGCAGCAGGCCAAGACCCACGTGGCGGTGGTGCTGGACGAGTGCGGCGGCACCTGCGGCATCGTCACCATGGAGGACATTTTAGAGGAGCTGGTGGGCGAGATCTGGGACGAGCACGAGCAGGAGGAGACACCGGTGCGGCGGCTGGGGCCCGACAGCTGGGCCGTGGACGCAGGCATGGATCTGGAGGACTTTGCCGCGCAGTTCCACATCAAGACCGACTCGGAGATGGTGTCCGTCAGCGGCTGGGTCATGGAGCAGTTCGGACGGGTGCCGGAGCAGGGTGACAGCTTCGACTGCGGCGGCCTGCATGTGGAGGTCACGCAGGTGGAGAACCACCGCATCGGCGCGGTGCACGTCACGGCGCCGGCCGGACAGGACGCGCCGCAGCAGGCGGCGGGATAACAGAAAAAAGAGGAGCATGCGGGGCATGCTCCCTTTTTTTGGCGGGACGCTCCCTCTTTTTTTGCAGAGGCATCAAAAAATTCGTCAGAATGGCAAAAAATATTTGAGATTGGCGGAGCGGACGTGGTATACTGTGTTTGATAAGCGCTCTCGGAGCGCTCTGCGCCGCGGGAAGCGCGGCGGGCAGAAGGAGGACCTATCATGCGAAAGATCCAGTCCAGCCAGCAGGCATTGTTCCAATTCCGCGGTATCCCGCCGGTGGGGATGGCCATCTCCATGGCACTGCAGCATCTGGTGGCCATGGTCGTGGGGTGCGTGACACCGGCCATCATCATCGCCCACGCCGCGGGCCTGCCCCAGAGCCAGCGGGTGCTCCTCATCCAGGCGTCGCTGGTGATGTCCGCCGTCACCACGCTGCTGCAGCTTTTTCCCATCGGGGGACGGTTCGGCGCGGGACTGCCGGTGATCTTCGGCGTCAGCTTCGCCTATCTGCCCAGCATGCAGGCCATCGTCTCCGGACACGGCGGGTTGTCCGCGGTGGCGGGGGCCATGATCGTGGGCGGCGTCATCGCCACGCTGGTGGGCATTTTCATCAAGCCCATCCACAGGCTGTTCCCGCCGGTCATCACCGGCACGGTGGTGTTCACCATCGGCCTTTCCCTGTACCCCACGGCCATCAACTACATGGCCGGCGGCACCGGCAATACCTACGCCTCCGTGGTGGAGGAGCGGGGCCTCACCGAGGCGCTGGTCTATGGCTCGTGGCAGAACTGGGCCGTCGCGGCGTTCACGCTGACGGTGGTGCTGGTGCTGACCAACCACGGAAAGGGCATCTGCAGGCTGGCATCCATTCTGCTGGGCATCCTGGCGGGTTACGCAGCGGCGTTCATCGCGGGGATGGTGGACCTGTCCGGCATCGGCGAGGCGGCATGGTTCTCCCTGCCGCAGCTGCTGCCCTTCGGCATCACGTTCGAGCCATCCGGCTGTATCGCGCTGGGGCTGCTGTTCGCCATCAATTCCATCCAGGCCATCGGCGACCTGACGGCCACCACGGTGGGCGGCATGGATCGCCAGCCCACGGACCGCGAATTGCAGGGCGGCATCGTGGCCTACGGCGTCAGCAATATCCTGACGGCGCTGCTGGGCGGTCTGCCCACGGCCACGTATTCCCAGAACGTGGGCATCGTGGCCACCAACAAGGTGGTGAACCGGTGGGTGTTTGCCCTCACCGGCGGGTTCCTGCTGCTGGCGGGCGTGGTGCCCAAGTTCTCCGCCGTGCTGACCACCATCCCCCAGTGCGTGCTGGGCGGGGCCACGGTGGCGGTGTTCTCCACCATCGCCATGACCGGCATGAAGCTCATTGCGGCGGAGGGCATCACGGCGCGGAACACCACCATCGTGGGGCTGTCTGCGGCGCTGGGCGTGGGCATCTCCCAGGCCTCTGCGGCGCTGGAGCAGTTTCCCGAGGCCGTCACCACCATCTTCGGCAAGTCGCCGGTGGTCATTGCCACGCTGATGGCGGTGCTGTTGAATCTGGTGCTGCCGCGGGAGGAAAAATAACGAAAAAAGAGACGGCGCAGCCGTCTCTTTTTTATGCGTCGGTGAGCTCCAGTACCACGGGGCAGTGGTCGCTGCCGGTGATCTCCGGCCAGATGTCGGCGTTTTTGACGCGAGGCATCAGGCGCTGGGACACGATGAAGTAGTCGATGCGCCATCCGGCGTTATTTTCCCGGGCGTGGAAGCGGTAGCTCCACCACGAATAGGCGCCGGTGCGGTCGGGGTACAGGGCGCGGAAGGTGTCCACAAAGCCGCTGGCGAGCAGCTGGGTCATCTTGGCGCGCTCCTCGTCGGAGAAGCCGGGGTTCATCCGGTTGGATTTGGGATTCTTCAGGTCGATCTCCTGATGAGCCACGTTCAGGTCGCCGCAGTACACCACCGGCTTTTTGGCATCCAGCTCCAGGAGGTAGTCGCGGATGTCATCCTCCCAGGCCATGCGGTAGTCCAGACGGGCCAGCTGGTCCTTGGAGTTGGGGGTGTAGCAGCAGACCAGATAAAAGCTGTCGTACTCGGTGGTGATGACGCGTCCCTCGTGGCGGTGTACGTCATCCCCGAAGTCGTAGGTCACGGACAGGGGCTGGCGGCGTGTGAACACGGCGGTACCGGAGTAGCCGGCTTTGTCAGCGCTGTTCCAGAAGCGGTAGTAGCCCTCCAGCGGGAAATCGGCCTGCTCCGGCCGCATTTTCGTCTCCTGCAGGCAGATGACATCGGCATCGGCCAGGGCGCAGAAGTCCAGAAAGCCCTTGTTCAGGCAGGCCCGCAGGCCATTGACGTTCCATGAGATCAATCGCATGACGGAAGCTCCTTATCTTATCAGCCGGACGCAGGAGATGTCCGGAGGGAGGGCTGCGGCGAAGGTGTCGCCGTCGGACAGGCTGCCCACGATGCAGCCGTAGTGGGTGGGGACAGCAGCTTTCGGACGGATGCAGGCGGCCAGCGCCGCCGCCTCCCGGGCCGTCATAGTGTAGGTGCCGCCCGCCGGCAGGAACGCCGCGTCGCACCGGACAGCCCGGGCCTCCGGCGTGTCGTCGGTGTCGCCGGCCACGTAGAACCGCAGACCGTCCACCGTCACCACGTAGCCCACCCAGTTGTTGGCGCGGGGGTGGAACTTTTTGTTCAGATTGTAGGCAGGCACCGTCTCGAAGGTCACGCCCCGTACCTCGTACCGCGCCCCGGGGCGCACCGGCATCAGCTGCCGGGCGGCGAGACCCGCATCCAGCGCTGCCTGTCGGCAGCTCTCCGGCAGCACCAGCACGGCATCCGGCTTCATGACGCGGCGGATGTCGTCGGGGGATAGGTGGTCGCTGTGGCTGTGGGTGACGAAGATGACATCGCCGTCGTGGGGCTCTGCGGCTACGCGGTAGGGGTCGAACCACAGCACCGTGTTGCCGCCGCAGCGGATGCTGCTGTGGCAGTTGATGGAAAAGCGCGCGAGCTGGTCCATAAAGCACCTCCTGAATGGCTTCTGACACCATTGTAGCCTGCGGCGGAGCATCCGTCAACCGTTGCGGCGGGAAAAAAGAAACGGACGCTGTGCCGCGCCCGTCTCTTTTCAGGGGGATGTTACATGGCCACTGCCAGCTGACCGATGTCGGAACCGGCCTGCCAGCGGGCGCAATAGTCCTCGGTGCAGCGCTTGAAGCGGGTGAACAGCCGCTGGGCCCGCTCCTCGTCGCTGTATACCTTCCACAGGCCCGCGCACTTAAAGTCGCAGGCACGGTGGTCGATGAAGCCCTGCACGTCCTCCGGCGGGTAGCTGAGAAACAGCCCCACCTCGTGGGGGAACTCACCACTTTCACGGAAGCGGCGGATGAGCTGGGCCACGCAGCGGCCGCAGCCGCCGCAGGCATAGCCCGCCTGGGTCAGGATGCGCTGGGCCAGACCGTCCTGCAGGTCGCGGTGCAGCACGGCGGGGCGGTAGAGGTACAGCAGCGCCTGCCCGTCCTTGAACCGGATGGGCAGCAGGCACAGGCCCTTGGGGACCAGCTGTCGGTTCAGCCGCCGCACATCCGTCAGCAGCGCCTCGCGGTCGTCGCAGGGGCAGGGAAACAGACTGCCCGTTTTGATGCCCGCCAGCGTGGGCGCACCCTGCCTGATCAGGATCTCCTCTGACATACCGTTCCTCCTTTATCTCGCCGCGTGCTGTTAGTGTGCCGCAGAATGTGTGACCCATACACAGTTAAGGCAATCTAACTGATGGGATATGAAAAAACCTGCCGCGCAGGAAGTTAAATGACTTTAACTGCATTGTACCATAGCGCGCTGCGGCTGTCAAGCCCGGGATGGTCGGCAGATCTTTGCGCGGTATGGTCCACACGTCCGGCGCAGGCAAAAGCGGGGCGCAGGGCGCGAAAAAGGAGCCTGCCGCAGGCAGGCTCCTTTTGGATACCGCTCAGAATTGGAACACGACGCCCACAACGGCGCTGGCCAGAATGAACCAAATGGGGTGCAGGTTTTTGGTGAATTTGACCCAATGGGTCAGTACCAGCAGTACGGCGGCCAAAGCGATGGCCTTCCAGTTGAAGAATGCCAGGCCCGCCGCTCCGGTGTTCACCATGGCGATGAGCACCACGGAGATGCCCGCCGCCGCCACCAGCGCGGTAGAGGCGGGGCGCAGGCCGTAAAACGCGGCGCTGACCCACTTGCTGTCGCGGAACGCCTTCAGGAAGGCGGCGACGATGAGGATAACGATGACCGACGGCGTTATCAGACCCAGTGTGGCGATGAGCGCGCCGCCGACGCCGCCGGTGCTGAAGCCCACGTAGGTGGCCATGTTGACGCCGATGGGACCTGGGGTGGACTCGGACACAGCCAGCATGTCTGCCAGCTGGGCGTGGGTGAACCAGCCGGTGCGGTCAGACATATTCTGCAGGAACGGGAGGGTGGCCAGTCCGCCGCCCACGGCGAAGAGACCAGTCTTGAAAAACTCCCAGAAAAGATGGAGGTACAGCATTATTTCTCCCTCCTTATCAGATTTTGAATGACGATACCGCACAGAGCGGCGGCCGCCACAAAGATCACGGGGGACAGATCCGTCAGCAGCGAAGCCGCCAGCACCGCCGCAAAGATCAGGGCGGCGGGCCAGTCCTTCACGGAGCTTTTCAGCAGCTTCAGCACGGCGTTGAAGATCAGCACGCACACGCACGCGCGGATGCCGGAGAAGGCGTGCTGCACCCAGTCCAGATGGGAGAAGCTGTTAATGACGCCGGCCAGCGCCGTGATGATCACCAGCGAGGGGAACACGATGCCCAGCGTAGCGCCGATGCCGCCCAATATGCCCTTCTGCTTCTGGCCCACGAAAGTGGCGGTATTGACGGCGATGATGCCCGGGGTACACTGGCCGATAGCGAAATAGTCCACCAGCTCCTCATCGGTGGCCCAGCCTTTGTTCTCTACCACCTCCCGCTGGAGGATGGGCAGCATGGCCATGCCGCCGCCGAATGTCATGACGCCCACCTTGGCGAAGGTGAGGAACAGTTCCCATAATAATTTCACAAGATCACCTCATTCAGAATATCCATAGAGTCCGCGGACCGATACCTCGCCGCCTCGCAGCGTCTCCTCCGAGCCGTCGTCATACCGTACCGTCAGACCGTATTGCGGGTCGATCCCCTCGGCGACGGCGCCGCGAATCGCGCCGTCTCGTGTCAGGCGCACCCGCTGGCCGACGTTGACGCAGCGGGCGCAGTAGTCCTCCCGCCACAGGCTGGGGCAGGGGAGGGCGCTGTCGTGGAGCGCCGCCAGCTGCGCCGTCAGGGCCTGGGCCAGGACGTCACGGGATACATCGACCTTCAGCTCCATCCGCAGAGAGGTAGCGATGGCGGCTACGTCGGGGGAGAAATCGGCGGCGGTCTGGGAGACATTAACGCCGATGCCCACGATGACCCAGTCCGGCGTACCGTCGGGCCGGAAGGCGGATTCCGTCAGGATGCCGCAGACCTTTTTGCCGCCCAGCAGCAGGTCGTTGGGCCATTTGATGCCGCAGTGCAGGCCGCAGACCTCCTCAATGGCGCGGCACACGGCCACTGCCGCCAGCGGCGTGACCATGGGCAGCGTGTCGGTGCGCAGGCCGGTGCGCCACAGGACGGACAGGTACAGGCCCAGCCCCGGGGGAGACTGGAAGCTGCGGCCCATGCGGCCGCGGCCCGCCGTCTGGCAGTCCGCTGTCACCACGGCATTGACGACGCCCTCCGCGGCCAGCCGCCTGCACTGGGTATTGGTGGAGTCCACCGCGTCGTAATGGTACACGGAAACGTCCATAGCACACCTCCTTATCCATGGTATAGTACCACGATTCGGCGCCGATGTAAATGGCGATACCCGCTGATGCCTGACAGCAGCGGAGACGGCGGGCTTGTGAGATGTGACAAAGAAAAAGCGGGAATTTTGGCGGTTTCTTGGCAAAGAAATGTATTGCTTTTCGCCGGAGCGGCCCGTATAATAGGCGAGACGAACAGAGAGGAGGGACTGCCATGACCTGCAAGAATGTGACGAAGAAGCGGAAGGCGGCTCCCACTGTTTCCATTTTTAATTTTAATAGTGTTTCCTTTGACCGGTGATTTTTTCACCGGCCATTTTTTTGAGTTTGCAAGCAAGTGGAAATAAACGTAAGAAGAAAGAGAGGAACTGTCACATGAACAAAAAACTCGGACAAGATGCCATCTACGACGCTCGGGAGCTGGGCATCCCGCGGATGCTGCTGCTGGGCCTCCAGCACCTGTTCGCCATGTTCGGCGCCACGGTACTGGTCCCCATCCTGGTCAGCGGCTATGGCCTGCCCCTGTCTATCCAGACAACGCTGCTGTTTGCCGGTATCGGCACGCTGCTGTTCCACGTCTGCACCAAGTTTAAGGTACCCGCCTTCCTGGGCTCCTCCTTCGCCTTCCTGGGCGGCTTCCAGGCGGTAGCCAATCTGGACAGCGGCAAGTTCGCCGCCATGACCGGCGAGGAGAAGCTGCCCTACGCACTGGGCGGCGTGGTGGTCGCGGGTCTGCTGTATCTGGTGCTGGCCCTGCTGTTCAAGCTGGTGGGCGCCAAGAAGGTCATGCGGTTCTTCCCCCCCATCGTCACCGGCCCCATCATCATCCTCATCGGTCTGAACCTGTCCGGCACCGCCGTGACCAACGCCTCCACCAACTGGTGGCTGGCACTGTGCGCCATCGCCATCATCATCGTCGCCAATATCTGGGGCAAGGGCATGATCAAGATCATCCCCATCCTGCTGGGTGTGGTGGGCAGCTACATCGTGGCGCTGATCTTCCATCAGGTGGACTTCACGGAGGTCGCCAGCGCCGACTTTGTGGGCCTGCAGAAATTCGTCATCGCCAAGTTTGACATTACCTCCATCCTGGTGATGGCCCCCATCGCCATCGCCGCCATGATGGAGCACATCGGCGACATCTCCGCCATCTCCTCCACCACCGGCAAGAACTTCATCGAGGATCCGGGCCTGCACCGCACCCTGCTGGGCGACGGTCTGGCCACCGCCTTCGCCGGTATGTTCGGCGGCCCTGCCAACACCACCTACGGCGAGAACACCGGCGTGCTGGCACTGAGCCGCGTGTACGATCCCCGGGTCATCCGTCTGGCGGCGCTGTACGCCATCATTCTCAGCTTCTCCCCCAAGTTTGACGCGCTGGTCAACTCCATCCCCACCGCCATCGTGGGCGGCGTCAGCTTCGTCC
>ERZ773116.1903-NODE-1903-length-18056-cov-4.322093_pt1 | contig 18056 bp, 14 predicted proteins | sample MGYA00580563_ERZ773116 | MGnify/ENA primary metagenome ERZ773116 (study PRJEB29015, sample SAMEA2737864) | human gut metagenome | biome: human gut; feature: human-associated habitat; material: faeces | place: China | collected 2012 ... | reverse complement strand
CAAGAGAGGAGGAAGCGTGATGGCACAGTATGAAACCGTGATCGGTCTTGAGGTTCATGTGGAGCTGGCAACAAAAACAAAAATTTTCTGCGGCTGCTCCACCGCATTTGGAGGTGCTCCAAACAGCCATACATGTCCTGTCTGCACTGGTATGCCAGGATCATTACCAGTGTTGAATAAACAGGTGGTAGAATATGCGATGGCAGTTGGACTTGCAACAAACTGTGATATCACACAGAACTGTAAATTCGACCGTAAGAACTATTTTTATCCAGATAATCCACAGAACTATCAGATCTCTCAGTTATATTATCCGATATGTCATGATGGCGGAATCAAGATAGATGTAAACGGTCAGAAAAAGATTGTACGTATCCATGAGATCCATATGGAAGAAGATGCCGGGAAGCTGAACCACAGCGGCGCTACGATCAGTACCTCCGACTCGTCGGCAGTAGACTACAACCGTGCCGGTGTACCTCTGATCGAGATTGTCTCCGAGCCTGATATGCGCAGCTCCGAAGAAGCCCGCGCCTACCTGGAACAATTAAAAGCTATTTTGGAATATACTGATGTCTGCGACTGCAAAATGCAGGAAGGCAGTCTGCGCTGTGATGCCAATATCTCTGTCATGCCGGAAGGCGCTGCCGAGTTCGGTACCCGCGCCGAGATCAAAAACCTTAACTCCTTCCGCGCTCTGGTGCGCGCGATCGAGTACGAAGTCGAGCGGCAGATCGACCTTGTTGAAAGCGGCGGCCATGTTGTGCAGGAGACCCGTACTTGGGATGACGCGCAGGGCATGACCTTGTCCATGCGCAGCAAAGAAGAAGCGCATGACTACCGTTATTTCCCGGAACCTGATCTGGTGCCGGTAGAATTAGACGACGCCTGGATCGAACGCGTTAAAAATGAACTGCCAGAGCTTCCTGCTCAGCGTCAGCAGCGGTTGATGACAGAAAATGGCCTGCCTGCTTATGATGCAGGATTGATCGTTGCCACCAAAGCTATGGCCGACTACTTTGATGCTGCCTGCAAAAATGCAGGTGATGACAAAGCTGTAGCCAACTGGCTTTTGGGCGATGTTTCCGCCTATCTCAACAACGAAGGCATCGAAATCGATGCTTTCCCGATCAAACCGGAAAACCTGGGCGAAATGGTTGCCCTGATCAAAGGCGGCGTGTTGTCCAGCAAGCTTGCTAAAAAAGTATTTGCCGAAATGCTCAAAGCCGACAAATCTCCGAAAGTCCTCGTTAAAGAGCTGGGCTTGGAGCAGGTCAGCGACGAGGGCGCTATTGCCGCTATCGTTGATGAAGTACTGGCCGAAAATCCGCAGTCTATTGCCGACTTTAAAGCCGGTAAAGACCGTGCAATCGGCTTCCTGGTCGGTCAGGTCATGAAAAAATCCCGCGGCAAAGCCAACCCGGGTATGGTCAATAAATTATTAGTAGAAAAAATGCAGTAAACGACTGCTGATTTTAAATCCTGTAAATGGGGGTGTCGCAATGAATAAACCGTTTGTTTTTGTTGGTTCAGGTTTGGGCTATTTGTGGTTGCTCATTTGGACGACTGTCGTTTCTATTATTACTGTGGGCTTGTTTTTCCCATGGGCTTATTCAGCGCAGCAGCGCTGGATCTGTGCTAATACCTACGTTGAAGGCAGGCGGCTGCGTTTCGACGGCACCGGGCTGGGGTTCTTTTTTCAATGGCTGGTCATTATGCTTCTGACTGCTGTTACTTTTGGCATTTATGCTCCCTGGGGCTATTGCCAGTTTAAACGCTGGGAGACCCGTAATACAGTTTTTGATGATTAAAAAAACTGCCTGCTGTAATAAACAATAAGCAAAAGCTCCGTCTTTTTGACGGAGCTTTTTTGTCGTTCTGATTTATTTATATTTACTAGAAAAATATTTAAAAATACAAATAAATATGCTTGTAGATATATAGAAAGTATGATATTCTTTTAATAAGTAAAAGAATATTAAATAATATAAAACGGCAAAACTGTCGAAAGGCAGTGACGCAAAGCTATAGGGTCTAAACCTTTACGGAATGACAGCCAGCTGCACTTAGCAGAGACGTGATCCGGAAGGGGTCAGCTGTCTCTGTTTTTATTTTATCAAAAAGAGCGGCAGAAAGGGCCGTGCAGCATTGGCAGCAGCTTGGGCGCCTGGCAAAACGTCAGGGCAAAGCGCAGAAGGACAACGGCTATTAAAAATCTGTATGTCTTGTGGGGGGGTACTAAAGTGCTATAATATATTTGAAGCACTTTTACAATAATTAAAAAAGTTGTTTAAAAATGGTGCAGGATTTTGAATATAGTGGTTAAAGTGGTCAAAATTTGGAAAGGGGATTTGATGATGAGATCAAAAAGCTTGGCAAAAAACAAGGATTTACAAAGGAAAGTACTGTGCTCGCTGCTTGCAGCAGGCGTAATGTCCGTTTGTATATCTGGGGGGGACGTTTGGGCGTCTGGTACGATTAAGGATCAAGATATGATCATTACCAGTAATATGGATATTGTTGCCGATGATGGCGAATTTGAAGGTGTTACGAATAGATATGCGGCTATAGGATATACACAAGATTCAACTATGACAGTTACTGCAAAACCGGGCGTTATGGTGGATAGTGTAGTAACAGCTACAAATGGTAGAGCTATGGGGATAGTTAATGTAGGTAATGGCGTTTTAAATGTTAACGGTAATTATAGTTTTGCGTTAAATGCTGATACTGTGAGAGGTATTAGAAATAATGGATATAATGACCTTAATTTGAACGGTGATTTTATAATTAAAGCAGTAAGTAAAGGCAAAAACTCTAATAATGATGTAGTAGTTGGGGTAGAGGCATTCAATGGAACGAATATTACTGTTAACGGTGATAAATTAAATATTGATATCACTACTGATAATGCCAGAATAATTGGCGTACAAAATTTTAATAATAATGGTGAAACTATTACTTTTAACAGTAATGATACGTCAATAAAAGCAGTGCAAATAGGAACTGGCAGTGTTTGTCAAGGTGTGTTGGCTTATCAAAGCACGACTAATTTTAATGGCAACGTCGTTATTGATCTTAAGGCTGATCAAGTGACGGATCAAGTACACGGCATAGATATTCAATGTGACCCTGGTAATAGTTATGAAACTGTTGTCAATTTTAATAATCAAAAAACTGACATAAAGGTTGAAGGGGGAGCAGGTTCGACTGTAGCTGCTATTAGAGCATCAGGTGTTCCTGGAACAGTAAATTTGAACGGTAAAGTAACCAATCTTACTGCTACGAATATTGCTGATGGATTTTCTGCAGCAGTTATCAGCCAATATGGAGCGCATGTAAAATCAGGCGCCGATTCGGATGTCAATGCTAGTGTAAATTCCAAGAATGGCGATGCAGTTGCAGTTTATATAAGTGAGTATGCCGGTTATAATGGAAATGTTGAATTAAAAGGAAGTCTTACAGCAAATGTCGTCAGTGAAAATGGTGCTGCGTGTGGCATTTTAGGAGAATTGTCAGACGAGGTAAAAGCGGAGACTGATGGAAATATTTACATCGGTAAAAATTTGAATTTAGGTGTTAATTCTAGTAATAGTGAAGCAATAGGTATTGGTGCTTCTGGTAAATATAATAAAACTAGTATCTTAGGGGATACCGCCATCACCGCCACATGCAAAACTGGTGCGCACGCTCTTTATGCTGAGAAAGGCAGCGAGATCACTATCGGCAGTAAGGGCAAAATTGTAGACTTGACAGTTTCTAGCACCAATGGCGGCAAGGTTTATGGACTCGATGCGACAGGTGGATCTGATATTACTGTAAATGGCAGTAATTTGACCATAGACGTAAGTTCCTCTGTGGAAAATGGAACTATTAATGACAGGATTTTTGCTATTGATGCTTCGGACAATAAAGGCGGAAAAATAATTTTAAATAGTGATGGAATCACTCTTGTTGGCGAGCAAAAAGGGCATACTGTATATTGTGATGGTGTGCGTGCCAATATGAGTACGATTGAGTTTAACGGCAATACTACAATCGATTTAAAGGCTGACTTAAAAGATGGTTGGAGTGCTATCGAGAGTAAAAATAAACAGAGCCAGTTTGCCGGTATTAATGTGCAGTGTGATCCAGATGATAATAATGCTACAATTGTTGTTTTTAATGGAGGCAAGACGGATATTAAAGTTGAAGGTAAAGCTACATGGTTTGCTGCTGTACAGGGTTCTGGAGTTCCTGGGTCAATAAATTTTACAGGTAAAAAAGTAAATATTACGGCAGTCAACAATAAAGCTGTGAGGGAAGGGGATTCAACAACAGTCGGTATCTATGCCCAGTATGGGGCGACTATAAATTCTGTTGCAGCTACTGATATTGTTACTACGGTAGAGGCTAATGGTTATGCAAATGGCATTTATAATACAAACAATTTTAGCTATAATGGCAATGTAAAATTAAAAGGCAATTTTATGGGAACAGTTATCAGTAATGAAAGCAGTGCCTATGGCATTTATAATGATCCTCTTGCTGCTGATAACACAGGTGGCGAAGTTTACATAGGTAAAGGTTTAAAACTTGATGTTACTGCTCTAAAGGGTGAAGCGGTAGGAATTTATGGAAAAGGTGAACATAGTAAAACTACAGTTTTAGGTGACGTTACTATTACTACAAACGGGCAAAATGATTCTTACTCTCTTTATGCTGCTGCCAAAGCCAATATTACTCTTGGCAGTGCCGGCAAAACGGTTGCGCTGACAGGCGACGTTACGGCTAAAGATGCAGACAGTATCATTACGCTGGCAGGCGATAGCAATGTTGTTAAAGGCACGGTTACGGCTGATGCCGGCGGCATAGTTTTGGGAGGCGGTGACAAGGCAACCTATACAGTCGACAAATTTGTAACCAAAGGTGCTGTAGAAAAAGCTTCTAATGCTAAGAGTGGTACGATCACCGTCAGCGGCGGTACTTTGAATATTGATAATCTAAGCGATATTAATAAATTTGATTTAGCTGATAATTCACTGATTGTCACTGGTAAAGGCGTGTTGAAAGCTGCGTCGGATAAGGTTTTTGAAGCTGATACTAGTGGTAAAAAAGTTATTGCGGGTGTTGACCAAAAAGTATTGTTCAATGGCGGTAAACTGGCTATTAGTGATACCAGTTATACTCTGGCAGACAGCAAGGTATACAGTGAGGCTTTGGGAAAGGTTGATGACAGCGGTGTAGGTGCTAATACCAAAACCACGATCGTTATGACCGGTACGCTGCAGGATCAGCCTGTAGACAACAAGGCTACTGTAGACGACCTGGCGCCGACAGGTGCCGTCCATACCAATGTCACCGGTACGGTAAGCACTGGCACCTTGAACGTAGGCGGCAGTTCCTCTGAAGGCGCGACGGGTGTCAATAATGACCTGGGCGTCAAAGACCTGGATTTCAGCAGTAATAGCGGCACTGTTGATGCCAGCGTCACTATCAGCAACGATACCGGGCTGACACTGGTTGGCGACGGCAGCAGTGAACTGCTGAAAGGCACCGGTTCCAATAATACTGTAACGGTAGGCAGTACCAGCGACAGTGCCGGTACCCTGACCCTTGGCAATGCGGCGGCAGAAAGCAGCGGCGGCACCTTGAACGCAAATGTAACCCTGCAGTCCGACAGCCAGATGAACGTAGAAGCAGGCAGATTTACAGTCGATAAGATCACAGCCACAGAAGGAACGGTAGCTGTCAACGCAGGTGCGGATCTGACAACGATGCAAGACTTTACAGTTGGCGATGCCATTAATAATAAAACGGGTACGATAGACGCTGCCGGATCTATAACAGCCGGCAAAGTGGATTTGCAGCAGGGAACCGTAGCCGTTACCGGCTCTTTAACGGCAAATGAGCTTAGCGTCGGCACGTCCAAAAAAGAAGGCACTGTCACCGCAGCCGGCACAGTAGACGTCGGCACCTTGAACCTGAACAAAGGCAATGTTGAAGTTACAGGTTCGTTAACAGCAAAAACATTGACCGTAGGGGACAGTGCTGCTAAGATAGCCGTCGGCGCGGCTGACAGCGCCGGCACGCTGACTGCTAAAAATGTACAGCTTGGCGGTACCAGCCTCATGCTGGACCCTGCCTGGAAAGATGGTAGTATGATTCAGACAGCATCTAAAGCAGGGCTGAAATTTAACGGCAGCCAGATAGACGGAAAACTTACCGTAGGACAAAATTCAGTTTTGAGTCTGGGCACTGCGGATACCGCGAAAGCGGAAGCCGCCTTTACCGATACCGGATTGACCTGGGGGCAAAATGACATCACCGCTGCTTTGTATATCGATTACGAGCAGACAATGGACAGTACGAAAGGCGGCATCAAAGTAGACGGCAGCCTGACTCATGTAAGCGACAGCAAAGATCTTGCTGCGGCCAACACCGCAACTTTCGCAGCCGGCTCGCTGCTGATGGTCGCCGGTGACGCCGCACTGACGATGGACGGAGCGTTAAAAGCAGGCGGCACGGCTACGATTACTATCAGTAATGGCAGCGCTGCGACTTTAAAAGTTGATTCCGGCGCCAAACTTTATATCGCCGATGCACAGGCCGATAAACAATATACCATCGTCAGCGGCTTTACGAACAGCGGTAGCGATGTTACAGACGGCGGCTGGAACGGTACGAACCTGCTGTTGAACAAACTGGTCAAGGGCAGCGGCAGCTATAGTAGCGGCAGCTTTACCGTCAGCACGCAGAAAGTTAAAGCCAGCGAAGCTCTGCCGGGCGTAGCTTTGCCGAATATTCTTGATGCAATGAGCTCTCAAACCGATTCGCCTTATGCGGGTATCAAATATCTGAGCAATGCGATCAGCGGCCTTAATAGTAATGCGCAGACGCTTGCTGCAGTCAACTCCTTCGCCCAGGGAGCGGAAAACAGCGGCGCTACCCGCACGGGTGCTTTAGCAGCCCTGGATCTGGGGACGGCGGTGCAGGAACATCTGTCCCTGGCCAAGGCGGCTGCAGAACAGAGCGGCGGTTTCGGCAAAGCTGCTGTTGATACTGCTGACAACGGCGGCATCTGGGCACAATATATCCACAACAAGGATAAAGTCGATAACATGGGCGGCGTCAGCTATGACGGACAATACAACGGTGTTATCATAGGCGGCGACTTTACAGACCGTGGCAAATACAGCAGCGGCATAGCTTTCAGTTACGGCAGCGGTGACAGCACCGGCAGCGCCTCTAAAAATGAATTTGACTTCTGGGGCCTCAGTTACTATGGCGGTATCCAAAACGGCGATACCAATCTGATTTTCGATGTCGGTTACAGCAAAACCAGTAGCGACGTCAAAGGCGTAATCAAGGCCGAACCTGACACGCAGGTCATCAGTATGGGCATCAAAGGTGAAAAAGTTATCAGCAATGGACATGGAACGAGCTATGTACCGTATGCGGGCCTGCGTTATATGAATATTGATACAGACAGCTATAACGGCAGTATCGACGGGAAGACGGCCGCTCATTACAGTACCGATAAAGCTGATTTGTGGTTGTTGCCGGTAGGCATCAGCATCAGCCATGAAAGCGTTACTGCCGGAGGCTGGAAAGTGCGTCCGACAGCCGATATCGCTTATGTTTGGACTTTAGGTGATAAAAATACTGCGATGGATATTACCGTTCCGGGTGTAAATGCGACCGATAGACTTGGCTATGATATCATGGACAGCGGTTTCTTTGTCGGCAAACTGGGCCTGGAGGCTGAAAAAGGTGATTGGACTTATGGCTTAGGCTATGCCTGCCAGAAAGGCAGTCATGCTCAAAACAGCAAATTTATGCTCAATGTAACTTACAGCTTCTAAAAAACAACTTTTTCAAAATCTCTTTTTCCTGTTCACCCTTTTGTGTACCTGTGTGGAAAGCCTGCCTTTTATCGGCAGGCTTTCTGCTTTTGATGCGGACGTTTATTTGTAGATGTCGGGTCATATTTTATATTCGCATGATTTATGGTAAAATAAAGATACAATCCAATGGCTTGAGCGTACGGTTTCTTGCATGCTGAGAACCGTTTTTTTATTTGGAGCTTGCCTGTTATGTTTTGAAAGAAGGAAAAGTAAATTGGGATCAGTCCATAATCAACATTTTAAGCCGCGGCTGGCGATGTTTGCCGTGGGGATATTTTTAATGACTTTTGGTATCGCTCTGTCCTGTAAGGCTGACTTGGGTACATCGCCTATTTCCAGTGTACCGTGGGTTATGAGTATGTTTTTACCTTTTAGTTTGGGTGATATTACGATCATGATGAACATTGTTATGATCCTGGCGCAGCCGCTTATTCTGAGGGCGCTTTATGTAAGGGAGCTGGTGGGCCAGCTGCTGACGACGCTGGCTTTTGGCTGCAGCATTGATTTTTCGATGGGTCTGTTGGACTGGTTTATACCGAGCAGTGCACTGGAACAATGGCTTGCTTGCCTTTTAAGTATTGTTGTCTTGGCTTTGGGTGTTTTTCTGGAGGTGCGCGCTAAAATCTTTTTAGTTGCGGGCGAAGGTGTGGTCAGTGTACTGGCGTTTGTTACTCAAAAAAAGTTCAGCCTGATCAAAAATTGTTTCGATATATCGCTGGTCACTTTAGCGATTATTATTTCCTGGGTGGAATTCGGTACATTACAAGGAGTTGGAGCCGGTACAGTAGTGGCCGCAGTTTTAGTAGGGCGGTTTGTACATTTGTATGAAAGCAGGCTGAGCTTTTTCGATCGCTGGAAAGTAGAAGCTTAAGTGGCTGCAGCTTGATTTTCCTGTAAAATATTTTAAATTTTTTGGTTTCAAAATATTTGTCTTATCTGTAAAAAATATTTTAAGTGCTTGCCAAAAAAGCAGGAACGTAGTACAATGTGGTTAGCGAAAGCTAACCTGAGCAAATTTAAATTTATGGTGCAATAAAGCGTCTGCGGCAGAAGCCGTAATGGCGCAGCGTGAACGAAAGCAGGTGTAAAAATGGCTGATTATATTATTGGCGGTATTTTAGTGGCTCTGGCAATTTTGGCACTGCGCAGCGTCTTCAAAAAAACATCTTCCGGCGGTTGTGCCGGCTGCAGCGGCTGTAATGGCTGCGGACCCAGCTGTCACGGACAGGATCAGGAAACTGCCTCCAAATAAGCGGTGGAATGGCAGACGCCTGCGGCGTCGAAGCCTTGCAGATTATTGACAAATCATTTTAAAAAGCATATAATTTGACCATAAGGTCATTGGATTTTGTATCAGCCGCAGGCGCACGCAGACGTACGTGTCCTGCGTTTTTTTGTGAAGGTGGGTTTAGTTTTATGTATCATATCGACCGGGGCGCGTGGGCCGAGATCAATCTTGATGCCGTGGCGCATAACGTGCAGATCGCCAAAAGCAATCTTGATCCCCATACTAAGCTGTGTGCCGTTGTCAAGGCTGATGCTTACGGACATGGCGCGGTAGCGGTAGCCCGCGAAGCCGAAAAGAACGGCGCTGATTTTCTGGCCGTAGCGCTGCTGCAGGAAGGTCTTGAGCTGCGTGAAGCAGGTATCAGGCTGCCTATTTTAGTGCTGGGTTCGCTGCAGCCGGGAGCTGCCAATGTTGTAGTGCAGTTTGATATCAGTCACGCCGTTTTTGACGAAGAACGTTTATATGCCCTTAACGAAGCGGCTGTTAAATTGAATAAAAAAGCCAGGATCCATATCGCTATTGATACCGGTATGCATCGGATCGGCGTACATGTTCGCGATGCGGGTGAATTTGCGGCTAAGGCCGCGGCGCTGCCTGGCATTGAGATCGAAGGAGTGTTCTCGCATTTTGCAACGGCAGATGCTGATGACAAAGCCTATGCCGCGCATCAGTTTGAACGCTTCCAGGAAGCGCTGAAGCTGATCAGGGAGAAGGGTATCAGGGTACCGCTGGCACATATCGCCAACAGTGCCGCTTTGACAGAACTGCGTGAATATCAGATGGATATGGTGCGTCAGGGTATTACTTTGTATGGTTTGCATCCTGCGCATATGAGCGATTGTTATAAAGATTTTGAGCCTGTCATGACGGTCAAATCGACGGTAAGCTTTGTCAAAAGCCTGCCTGCCGGTGCGACTATCGGTTATGGGCGTACTTATACATTGAGCCGTCCCAGTGTTATTGCCACGGTGCCGGTCGGTTATGCCGACGGCGTCAACAGACGTCTTTCCAACGTGGGCTATATGCTGGTTGGCGGCGGCAGGGCTCCTATCGTGGGCCGCGTGTGTATGGATCAGGTGATGCTTGACGTTACCGACCTGCCTCCGGTCAAAGTGGGCGACGAAGTCACCGTTTTCGGCGGCAAAGATTTGCCGATGGAACTGGTTGCGCAGTGGGCAGGTACTATCTGCTACGAGCTGGTCTGCAGCGTCAGTCCGCGGATGCCGCGCCGTTATGTGCGCAACGAAAAGTGAGTCTGCTTTAAAAACGCTTTCCCTTATTTATGGCTGCTTTTGGCTTCGGCCGGGCAGCCGCTTTTTTATTTGCAAAGGCTGTAAAAGCAGGAGGGCGTTATTTTTATTTAGGCCGCTGCGGCGGCAATATGCTACAATAATAATATAAGAATCAGTAAGGAGTGTGACTTGACTATGAACGAACAGGAATGGCAGGCGTGTGTGAACCATGTGGCCGGCGGTGAATATCCGGTCCCCCGCGGTATGATCAGCAACTATAACGACTGGCGCTGCCGCTCGACGGTGGGGCGCGCTTTATATTGGATGGATGAGGTAGAAGCCGCGATGCATGTCCTGGCAACGATACTTGATGTGGAGCCTGATATGGAGGATGCACCGGAAATGGGCCTCAGCGAAGCTGAACATAAAGTGCTGTGCCTGCGGGATATAGCTGAAATCGTTTGGAAGTTGGCCCATAATGAGGATGCCGCTTTGAATTATCTGGATCAGGCCTATGCATTGAGCCGGGCCTATAAACATCCCTTCCGCAGCGCTTCCCGCGGCGATATGTTTTATCGCCGGCTGGCGATTCTGCGTGAGGTAGGCAAAGAAGAGCAGGCTGTACAGGAAGCGGAAAAGATGCTGGAGCTGGAAGCTGAAAACGACGGTATCAATCCTTACCGTTATTTTGCCTATAAATTTTTAGCTGAGCATGAACATAATAATGGTGATGACGAAAAAGCGGCACAGCTGTTTGCGGAGGCTTTCAGGTATTATCCGGTCAGTGAAGCCGGTGAGCGTGATCTGGCCAAAGCGGCAGCGGCTGAAACAGCTGCCGACCGTTATAAGGCTTATGTATTTTGCAGCACGATTCAATACAAGCCCTGGGAAGAATTACCGCCTGCCATCATCAGGCGCGATCTGTGACGGAGGTTGCAGTATGAAAAAAGTAGTGTTATTAAGCGGCGGTATCGACAGCACCACCTGTCTGGCGCAGGCTGTGCAGGTCTGCGGTGCGGAAAATGTCACGGCGCTGTGTGTTTTTTACGGGCAGAAGCACAGCAGGGAAATGGCAGCAGCCCGTAAGGTTGCGGCTTATTATGGTGTACGTTTACTGGAGCAGGATATTGCCGGCATCATGTCCTATAGTAATTGCTCACTGCTGGCTGCCAGCAGTGAAGCCATCGAACATAAAAGCTACGCGCAGCAGCTGGCTGAGCATGGCGAAGGTACGGTAGCGACTTATGTACCGTTTCGCAATGGCCTTTTGATCAGCGCTGCTGCCGCTATTGCCATTTCATTGGGAGCTGATGCGATCTGTTATGGCGCTCATGCTGACGATGCGGCTGGACGGGCTTATCCGGATTGTACGCCGGAGTTTTATGCGGCTATGGATACTGCCATTTATGAAGGCAGCGGTAAATTGTGTCATCTGGAAGCACCGCTGCTGAATAAAAATAAAGCGCAGATAGTGGAGCTGGGACTGAATTTGGGTGCTCCTTATCAATATACCTGGTCGTGCTATGAAGGCGGCGACAGGCCGTGCGGCGAATGCGGCACCTGCATCGACAGGGCCAATGCCTTTAAGGCCAACGGCGTGGACGACCCTGCTTTATAAGTAAAAACACACCCTTTTTAAAGGGTGTGTTTTTATTTTACAGTACTTTTTCATAACAGTAAAACTGGTGCTCCATTTTACGGAACTGGATTTCACCGCAGAAATGATAGCCGTGCTTTAGAAATAGCTGTTGAGCTTTTTCGTTCAGGGCGTAGGTATCTGTTTTTAAATAACGCAGTCCCAGACTGAGAGCGAGCGTTTCAGCCTGCTGCAGCAATTCAGAGCCGGTACCGCGGCCGCGCAGGGCCGGGTCAACTGCCATGCGATGCAGGACCAGGGCTTTTTCCGCCAAAGTCCAGCTGGCATCAGCATAAACAGCTGGTTCGGTCTGATTGATGCAGATCAGGCCGCAGATCTGTCCTTCAGCTTCTGATACAAAAAGATCGCCTTGGGTGATGTCTGCGGCAAAATCCTGTTCAGTTGGATAAACCTCGTCCCACTGGTAGTTGCCGTAAGCGTGCATTTCCCTGACCGTAGCCTGCACGATAGCCATGATCCGTGTTAAATCCTGCATAGTTGCCAAACGCAGCATCATTGCACCTCGATTCTTTGTTTTTGACCCTTTGTTTTTTGCCAGTGTGTTTCCAGATTGGCACACATTTTTTTGAACAGCCTGTTCAGTTCTTTGCGTTCTGACGCTGTAAAATTTTGCAGACACAACTGCAGGCTGGTGTTTTCTTCAGTGATGATTTGATCGTAGAGCAGGAGAGCTTTTTCTGTTGGGAAAAGCTGCCAGTGCCGCTGGTCTTCGCTGCTGCGCTGCCTGTTTATATAACCGGCAGCGGTCAATTTTTGGACAGCTTTGGCAGTCGTAGATTTATCGACTTTTAATAAGAGCGATAAATCGTTTTGATTGATACCCGTATTTTCGCAGATCCGGGTCAGAAAAATAAACTGTCCCCGCTGCAGCGCCAGTTCCTTAAAATGCAGATCGTGAAGATAGTGGATCGTGCGCGCCAGCGTGCCGATGTCACGCAGTAGGTCATTATGCAGTTTTGTCATAATATTCACCGCCATATTAGTTGAACTTTCAACTAATATTATGACGTAAAAGGTTGAAAAATGCAAGCTAAATATATTATAAAAAATAATTTAATTGTTGGATTAAAACTTTCTCCACAATAAAAAGCAAAAGCTGTTAAAATATTGTTATTAATATTGGAAAATTTTGTTAATTGTGAGGTGTCTGTTTTGTTTTTAAAGAAACATTTTACGATAATAGGGTTGGCCTGTGTTTTGTCTGTGCCGGCTGTCGATGCTGGGGCCGAAGGCTTTGCGATCAACGAGTGGTCAGCTGAAGGCGTGGCTATGGGCGGAGCGCGAATGTTTGCTGAGAATGACGCCGCCAATATTGCCTACAATCCGGCGTCGATCACCAAAGTGCGGGGCGAAGCTTTTAAACAGAGTGCGGTTTATATCAGCCCGCATGGCAAATATAAAGCTTATGACGATCAGGGAGTGTCTATTGATGAAGGTAAAAACGTCGTACATGCCGGTTGGGCTCCCGGCAATTACTATGTCAAACAGCTCAACGACAAAGACTGGATTGGTGTAGGGTTGTTCAGCCGTTTCGGCATGATCTCAGAATTTGAACGGGATTCTAAAGTTGCATCTAATGCCTTTTTCTCTCGCTTGAACGGCGCCAGCCTGACGCCGACCTATGCCCGCAAGTTTGACAACAAGTGGAGTGCGGCCGTGGGGGCGGAAGTCAATTATGTGGGTCTGGAACTGCAGAAAAATTCTCAAATTCCATTTATGGGGGATGCAGCTACGCAAACAAAGGGCGAAAGCTGGGCTTTAGGCTGGAATGCGGCTGCCAATTATGCTTTTGATTCTAAAAATGAGATCGGCCTGGTTTACCGCAGCAAGGTGACTCACAGCATGGAAGCAGATTTTAAAGCTTATATGGTAAATGGTATGAGTATAAAAAGAGATGCCTATGGCAAAGTAACTTTGCCCGACAGCTGGGCTATTGGTTACAATCATAAATTTGATGACCGTACTCGGGTAGAATTGAACGGTACCTATACCAAATGGAGTACTTATGATGCTTTGAATATCGACATTGAAGGTTTAGGAACTATTGCTTCTCCAAAAAACTGGAGCAACGGCTGGCGTTATGCTTTGGGCGTAGAACATAAACTGAGTGACAAATATACCATCATGGGCGGTTATGCTTATGATGAATCGGTAATACCTTTTGACGGCGCCGATTTTATCGTGCCGACCGGTGCCCGCCGCACCTACAGTCTGGGCTTCCAGTACCACGATAAAAAACAGACGCTTGCCATGACCTTGGGCTTTATCGATATCGATGGGTTGAGCATCAAAGGACATGTAGCAGCTGGTGATACTTATGATACCGCCCGCAGCCATGATAACTATGCTAAAGTTGTCGGTATCAGCTATCAGCGTAATTTCTGATATAAACAGCTAAGCAAAAAACTCTGCGTTGACAGAGCTTTTTGTAACAGCAGTTCAGAAAATAAAAGAAGTTGCATTGTAAATTTGATTTAATGTAAAATTTCAGCATTGTATAATCAAGCTGAAAGGGTGAGAGAAATGACAAAACGTTTGCTGATTTTAATTATGGCATTGCTTTTGGTCTGCGCTTCTTGTTTAGCTGATGAGCAGGTTGTAGTGGATTCTTTTAAAGTGCATGTGCAGGATATTATGCAGCCTGTTCTCGCTACCTATAAAAAAGATGCTGTCCACATACGTTATTTTGATCCCTCTAAACATGGACTGCAGGGTTCAGGACATTGGTTCAAGGTGCGGAATCTGGAACCTGTTTATTCTTTGGATGTTAAAAAAAATGATTCTGTCATGTACCCTTATATAGGCATACTTGATGTTGAGCGATACACTGAAATATTTACAGGCAGTTATCCTACCAAAGAAGAAGCCTCCAAAGCAGAGAAATCATATCTTTCTAATGCTATGCAGCACTGGCGCTTTTACTATGGCTATCAGAAGGGTAAATGGGAGAAAACAAAAGTTGAATTTTACAGAGATACTGAAAAAAGATTTATGAGTGATAAAATAACGATAACAGAATATGATGTTTTTGCAAATCGTTAGAATAAAGGTGTGTATTTGCTCTTTATAGCTAATGGAGCTGGTACGGATAGTTGATGATAATAGCAGGAATGAAAAGACGCTCTTACGGGTGTCTTTTTTTATTAGCAGATAAATTTGGATCATATGTCGTTTTTGACTATCCAACTTCATTTGGTATATAATGGAAGCGGTTATTTATCTGCCGTTTGACGGATTATCAAAGAAGCGAGGCGAACCTCATGGCAGTGATTTTTTATTTGAGTGGCACAGGTAACAGCCTGTATGCCGCTAAAAGTATCGCGCAGGAACTGGAGCAGTGCCGGCTGGAAGGCATTACCGGTTATTTAAAAGCGCCTTACGAGGTGCAGGACGAAGTTGTCGGTATCGTCTGCCCTGTTTATTGTATGGCGCTGCCGCCTGTAGTGGAGGCTTTTCTGCAGCAGGTGAAAATGGTGCCTCAGTATATCTTTTTAGTAGTGACTATGGGCGCGATGTCTGGACAGGCGCTGGGTCAGGGGAAAGAGCTTTTAAAGCAGCGTGAGCTGCGGTTATCATATGGCGCTCAGGTGGCGCTGCCTGATAACAGTATCGTCTTTCCTTCGCCGCAGGCACGTCAGGAGAAGCTGCTGCGCAACGCTCCGGCTGAATTGGGACTGATCGCCCGTAATATCAAAAATAAGTATGATAATTATCAGCATCTGGATCGTGGTTTTTTGTGGAAGTATGGCGGTACAGCTGCCGGTATGTGGGTGCTGGATAAGATCAAGCAGTTCGGTAAGCTGAGCTGCGCTGATGATAAATGTGTCGGCTGCGGCATTTGTGCCGAGGTCTGCCCCGCGGGCAATATAACTATGGCAGCTGGTAAGCCTGCTTTTGGCAGCGAGTGTGTGCATTGCTTCGGTTGTGCGCACTGGTGTCCGCAGAATGCTATCAGCCTGGGACGTTTAAAACCCGATCAGAAAACTCGGTATAAGCACCCGGAGATTACGCCTGCCGAGCTGGCAGTACAGAAGGAAAGGAAAGATGAAATATGAAAACTTACGCTCCCGTAACGGAAGCAGTGCTGGAGGATTTAAAGACTATCGTCGGTGCTGAATACGTTTTGACCGAGCCTGAAAAATTAGAGCAGTATCAGACTGACGAAGAAACTGATCCGCGCAAGTTCCATCTGCCGGAGGCGGTTGTTCTGCCGAAGGACGCGCAGGAGATCGCGGCTGTTATCAAGCTGGCCAATACATATGATGTGCCGGTCACTGTCCGCAGCGGCGGCACCAGTCTGGCTGGCGGCGCTATTCCTGTATGCGGCGGTATTGTCCTTTTAATGGAACGGTTGAACAAGATCATCGAGCTGAATGCCGAAGGCATGTATATGGAGGTTGAAGCCGGTGTGCGTACTGTCGATATTCAAAAATATGCCAATGAGGCTGGTTTTCTGTATGCAGGCGACCCCTGCAGCGCTGAAAGCTGTCTGATCGGCGGTAACATTGCCACTAATGCCGGCGGCAATAAAGCGGTGCGTTACGGTGTGACCCGTGACCAGGTTTACGCTGTCGAGGTCGTAACACCGACTGGTGAGATCGTAGAGCTGGGAGCACGTTTAAAGAAAAAATCGACCGGGTACTGCCTGGAACAGCTGATTATGGGCAGTGAGGGCACGCTGGGCATTATCACTAAGGCGACGCTTAAGCTGCAGCCGATCCCGCCTTACAGATTTGATCTGCTGGCTGTGTTCAGCGATCCGGAGCAGGCCTTGGACGTAGTGCCGAAAATCATGCAGGCCGGCATTAATCCGACCAGTGTGGAGTATATGGATAATTCCTATGTGCGCGGTACGGCCGACTATCTGGAGTTTAAGGGAGCCCCTCATTATGAGAACGGCATTTATGTTATCATCACAGTGGAGACTTTCAGCGAGGACGAGCTGGATCTGAAAATGGAGCAGCTGGATGAGTTGTGCAGTGCTGCCGGCGCTGTCGATGTGCTGGAAGCCGATGAACGTATTTGGGATATGCGCCGCAACTGTCAGGAGTCTGTACGTCTGATCAGTCTGGTTTCCCTGACGGACGACGTGGTAGTTCCTGTTAATGAGATCGCCGGTACGATCAAGTTTATTATGAAAATAGGCGAAAAATATCCTTTCCCGGTCAAAATCAACGCGCATATCGGCGACGGGAATCTGCATATCGTTTTATGCAAATGCGAATTGAGCGACGAAGAATGGGAAAACAAAGTGGAAGCTTTCCATAAAGAGGTTTATACTTATGCTTACAGCATCGGCGGGCGTCTGGCCGGCGAGCATGGTATCGGCGCAAAAAAACTCAGAGAAATGGAAACATATACCCCGGCCGGTGAGCTGGCGATCATGCGCACGATCAAGGCGGCGATGGACCCGCAGCTGATTTTGAACCCGGGCAAGATCTTTGATCTGTAAGTTATTGAACTGCAGCGGCAGTATGCTGCGGAAAAGATAAAATCTTATTTTGTAGGACAGTAGAAAGGAATGGAAGTTATGAGTAAATACGAACCGGTCAGCGCAGAAGTGGTAGCAGCTCTGCAAACGGCTTTGGGCGCGGAGTATGTAAGGACCGATGCCGAAACCCTTGAAAAGTACAAAACTGACGAGGAAACTGATCCCCGTTATCATCATCTGCCGGAGGTCGTAATTTGGCCTGGCAGCACAGAAGAAGTTGCGGCGGTCATGAAAATCGCCAATCAATATAATGTGCCGGTAACACCCCGCAGTGCAGGGACCAGTGTTTCCTGCGGGGCGATCCCTGTTTATGGCGGTATCGTTCTGCTGTTGGAACGGATGGACAAAATCGAAGAGCTGAATACTGAAGGTATGTATATGGTTGTCGAGGCTGGCGCGCGTACAGTAGAAATTCAGGAAAAAGCCAATGCGGCCGGCTTCCTCTATGCAGGCGACCCCTGCAGATATGCTCAAGGCAGAAAACGATCTTTCTGAGATTCTG
>ERZ773116.1881-NODE-1881-length-18174-cov-3.857222_pt1 | contig 18174 bp, 19 predicted proteins | sample MGYA00580563_ERZ773116 | MGnify/ENA primary metagenome ERZ773116 (study PRJEB29015, sample SAMEA2737864) | human gut metagenome | biome: human gut; feature: human-associated habitat; material: faeces | place: China | collected 2012 ... | reverse complement strand
AAGCCTGCCCTGAAAGGGGAGGTGGGTTTCGCGCAAGCGAAAGCCGGAGGGGTTATAAAGTAACTTACATCTCTTTGTTTGTTACAACCCCTCAGTTGCCTGACAGTGACAGCTCCCCCATAAAAGGTAAAAAGCCCACCTTACGATGAGCTTTCTTACTTCCTTTATTTCATTATATCTTACGCTTTTCTTGTAAGCTCCGCCAGCTTCTTCTCGGCCTTGGCAAGATTGACTTTAGCTTCACTTATGTCGCTTTCAGTTTTCTTGATTTCTTTGTTTAAGTCATCAATTTCCTTCTGGCATTCGGAAATTTCTGAATTATATTTGTTTATATCATTCTTTGAACTTTTAATGCTTTCCTTGCTTAATTTTATTTCCTCACGTTGTCTGAGAAAAATTAATACGAATGGTATTGCTACTGCTCCAACTAATACTCCATAAATAAGTGTTATTATGGAAAATGTAAAAAGCAGCGCCAAAGCATACCCGACCAATGAGAGGGATATAACCCCGGAGACAATACCCCAAAGTGTACGCCATGCTATACTCGCTGTGCTTTTTCGGATCGAGATTTGGTTGCTTTCTATTGAAAGTTTATGCCCAGACATATTCTTATTGCATTGAGAATATTTATCTTCCTTATATTTTAGTTTTAGCTCGTATTCCGGTACTAAATATGTATATAAGTTCTTTTCGTATTCAGTATAGCACATATCATAATAAGGCTGGTATTTTGATGCGAGCTCATTACTGATATTTTGTGGTGCTGTTTTTTTAACAGTACTCCATATATTAGTAATATATGTGTAGTCATCGCTTAAAAAAGTCTTTGTAATCCAATTCCTACGGTCATATTCACTTAAATATTTCTCATCAACATAATAGAACAAATGCGTATCCGAAAGATTTTTGCTTTTTGCGAGTATCAGTCCCCACCATCCCCTATAATCATGAGGATATTCCTTTGATATCTTCTCGTAAATTGATTGTGCATCGGCATAATTTTTAAGCTTCAAATGCATATCCGCATTCTTGGCCAGCGTTTCAAGGTCTTGGCCGTTGCTGAAATTGACAACGGGGTTTGCGCCGCTGAAATTATAGCTGGTGCTTTGGTGCTGGTGGTACTCTATCGCCTTCGGTGCGCTGCTTATCGTGCCGCAGTATTCGCACTTTACAAAGTCCTGCCCTTCTTTTATCTGCAATGGGGAATTGCAGTTGGGGCATGTTGCGGTTACCAGATTGTTTGCCATAGTTCTTCTCCTTTATGTGAGGCTTCTTCCTAACTGCATAATAACACATTTGTATTCAAATGACAACATATGTAGTCAAAAGCTGCTGCTTTTTCGCGTACAGTATTTGCTAATACTTTACCGGGAGGGTGTTTTTATGCTGCTGGATGCATCGTTGGTTGGCAGGGTGATACAGGATTACAGGGAGGCTAAGGGACTTTCACAGGAAGTGGTAAGTGGACTGGCGGACATTGGGCGCACGCACCTGAGCGCGATAGAGCGCGGCACCAGGAAGCCTACACTGGAGACGTTTTTCAGAATAAGCGAGGCGCTGGGAATAAGGCCGAGTGAGCTTATGCGCATGATAGAGGATGCTATGGACTAAATTTGCATTGCCCATTGACTCTTACACTGTGGCAGGCATTATAAGGCGTAACGAGCTTGAGACCGAATTGTACTGCCCCCTGTCAAAAAGAAAAAAACAGCCCGGCTGCCGCGGTGGTCTGCCGGACTTTGCCTTTTACTATTTATCCGCCTGAATGTATATGAAGAAATCTTCTGTTGTGCCGTCCTGCCGTGCGGCGGTACAGCCGAATGCCCAAACGGGGAGATAGTAGCCCTGCGTGGGATTCTGCATATACACCAGATCGCATGTATTGACCATTACCGATTCCGCGGGGGCGGTAAGCGTATTTGTGCCTCTGCCCGCCAGTATGGCCTCGTACGCCTTCTGCTGGGATATTCCGTTCAGCTGTGCGCCGGCTTGGATATCGCAATCGTAGCGGCGTATTTTGACTATGCTTTCGCCTGCGCGCACGGAAACAACTATTGCACAGGAATTGACTATCGGGCTGCCGTTAACGCTGGAGGATAGATATATGTCGTATCCTATGCGGGTGCCGGTAGTATCGTCCGTGCGCTCTATTATGTCGGTGACCTTGTCAATGTCCGTTGAAAGTATCTGGCGGCTGGAGAAGAAGCGGAACACGGCGTTTACGGCTTCGTCCTGTGTTGGCAGGTCGCCTTCGGGCACGGTATAGCTTTCATATACCCAGCTTCCGCTTTCGGTCATTGTGACCCTGCCCGTTTCGTTTTCCGCGATGTATACGCCGGATGCGGCGGTTATTGCGTCGTATATGCCAACGCTTTGCGCAACGGCCATAAGGCGTTCTTCTATGGGCTGGGTTGAGGGAACGTACATGAGCAGTTTGTCTGAGCTTTCGCTAAGCGGGCAGTCGAGCGTTATGTCGGCTGGCAGCTCGTATGCGTTTGCGGCAAACGCAATGTCATCATAGGGTTCGTGGCTGCCGAATATCATTGTGAACGCAATGCCGGTGTATATGATCAGCAGTATGGTCAGCGACCATACAAAGCTTGAATGCTTGGGGAAGGGAAGCTTAAATTCCTTAAAGTCTATCTTTTTGCGGAAAATGTATGCCGCCAGTATGTAAAGCGCGCAGCCTGCTGCCATGCCTATTCCGGCGTAAAGATATTCATCGGTAACGAAGCCGCCGCCTTCAAGCAAAAAGTATATGCGCGAACAAAGCGAAGCCAAAAGCCCGCCTATGAACGCGCCGAGCATCCTGAAGCGCGGGAACGCGGGCATGAAAAGGAAGCCGGCCGCAAGATAGGGCAGGGCATAGGAAAAAAGGTCGTCCAGAACGCCGGCGGAACCGTATTCGCTGAAATTATAAAACTTATGGAACGGCATGAATATGCTTTCGGCAGGATCTGCCATGCCAAGCTTGAGCGCATATGCCGCGCCGAGACAAATGCAGAAAAGCACGCAATAGGCCGCGCGAACGGAACCTTCACGCCGGTAAACACCAATGCCCAGTATTGCGGCGAAGCCTATGAGTATCGCCAAATTAGTGATTATATCAAAACGGAACAAGTCAACCTCCGCATTTTCGATATTGCATCAATATATTATAAACGTTTTTTGCCGCATAATCAAACTAAATTAACACAATGCACACATCAAGTTATGTACAGCGGCGGAATAAGATGGTATAGTATAATATGTATGCCTGTATGGTGGCGGAATGTTGTTTTGCCTTGACATGCGGACACAGCAAAACATAAAATATTCTCTTAGAGGGAAATTCACGGCCGGTGCTTATATTGCGCGGCCTGAAGGGAGAGAAAAACATGGCAAATATTTGCGCGGTGATACTGGGGGCAGGCAAAGCCGCCCGCATAGAGAATATGGCGAACGTGACCGTGGCAGGCCGCGGCATCGTAAAATGGGCGCTTGAGGCGGCGCACAGCGCGGCTGAGGACGTTTTTATAGCAACGGATGACGAAGCGGTCATAAGCCAAGCAAACGGCGGAGCAAGGGCGATAGGCGGCGAAATTATTGAGCTTGTCCAAAGCATTGCCGAATACGACAGGGCAGTGCTGCTTTGCATGAATCAGATAGTGTCAAAAAAAGATGCCGAGAAGTTGGGTGAAGCAACCGCACCGTGCGCGGCGCTTACGCACGAAGGACGCGAGATGCTCGCATGGAGCATAGATACTGCCGTGCTGAAGAATGCGGCGGATATAGGCGCGCTTATAGGCTGCATGAACGCGGAATATATAGAGGCGGACGAATATGCATCCGCTGCGATAGTTGATAGAAAAACGCTCAGCCTTGCCGAAGAAGCGATGCAGCGGCGCATAAAGGATATGCACTTTGAAAACGGTGTGAGCATTTTGCAGCCCGTAACGGTGTATATAGGTGCGGACGTCAAAATAGGCGAAAACGCTGTTATCTGGCCTAACAATACACTGACGGGCAAAACGGTAATAGGCAGGAATACCGAGCTTAAGCCCGGCTGCAACATAAACGACAGCGCAATAGGAGAAAGCTGCGTGCTGAATTACGTTTTTGCCAACGAGGCGCGCGTGGGCGACCGCGTGACGATAGGCCCGTATGTCAACCTTAGGCCCAAGACGGACATTGCCGACGGCTGCAAGATAGGCGACTTTGTGGAAGTGAAAAATTCAAATATCGGCGAAGGCACAAAGCTGCCGCATCTGAGCTACATAGGCGATGCGGACGTAGGCGCGCGGGTAAACGTTGGGTGCGGATGCGTATTCGTAAATTATGACGGCGTGCATAAGCACCGCACTACCGTGGGCAACGATGTGTTCCTCGGCTGCCAAACCAATTTGGTGGCGCCGGTTTCGGTCGGCGATGGGGCGTATACCGCGGCGGGTTCAACCATAAATAAGGACGTTCCTGCGGACGCAATGGCATTTGCGCGCGCACGGCAGGAAAATAAGGAAGGCTACGCATCGCGCTATAAGGCGCTGAAAAAGGGCGAATAAGCTAAGGAGACGGGCAAAAGGTGTATTGCGAGGTACTGGGGCTTAAAACCGAATACGAACGCCGCGGCGAAGGCAGGCCGATACTTATACTGCATGGCTGGGGCAGCAGCATACAGGCCATGGCGCCCGTTGCAAACTGCGTTGCGGCGCTGGGGTACGAAGCGGTATCGCTGGCGTTCCCGGGCTTCGGCGGCACAGAGGAGCCCAAGGAAGCGTGGGGCGTTGCGGACTATGCGCACTTTACCAAGGCATTTATTGAGCAGCAGGGAATAGTGGGCTGCTCGGTAGCGTGCCATTCCTTCGGCGGACGGGTTACAATAATGCTCTCGGCTGAGGACAACGCGCTTTTTGATAAGCTTATCATGATAGACGCGGCGGGCGTGCGGCCCAGGCGAACAATTAAGTATCATGTAAAAACATGGGCCTATAAGCTGGCTAAAAAGCTTGCCAGGATAGGCTTTATAGACAGGGTATTCAGGCTGAGCGAAAGGCAGAAAAACGCCGGCAGCGCGGATTACCGCGCGCTTAAGACGGACGTTATGCGAAAGACGTTCGTAAACGTTGTCAATCAGGATCTTACGCCGCTGCTCGGTGGCATAAAGAACGACACGCTGCTCATATGGGGCGATAAGGACACGGCGACGCCGCTTGAATACGCAAAGCTGATGGAAAAGAAAATGCCCAATGCGGGCTTAGCTGTGCTGGAAGGCGCGGGGCATTTTTCATACGCGGAGAAATATCCGCAGTTCTGCGCCGTTATGAAGGCGTATTTGAAAGAATAGGAGAAATCTTTTACCTATGGGAAACGAGCTTGTTAGCAGCATTCTGAGTTATGCGCTCAGCGTATTCATGGGGGCGGCCGTTGTGGCGGCGTCCGTTCCGCTGGTGCATATATTGCAGCTTGAAAGTTATCAGGGCAAAATGTACCTGAAATGGCTTATGAAGCATATCGGCTCGGACTTTGTGCCGAGCTTTGTCGCGGGCGTGGCGGCGCTTGCGCTGAGGGCGGGCTATGTGCTTATAGGCAGAACCAATCCGCTTATCGGCCGCATATGCTATTATCTTGCGGATATAGTATACATAGCCATGCTTGCGGTGATATATTTTTCCTATGAGAAAAAGCCGCACGTTAAGCCCATCGCCTATACGGGCCGCGTAAAGCGCCTGCTTGCGGCGGAATTCATATTGGCAACGCTGTTCAGCGCAATGTTTTTCTCTCCCTTGCTTTGGGATAAATACGGCCTTACGTGGATAGTATATATGCCGCCAATGATAATACGGTATCTTCCGGGGCTTATACTGCCGCTGTTTGTGTTCATATGCTATATTATCACCTATCCCATAGAGGAAGGCGTGAAGCAATGGTACCTTAACGATGCGAAGCGTATGCTTAAGGAGCATGAAGGGCTAATCCGCATAGGCATAACGGGAAGCTACGGCAAAACCGGCGTTAAATATGCGCTCAGTGAAATACTCAGCCGCAAATATAACACGCTCATAACCCCGGGCAGCTACAATACGCCAATGGGCGTTACGCGCACGGTAAGGGAACACTTAAGCGATGCGAACGAGGCTTTTGTTGCTGAAATGGGTGCACGCTATGTTGGCGATATAAAAACGCTGTGCAAGCTGGTGCATCCGCAGTACGGCATAATAACCGCAGTGGGCAAGCAGCACCTTGAAACATTCAAGAGCCTTGACAATATAATAAATACCAAGGCAGAGCTTATAAGCGGGCTTGAAGAAGGCGGCTGCTGCTTCCTGAATGGGGACGATGAAAACTGCCGCAGGATATATAAGGAGTATGCATCCGTGCGCAAGCTTTACCTTTACGGCACGGAAGGCGACGGCCTTTATATGAAGGCCGAAAACATAAGGGTTACGAGCGAAGGCAGCACATTTGATTTGGTCGCGGAGGACGGCGCAAAGGTAAGCTGCACGGCGCAGCTTCTTGGCCGGCACAACATAGTCAACCTTACTGCGGCGGCAGCGCTTGCGTATAAGCTTGGCATGGGGCTTGATAAAATTGCCGCGGGCATAGCCGGCGCAAGGCCCGTTGAGCACAGATTGCAGCTTATTCCGGGCGCGGTAACGGTTATAGACGATGCTTTCAATTCAAACCCGGTCGGCTCAAAGGAAGCGCTTAGGGTGCTTGGCTCGTTCGAGGGGAAAAAACGCGTGGTGGTCACGCCGGGCATGGTTGAACTTGGCGCGGAAGAAGCGGAGCTGAACCGCGAATTCGGCCGCTGCATAGCGGAAAACGCGGATGTGGCAATAATAATTGGCAAGGCCCATGCGGACCCGATATGCGAAGGCATAGCGGAGCGCGGCTTTGAACCGGCAAACCTTGTGCGCGTGGCAAGCCTTAAGGAAGCCACGGAAAAGCTGGCGCAGTACGGCGGGGCGGGCAGCGTGGTGCTGTTTGAAAACGACCTGCCGGATAACTATAATGAGTGACGCGTGCAAGAGGATAGAGGAGGAGTAAGCATGCAGAATATAGGCGTATTCTTCGGCAGCAGAGCGGCCGAGCATGACGTGTCCATCATATCGGGACTTCAGATATTGGAAAACGCGGATAAGGCCAAATACAACGTGTTTCCGGTCTATGTTTCACGCAAGGGCGAATGGTTCGTCGGCGAACCGCTGAAAAACGTTGAAACCTATAAGCACTTTGATGAAAACATGAAGGGGCTTACAAAGGTATATCTGCCCCCGGTGCCGGGCATGGGCGGCCTTTATGCGAACGCGGGCGGCCTTTTCGCCAAGGCGAAGCTCGTCTGTCCCATGGATTGCGCAATACTGGCGTTCCACGGCATGAACGGCGAGGACGGCACCATGCAGGGGCTGATGGAGCTTGCGGATCTAGCGGACCGAGTATTGGAATTATGCAAGGCTCGCTCATGGAGCCTTTATCGGCTTGCACACGAAGCGGATATGCCGTATTCAAGCTGCGGCGTGCTTGGAAGCGCGGTCGGCATGGATAAAATAGTTATGAAGGCCGTATTCAAAAGCATGGGCTTGAACGTGCTGGACGGCACATATTGCTACCGCGACACATGGCATGCCGACAGGGAAAAGATAATTGCCGAGGCCGAAAAAATAGGCTATCCGGTATATGTAAAGCCGGCTAATTTAGGCTCATCCATAGGCATATCCCGCGCGGCGGACAGGGAAAGCTTTATAAAGGCAATGGACACCGCCTGTGCATACGATAAGCGCATATTGATAGAAAAAGGCCTTGAAAAGCCGCGGGAGATAAACTGCGCCTGCCTTGGCATGGGCGCGGACTGCATTGCTTCGCTGTGCGAAGAACCCGTATCGTGGGAGGAATTCCTCACGTTCGACTCAAAGTATATAACGAGCGCAGGCAAGGGCATGCAGAGCCAGGCACGGAAGCTGCCTGCTCCGATAAGCGATGAACTTACAGCGGAAATACAGCGGATCACCCGCGAAATTTTTGCCATGCTCGATTGCCGCGGCGTGGTAAGGATAGACTATATGCTCGATGGCGAAAGCAACACGCCCTATGTTTGCGAAATAAACACTATACCCGGTTCTTTTGCATTCTATTTGTTTGAACCGATGGGCATAAGCTTCAAGCAACTTACAAACAGGCTGATAGAGCTTGCGTTTGCGGGCGCAAAGGAAAAGAAAGCAAGCACGTTTGCGTTTGATTCCAAAATACTTGAAAAGGCTTCAAACGGCATAAAGACCGTTAAAAAATAAGAAAAGCGCAGTTTGCGCATATAAGAAAGGATAAACAAAAGATGACTAATCTGTATCAGCAGTGGAGAGACATTGCCGAGGCCGAGCGCACGCAGGAAGCGGGCGAGAAATTCTGGAACGATTATTTCGAGGCGGAGACCGAGAATTATAAAAAGCTGCTTGCCGACCACGAAAAGGTCTACAGCGGCAAAATAAGCGAACTTGCCCCCATGTTCAACATGGATGAACCCACGTTTGTCGGCTTTATAGACGGCATAAACACCAGCCTTAAGACCGAGATAGATTTGGATACGCTGGAAAGCGACAGCGTTGTTACGCTGGACATAGACTTTGAAAAGCTTTATTACAACATGCACGAGGCCAAGGCAAGCTGGCTTTACGAGCTGAAGGAGTGGGACAAGGTGCTCAGCGAAGCCAAGCGCCACGAAATAACCAAGCAGTATCGTGCATCCAAGGTGTTCATTAAGGAAAACACCGTGCGCAGGAACGATCCATGCCCCTGCGGCAGCGGCAAAAAGTATAAAAACTGCTGCGGCAAAAACGCCTGATAGGGCAATAGTATAAAAGCTGAAGGATAAGGAGGGCTGTATTTATGAAGCTTAAATTCTGCGGCGCGGCGCGCTGCGTTACGGGTTCGTGCCATATGCTTTGCTATGATGGCGGCAAGGTGCTTATCGATTGCGGTATGCGCCAGGGCGCGGACGAGAAGGGCGAACTGGGGGCGAGCGATTTTGCGTTTGACCCGAAGGAAATAGACGCGGTGCTCCTTACCCATGCGCATATTGACCACAGCGGGCTGCTGCCGCTGCTGGTAAAGCGCGGCTTTGACGGCAAAATAATAACCACGAAGGCCACCGCGGAGTTATCGGGCATAATGCTGCCGGACAGCGCAAAAATACAGGAGCAGGACGCCGAATACCAAAACCGCAAAAATCTGCGCGCGGGCAAGCCGATGGTGGAGCCGATGTATACGTCGGCAGATGCGCAGAAAACGCTTGAATACTTTCAGCCGGTAAGCTATGGCGACATAGTGGAGGTTTGGCCGGGGCTTAGGGCCAGATTCAATGACATAGGCCATCTTTTGGGCAGCGCGGCGATAGAGCTTTGGGCGGAGGAAAAGGGAACTACCACAAAGCTTGTATTTTCGGGCGACATAGGGCGCGACGAAAGGCCCATACTGCGCGATCCTTCCAGCATAGACGGCGCGGATTACGTTGTGATGGAGGGTACATATGGCGACAGGGAACACGACGCAACAACGGAAGAGGATAAGGAAAAGCAGCTTGCGGACGTGCTGAAGGAAGGCATTGCGCGCGGCGGAAACATAGTCATTCCGTCATTTGCCGTGGGCAGGACGCAGGAACTGCTTTATACAATAAAGCGGCTGATGATGAAAAACGCCGTGCCGGGGCTTGAAAAGATACCGGTGTTTGTGGATAGTCCGCTCGGCATAAACGCGACCAAGATATATGAACGCTGCGCGCGGGAATATTACGACGAGGAAGCGCTGGAAATGCTGAAAATGAGCGGCTCTCCGTTCGACCTGCCCAATCTTAGGGTAGCCGAAACGGGCGAGGAAAGCAAGCTCATCAACTTCCAGCCGGGCTGCAACATAATAATATCCTCCTCCGGCATGTGCGATGCGGGCAGGATAAGGCATCACCTTAAGCATAATCTTTATAGGCCGGATTCGACCATATTGTTCGTTGGCTATCAGGCGAACGGCACGCTTGGCCGCATATTGCTGGACGGGGCTAAGAGCGTTAAACTCTTCGGCGAACAGATACAGGTGAACGCCGCAATACGCAGAATAGAAGGCTTCTCCGGCCACGCCGGAAGGAGCGAACTGCTGCAATGGATACGTGAGATAGGTTCGGCGCCTAAGTGCGTATTCTTAGTGCATGGCGAAAGCGAAACGCTGGATAAATTCGCTGCGTCTGTGCGCGCGTTGGGGCTTGATGTTGAAATACCGGAGCTGTTTGACGAATTTGAGCTCAGCTACGGCGCAAGCGGCGTGGTACGCATGCCCGCGCTTACGCCGAAGAAAGAAGAAGAGCCGGATCTTTTCATAGGCCGCAGGCTGAATATGATCGCCAAGCAGTGGGGCATAAACGGCGCGCTGTACTGCATGCGCGGCGAAGAACCGCTCTATGATACGGCGATAGGCGTGACCGATGCGAATAAACAGAACCTGAACGGGATACATACCCGCTTTGCCGCGGGAGAGATAACAATGGCGTTTACCGCGGCGGCCGCGCTGATATTGGATGCGCAGGGCAAGCTGAATATGGACGCTTCGCTGGACAAACTGGTGCCGGAATACGTCCACGCTGCCGAAATCACGGCAAAAGAACTGCTGCTTGGGCAGAAGACCGTGCCGGACTATGCGGACTATGACATGAGCTTTAAGCTTTATCAGCAGGCGCATAAGGAAAAGCTGGGTGCAATGGAAACGTTCAAGCTTATTTGGAATGCGCTCAACGGCGCGATAAGCGATGAAGATGTGCTGAATATAGCGAATAAGCTTGACGTGGTGGACGATCCTGAAAATTCCGCGGGCAGAAGGAGCAGCTACCGCATACTTGGCATGGCCGTGGCAAGGGCATATGGGAAAAGCCTTGCGGATACGCTTAACGAGCTTGTGTTCGCGCCGCTCGGCATGAACGATACCGGTCTTGATAAGGAAGCGGAAGTCACGTATACGGCTAAAATGGGCGATGAAAGCATAGTTGTGGGCGCGCCAAAGCTTTGTGCCGGCGAGGCGGGCGGCGTTGTGAGCGCGTATGATCTGGCGCATTTCGGCACGGCGCTGCTTGAAGGCAAACTGCTTGATGAGGAGCATATGGACATAATGCTTGCGCCGAATGCCTGCGGATTGAGAACGCTGAACGGATGGTATTATGCGGATAGCGGCATAGAGCAGGCGCAAAGCGCGCTGTATATAAATGCGCAATACGGTGTGAGTGCGGCAATGCTTGCAAACGCACCGAGCGCAAAGGAAGATGCGGACGAAACCGGCGCAAAATCGTTCGTGCAGCGCATGAGATACGAGATGGACGACGTTTACCTGAAGGCGGAGGACGTGCAGCTTGAGCGCATAAACGACGCAAACGTTTACTCCGTGCTTAAGTTAGCCGTGAATGAGGATCAGCAGGAGTTTGTAGCCGGCAACGATATTTCGCTTGCCGAGGCAGCCGCGCTTGAAAACGCGCTGCCCTATGCCGTTACGCAGAACGGTGTTGCTGTGGGCTTTGCTTTGCTCAATGCGGATAAAGACCGCGGTGTATACGAAATATGGCGGCTGATGATAGACAAGCGCTTCCAGCATAAGGGCTTCGGCACTGCGGCGATGAAGCTTGCAATGGCGGAGCTGAAGCGCATGGGCGCTGAAAAGGCGCAGATAAGCGTTGAAATAGGTAATGAAGCAGCCATTGCTATGTATCAAAAGCTGGGATTCAGCTTTACCGGGCGCATGGAATACGGCGAAGCATACATGGAATGCGAACTTTAAGGAGGATAAATGGACGGCATATTGAGTTACATTATAGATGCGCTGTACAGCTTGCCGGGCATATTGGTTGGGCTGTCGTTCCACGAATGGGGTCATGCGTACGCGGCGTATAAGCGCGGCGATCCGACCGCGAGGAATCTTGGCCGCATGACGGTAAACCCGCTTGCTCATATCGATCCGCTTGGCTTCCTGTCGCTGCTGATATTGGGCTTCGGCTGGGCCAAGCCCGTACCCGTGAGCACGCGCAACTTTAAGTCCCCAAGAAAGGACGAGCTTATCGTGTCCTTGGCGGGTATAACAGTTAACCTTATACTGGGCGTGGCGTTCATGATAATATGGATTGTGCTCATATGTCTGCCGTGGAGCAACGAAATACTCAATACAATGGTGCAGTATTGCTATACCATAAACTTTGGCCTTGCGGTATTCAATCTGCTGCCCATTCCGCCGCTTGACGGTTACCATGTGGCGCAGTGCCTTTTCATGAATGCAAAGACTTATAAGTTTTTCGGCTTTGTTGAAAAGTACAGCTATGTTATACTCGTGGCCGTGCTTATAATCAATTCGCGCACGCATTTTCTCAATACGATAGTGTATTGGCTTATGATGCCGCTCATGAGCTTGGCTTCGCTGATACTGAGCATTTTCTGAGCGCGGCGCAAGGGGAAAACGGATGGCATATGAAGTTCATCTAAAGGAGTTCGACGGGCCGCTTGATCTGCTGCTGCATCTTATTGAGCAGGCAAAGGTGGATATAAAGGACATATTCATATCCGAAATCACAAACCAGTATCTTTCGCTTATGGAAGAACTGGATGAACTGGACATGGATACGGCGAGCGAGTTTTTAACCATGGCGGCAACGCTTGTGTATATCAAATCGCGCTCCCTGCTGCCCAAACCGCCAAAGGAAGCGGAGGAGGAAGAGGACCCTGAGGAGGCGCTGGTACGCCAGCTGAAGGAATACAAGCTTTTTAAGCAGGCCGGAGAAAAGCTGAACGAGCTGAGCGCGGGCATGAGGGGCGTGTTTTCGCGGCTGCCGGAGGAGTTTGCACTGCCGCCGCAGGAATATGAACTGGAGCAGGCCACGGCGGAAGAACTGTTCGCCGCTTTTATGGATGTGCTTAACCGTGAAGAACCGGAAAGCAGCATACCGGAAATAGCTAAGAAGGTGGATGCGGATAAGTACACCGTAAGGACGCAGCTTGTGAAGATCCGCGCAAAGCTTAAGGAAGGTGCGAGCGTAACGTTTGAAGAACTGTTCGAAGCAACAAGCGTTAAGCTTGAAAAGATAGTAACGTTTATGGCGCTGCTTGAAATGATAGCACGGCAGGAAATATTGCTTAAACAGCCCACGCCTTACGGCAGGATAACCATAACCGCATATAACCTGAAAGAGGACGATGCGGACGCCGAATACATGGATGAATAGGCAAAGATCGAGGGGGAGAGAACACATTGGAATACAATGAGCGCATGGGCGCGATAGAGTGCATATTGTTCGTTTCGGGCGATCCGGTGCCGATAATAGAACTGCAGCGGGCGATAGGTGTAACGGACATAGAGATGGAACACATAATACGCAGCATGGACGAGCTTTATAAGCGGGAAAAGCGCGGTGTACAGCTTTTTATAACGGCGGAGACTATGCAGCTTGTGTCAAACAAGGAATATACGCGCTATGTTGAAGAGCTGGTGCAGCCCGTGCAGTCTAAATCCTTTTCCCAATCCATGCTTGAAACGCTTTCGGTAATAGCATACCGCCAGCCTGTGACGAAGGCGGATATTGAGGCCGTGCGCGGCGTGCGGTGCGAATACGCCGTAGGGCAGCTGATGAAGCTGGGCATGATAAGGGAACTTGGACGCAAGAACGTGGTGGGCAGGCCAATGCTGCTCGGGACTACGGACGCATTTCTCAGGCACTTCGGCATACGGTCGCTCAGTGAACTGCCACAGTTAAGCGAAATCGAGAATGCGGAAGAAAACGATAATACCGAAGATAAAGCATCCGATTAAACCGAAAGCATAATAAAATAACGCAAAACAGCAAATATTAGCCCATATGGGCTTTTTTGCTATATTTATAATCGCGCTTACAGCGGCGGCAATATTGATACCGATAAGGTTGAATTTCAGCGTTATGCTTTGCGGCAATGCGGCGAGGATAAGGCTGGGCGTGAGCATGCTCGGCTTTATACGGCTGAAGATACGGCCTATGGAAAGCAATAAGAGGCACGCGGCAAAGGACAGCAAGGTCAAACCGGACAAGGATACAATAAAAATTGCGCTGGCGGTGTTGCGGCAAAGGAAGCGCTATTTATGGCTTGATGGGTTAACTATCCGCGGGAGCATAGGGATAGACGGCGACGCGGCGGCAACGGCGCTGCTGTGCGGCGCGGCAAACAGCCTGCTGCCGCGCGTTATACGCTTTTTGCTACCCAATAAGGGAGCGGAGAGCATATATATTGCGCCGGAGTTCAGGTTCGGCGCGGCATGGGTATATATGGAAGGTATCATAGGGCTGAATTTGGCTAAGCTTATAGGTATTATCGGAAAAGAGGTAACAAGATATGTCGCATCCCGTGGAAAACATAATGCGGAGCACAATGGAACAATTAAGGCAAATGGTTGACGTGAACACGATAGTCGGCTCTCCCGTTGAAACGGGCAGCGGAACGGTGCTGCTGCCCGTATCAAAGGTGAGCATGGGCTTTGTGTCCGGCGGAGGGGAATACATAATGGGCCAGGCGGCCACGCCCGTTAAAAGGGCGGGGGACGCGCTGGATGCAAGCGAAGGCCGCTACCCGTTCGCGGGGACTGCCGCGGCGGGCATGTGCCTAACGCCTATGGCGTTCGTTACAAGCGAAAACGGGCGCACGCGGGTATTGCCGGCGCAGTATAAATGCGGCGCGGAAAGGCTGATAGACATGATGCCGGAGATAATTGCCGCGATAGAGCGCATGGCGGGCAGTACAAACGGCGAAAGCAAAGAGGAGACTGCCGAATGAACGCGCGCAGGACAGCCGCGCTGATACTGGCCGCGGCGGCGCTTATGGCCCTTAATGCGGGCGCATATGCCGAAAATGCGCCCGATATTGCGGCGGGCGGCGCGGCGCTGATAGAGCAGCACACCGGCGCTGTGATATGCGCAAAGGAAGCGCATAAAAAGCTCCCCATGGCAAGCACAACAAAGATTATGACCGCGCTTATAGTAATAGAAAACTGCTCTCTTGGCGACACGGTGAAGGTCAGCCCAAAGGCATACGGCGTGGAAGGATCGAGCATGTATCTTAACGCGGGCGAGGAAGTCAGCGTGGAGGACATGCTGTATGGACTGATGCTTTTGAGCGGGAACGATGCGGCGGTGGCATTGGCAATACACACGGCTGGCAGCGTGGAAGCATTTGCGGCGCTGATGAACGCCCGCGCGGGAGAAATAGGCGCGCACAATACGAATTTTGTAACGCCGAACGGGCTGCACGATCCGGAGCATTACACAACGGCGTATGACTTGGCGCTTATTGCGGCGGAAGCGATGAAGAATCCTGATTTCAGAAAAATAGTGGGTTCAACGTATCATAAGACCACCACAGGCAGCGTTATACGCTATATGAAGAACAAAAATAAGATCCTGTGGCAATATGAAGGCGGCTGCGGCGTAAAAACGGGCTTTACAAAGGCCGCAGGACGCTGCCTTGTGTTCGCGGCGGAGCGGGACGGAATGACGCTGATAGGCGCGGTACTGAGCTGCCCTGATATGTTCAACGTTGCTAAGGCGATGCTTGATTACGGCTTTGCATCGTTCCGCACGGAAAAGATAATATCCGCAGGGCAGAGCATAACACGGATAAGAGTGAGCGGCGGCACAAAAACGGCCTTGGCAGCCGAGGCCAAAGACGATATAATTATACCAGTACGGATAGGCGAAAGCGCGGACATACGCACGGAAGTGGAAACGCGGAGCGGAATGAACGCCCCTGTTGAAAAAGGGGAGGACGTTGGCAGTGTAAGGGTGCTTATGGACGGCAAGCTGGTTGGCGAAACGCGGCTGCTTGCCGCGGAAGACAGCCTTTCGCTCAAATTCGGCCAGTATTTAAGAAAGCTGCTGTCCGGCTGGGCGGCATAGGGTATGCAATGCGGCTGCAAAAGTTTATGGCGGAGGCCGGAGTAGCCTCCAGAAGAAAATGCGAAGAACTTATCGGCGCTGGCCTTGTTAAGGTAAATGGTCAGGTGGCGTCGATAGGCACGGTGATAGACCCGCTTAACGACAGTGTGGAATACGCAGGCAAGCTGCTGCGCCCGGCCGAAGAACGGGTCGTTTTTGCGTTCTATAAGCCGCGCGGCGTTATGTGCACCGCGTCCGATCCGCAGGGCAGAGCGACCATAATGGATTACTTTAAGGATGTTCCGTACCGGCTGTACAGCGTTGGCAGGCTTGACTATGATTCCGAAGGCTTGCTGCTTATGACCAACGACGGCGAACTTGCGTATAAACTTACGCATCCCAAATTTACGGTGGATAAAACATATCACGCCGTGTGCGACGGGGTGCTGACAAATGCGGAAATAGCGCGGCTTGAGCAGGGCGTTGACATTGGCGACGGGATGACCAGCCCAGCGAAGATAACGCAGGTGCATGCGCTGCACAACGGCAACACATCATTCGATATAACCATACACGAAGGGCGCAACCGCCAAATAAGGCGAATGCTTGAAGCCGTGGGGCACCAAACACTGGTGCTGAAACGCACGAAGGAAGGCGTGGTTTCAATAGGCTTCATGCAGTCTGGCGAATACAGGGCTCTGAGCGCTGAGGAACTTAATGCGCTCAGGCAAACGGAGCTGTCTTAGCATCAAATTTATACATAATTTTGCCCGCAGGCGAATTTTGTAAGCTATTGCGGGCAGAATTGGCATTTCTATTAACATCAAGAAAAATAAATTTCCATTTCAGGCAGGAAAAAAGAACACTATGCAGAATAAGAGAAAACGGGAGTATTTGAGGGCATTGCTCATTCAAATGCCAGCTTATACATGTATACAAGTATTTAACGGTTTCATAATCAACACTTAGAAAGGAGAACTGTCGCAGATGGATCTTATCAACAATCCGTGGTTTGTGCTTGTGTTGGGTATGGGTACGGTATTTATCGGTCTGTTCCTGCTGGTGCTTATCATTAAGGTGATGGGCTTTATAGCGGGCAAGACCGTGAAAACCCCGGCCGCTCCCGCAGCCGCAGCGCCTGCTCCAGCTCCTCCCCGCTGACGTCCCCGCAGCACAGCGCCCGATACAGGCCCTTGTCCCAGGGGGTCACCAGCCGGTCCGGCTTTCCCAGCACGTTTTTCCACCGGGCCGCCTGCATGGAGTATACCAGCTGATTCCGGGCCATCCACTCCTGCCGGGAGGTCTGATATTCCATGGCAAAGAACTCCCGGGCGTGGTCCTGCCGCAGCTCCTCCAGCGCCGGACGTCCCGGCAGCTCCTTTTGATACACGGCGCTCTCCAGGGCCAGCCACGCCAGGTCGTCCATCACCGCCTGCCGCACATCTCCCAGCCACGAGTCAAACAGCCGCTCCAGCATATCCCGGCCAAACCACTTGTATACCAGGCCGATGACAAAATTCATGTAAAAATCCGGTGTCCCATCGGTTTTCATGGCCAGGAATTTGGGCTCGAACCCATATTCCCCCGCCGCTGCCCAGATCAGGTTCACCGCCCGCCGCTGCTGGGCGCTGTAGGTCTGCACACCCATGGCGCTCAGTCCGTAAACAGCCGGGCCCGGTCCAGCTTCGCCGGAATGCGCCCGGCGATCACGTCCCGGATCAGGTCCTGTTCATAGCTGTCAAAGGCTTTGTTGGTGATGCCCATGTCCAGGGCCATCCCCGCCCGGACGCCCCGGCGAATCAGCCGCAGCGCGTCCAGCAGGCCCCGCAGGTCCAGGGCCTTGGAGGATATCTCCGCGCTTTCGCACTTTTTCTGCAAATCCAGAAACAGCTGGGCAAACTGCTGGCGGTATTTCTTCTCCAAAGTGGGAAATTCCTCCTCCAGCAGCCGCTCCAGGCCCTCCTCTCCGATGGTGGGCATCTGGATCACCACGAACCGGCTGGTCAGGGCCTCGTTCAGCTCCCGGGTCCCGGCATATCCATAGTTCATGGTGCCGATGAACCGCGCCGCCGGTTCCACCTCCACCCGGTCATACCCCGGCACGTCGATGGCCCGCCGGAAGTCCAGCGTGGCGTGCAGCACCGCCAGCGCCTCGTTTTTGGCCATGTTGATCTCGTCCAGAATGCCGAAGCCCCCGTTTTTGGCGCACAGATACACCGGTCCCGGCCGGAAGGTGACCTGTCCCCCCACGAAGGTATCCATGCCGATGAGGCTGGCGGCGTCCATGT
>ERZ773116.1859-NODE-1859-length-18286-cov-5.517745_pt1 | contig 18286 bp, 10 predicted proteins | sample MGYA00580563_ERZ773116 | MGnify/ENA primary metagenome ERZ773116 (study PRJEB29015, sample SAMEA2737864) | human gut metagenome | biome: human gut; feature: human-associated habitat; material: faeces | place: China | collected 2012 ... | reverse complement strand
CACTGATCGAAGTGTTTTGTCTTGAACCGATCCAGCCAAACGATTATGTCTTAAATTTCCAACAGACAGCACATGCCGCCTGGCTTTGCATGATCGGCAATCTGAAGAAATGGAAAGACAGACAGTTGAAACGCGAAATGACCGTCAAAGGATTCCCTATTACTCTGACCGCTACCCGAGGAGAATGCAAAGGAACCAGCCATTGGGTAGATTTTGCATGGGATAATCCGGAAGTGACGTTTGCCGATATCCTTGAAGTATTCGGAGAACTTCCTATTCCTCCTTACTTAAACCGGGATACGGAAGAAAGTGACAAGGAGACTTATCAGACTGTTTATTCTAAGATTAAAGGTTCGGTAGCTGCGCCTACGGCGGGATTACATTTTACTCCACGAGTATTGGATGCACTTCAAGAAAAAGGGATTGATCTTGAAGAATTAACTCTACATGTAGGAGCAGGCACATTCAAACCTGTAAAAAGTGAAGAAATCGAAGGTCACGAAATGCACACGGAATATATATCGGTCAACCGGAGTACCATCAAAAAACTGATTGACCATGACGGTTGTGCTATTGCAGTAGGGACTACTTCTGTACGGACTCTGGAAAGCCTGTATCACATTGGAGTTACATTGGCTGAAAATCCGTATGCTACGGAAGAAGAACTACGTGTCAAACAATGGCAGCCTTATGAAAAGTACGACCAGATTCCTCCCGTTGTTGCGTTGCAAAAGATATTAGGATATCTCGACAGGAATGGTTTGGAAACCCTTCACACCAGTACACAGATTATCATAGCACCGGGATACAATTATAAAATAGTAAAAGCGATGGTTACTAATTTCCATCAGCCGCAAAGTACCTTGCTGCTTTTGGTTTCAGCTTTTGTAAAAGGGAATTGGCACACAATTTATGATTATGCACTGGCGCATGATTTCCGATTCCTAAGTTATGGAGATTCTTCTTTATTAATACCATAAGATATTCTCCTCTCCGTAAGATTTCACCCAATATAAAAGACACTATGCCAAGCGATAATAACCAGGAAATGTTCCCTATCGTAGACGAACAGGGAAATATCACCGGAGCCGCTACTCGCGGAGAATGTCACAGCGGTAGCAAACTGCTTCATCCGGTAGTTCACCTTCACGTATTCAATACCCAAGGAGACATCTATTTACAGAAACGACCCGAATGGAAAGATATTCAACCGGGGAAATGGGATACGGCTGTGGGCGGACATATTGATTTGGGCGAAAGCGTAGAAATCGCCCTAAAGAGAGAAGTCCGTGAAGAATTGGGCATCACAGACTTCACCCCCGAACTTCTCACCAGTTATGTTTTTGAATCCAGCCGTGAAAAAGAGCTTGTTTTTGTCCACAAAACCGTTTATGAGGAAGAAATCCATCCCAGCGACGAACTGGACGGTGGACGATTTTGGAAGATCGAAGAAATAAAAGAAAATCTGGGTAAAGGAATCTTCACTCCCAACTTCGAAGAAGAGCTGAAAAAAGTCTCTCTTATTCCTTCTCTATCCAAGTAATAATCTTTTCAGAGAACGGACTTTCTTTCGGAGACACAACTCCCGCCCAACGTCCGTTCTCGTCAATCATAAACTTCTGAAAATTCCACTGAACCGGTGCGTTTTCTTTCCCATTCTGTTTTTTCTCCGTCAACCATTGGTAAAGAGGAGCCATATCTTTTCCTTTAACGGAAATCTTAGCCATCATCGGAAAAGTAACATCATAGTTCAAAGAACAGAACTTGGCTATTTCCTCATTACTACCCGGTTCTTGTCCCATAAAGTTATTCGCCGGAAAACCGATAACAACAAAGTCTTTTTCTTTATATTTCTCATATAGTTTCTCCAGTTGAGCATACTGGGGCGTCAGCCCACACTTAGATGCCACGTTGACTACCAGCACTTTCTTACCTTTCAGTGAAGAAAGAGGAAAGTCCTTACCATCAATAGTTTTCACTGTAAAATCATAAAAAGACTTGTTTTGCGCTTCCGAAGAAATTGCAAACAACAGGCTTACCATCATCAAGACGAATGTTTTCATGCTGAATATACATTTAGTTTGTTTTTATATTAAACGAGTAAACTGAAAGAAATGTTTGTTCAGCAGTGAAACAAGAACTATGATTTTACATCTTTCAATTCCCAAATCCGTCACTTCACCCCACAATCTTTCCGCTTCATTTATTCTTAGTGATAACGGATGAAGATAGGTAGTAATTTTGTACCGTGAAATAATAATACAACAAAAATCATGTTTACAGCTATTGTACGTTTTTCAATCAAGAAGAAGCTGTTTGTAGGACTCACTACTCTCTTCCTGTTTATCGGAGGTATCTATGCGATGCTGACACTACCTATTGATGCCGTGCCCGACATTACCAATAATCAGGTACAAATAGTGACCGTATCTCCTACACTCGCGCCACAAGAGGTGGAACAACTCATCACTATGCCTATCGAAATAGCGATGAGCAATATTATGAATGTCGAAGATATCCGTTCTGTCAGCCGCTTCGGGCTATCGGTCGTAACGGTCGTTTTTAAAGAAAGTGTCCCCACACTCGATGCACGGCAGTTGATAAATGAACAAATACAAAGTGTAACAAGCGAGATTCCCTCCGAACTCGGAACACCGGAAATGATGCCCATCACCACCGGTCTGGGAGAGATTTACCAGTATATATTGAAGGTAGCTCCCGGATATGAGAAGAAATATGACGCAATGGAACTCCGCACCATTCAAGATTGGATGGTGAAACGTCAGTTGTCCGGTATACCCGGTATAGTAGAAATCAATAGTTTCGGCGGTTACCTGAAACAATATGAAGTAGCCGTCGATCCGGACGCCCTGTTTTCTTTGAATATCACTATCGGCGAGGTGTTCGAAGCACTTAGCAGCAACAACCAAAATACCGGCGGAAGCTACATTGAGAAGATAAAGAACGCCTACTATATCCGGTCGGAAGGTATGATTATCCGCATCAAGGATATTGAACAGATTGTAGTGACCAACCGGAATGGGATTCCGGTACATATCAGTGATGTAGGAGTTGTCCGCTTCGGTTCTCCAAAGCGTTTCGGTGCCATGACAAAGGATGGTGAGGGCGAGTGTGTCGGCGGAATTGCCATGATGCTGAAAGGTGCCAACGCAAATGTAGTGACTCAAGAACTCGAAAAACGGGTAGAAAAGATACAGCAGCTATTACCCGAAGGAGTCAGTATAGAACCTTACTTGAACCGTTCGGAACTGGTAAACCGGAACATCTCTACGGTTGTCAACAACCTGATTGAAGGAGCGGTTATCGTCTTCCTTGTACTCATCCTCTTCCTCGGCAACCTCCGTGCCGGACTGATTGTAGCATCCGTCATCCCGCTGGCAATGCTCTTCGCTTTTATCATGATGCGTGTATTCAATGTCACCGCCAATCTAATGAGTCTCGGTGCCATTGACTTTGGTATTGTAGTAGATGGCTCTATCGTTATCTTGGAAGGTATCCTCGCCCACATTTACGGAAAACAATTCCGAGGCCGCACACTGACCCGCAAAGAGATGGACAAAGAAGTGGAAAAAGGAGCTTCCGGCGTTGCACGTTCGGCCACTTTTGCAGTGTTGATTATCCTTATCGTCTTCTTCCCCATCCTTACATTGAACGGGATTGAAGGGAAATATTTCACTCCTATGGCTAAAACACTTGTGTTCTGCATTATCGGAGCCTTAATTCTTTCACTGACTTATGTTCCTATGATGGCCTCCCTCTTTCTGAAGCATACCATTGTTGTGAAACCCACCCTTGCCGACCGCTTCTTCGAGAAACTGAACAAGATCTACCAGCACACCCTGCGAGCCTGTCTTCGTCACAAATGGCGTACCGTCATCGTAGCCTTCTCCGTGCTGATCGGTTCACTTTTTCTCTTTACCCGCCTGGGAGCAGAGTTCATTCCTACTTTGGACGAAGGAGATTTTGCCATGCAAATGACACTACCCGCAGGAAGTTCGCTGACCGAAAGTATCGAAGTATCCCGCTTGGCAGAAAAAGCATTAATGGATAAATTCCCTGAAATCAAACATGTTGTAGCCAAAATAGGAACGGCAGAAGTTCCCACTGACCCGATGGCAGTGGAAGATGCCGATGTGATGATTATCATGAAACCATTCAAAGAATGGACAAGTGCCGGAAGCCGTGCAGAAATGGTGGATAAAATGAAAGACGCACTTGCTCCGCTCTCCGAACGTGCCGAATTCAACTTCTCGCAACCGATACAGCTTCGCTTCAACGAGCTGATGACGGGAGCAAAAGCAGATATTGCCATCAAATTATATGGAGAAGACACGCACGAATTATATGAAAGAGCCAAAGAAGCAGCTACCTTTGTAGAAAAAGTGCCGGGAGCAGCGGATGTCATCGTTGAGCAGACGATGGGATTACCCCAATTAGTAGTGAAATACAACCGTGGCAAAATAGCCCGTTACGGCATCAACATACAAGAGCTTAACACCATTATCCGAACTGCCTATGCCGGAGAGTCAACAGGTGTAATCTTTGAAAACGAGCGGAGATTCGATCTCGTGGTCCGGCTTGACCAGGAGAAAGTGGCCGACTTGAATCTTGATAAGTTGTTTGTACGCACTTCGGAAGGAATTCAAATCCCTGTTGGAGAGGTAGCAAGCATCGACCTTGTCAGTGGACCACTGCAAATCAACCGGGATGCAACCAAACGGCGCATCGTCATCGGTGTCAATGTGCGTGACGCAGACATCCAGCAAGTTGTCGCCAATATTCAAGAGACATTGAACAAGAACATCAAACTGAAGCCGGGATATTACTTCGAATACGGCGGCCAGTTCGAAAACTTGCAAAATGCCATCAATACCTTACTGGTGGTCATCCCCGTAGCATTAATGCTCATTCTATTGATTCTGTTCTTCGCATTCAAGAACATCACCTATACCCTGATGGTATTCTCAACCGTCCCCCTATCGCTCATCGGTGGTATCGCCGCACTTTGGCTACGCGGACTTCCGTTTAGCATATCGGCCGGAGTAGGATTCATCGCTTTGTTCGGGGTGGCAGTATTGAATGGTATCCTGATGGTAAATCACTTCAACGAACTTCGTAAACAAAATACCTATTCCATGACTACAAACCAGATTATCAAAAGAGGGACTCCACACTTGCTCCGTCCTGTATTCCTGACAGGACTGGTTGCATCTCTGGGATTCGTCCCGATGGCAATAGCCACTTCAGCCGGCGCAGAAGTACAACGTCCGTTGGCAACAGTGGTCATCGGTGGCTTGATTATTTCTACCGTACTGACTTTACTCATCATTCCGGTGTTTTACAAAATTGTAAATTCATTTGCTACCTGGAGACGTCCGGGAATCAAACTGCGCTGGCCTTTCGGGGGATTGTGTCTCCTGTTCTTGTTTCTTCCCGCGTTCGTTTCCGCTCAACAGACACAAACAGTCAGTCTCGAACAGGCGATAGAAATAGCCAAACAAAATCATCCTCGCCTGAAAATAGCCAATAATGCTATTCAACAAGCCAAAGCCACTCGCGGAGAAGTGATAGAAGCAACGCCTACCTCGTTCAGCTATTCCTGGGGTCAACTTAACGGAGAAAACAAAAAAGACAAGGAACTGGCTTTCGAGCAAAGTCTGGGCTCCCTTCTAACGCCATTCTACAAGAATGCGTTAGTCAACCGTCAGGTAAAAACGAACACCTATTATCGGCAGATGGTAGAGAAAGAAATCACAGCAGAAGTGAAAAGGGCGTGGGTCTACTACCAATATGCCACTAATCTCTGTTCAATGTATCGGGATCAGGATAAAATGGCAGAAGAGCTGCAGCGCATCGGAGAATTACGATACCAACAAGGAGAAATCACCTTGCTCGAAAAAAATATGATGACCACCATAGCTGCCGATCTGCATAACCGCTGGTTCCAAGCAAAAGAAGAAGAGAAAATGGCATTGGCACGTTTCCAATGGAGTTGCTATTCCAACGATCCCATTGTTCCGGTGGATTCCACTTTATCCTTATTCTATACCGGCATTTCGGATGGAAACCTGTCGGGAGCACATACTGCCTACTTTCAAAGCCAGGCAGATGAAGCGAAAGCAATGCTCCGTGTAGAGCAGAGCCATTTCTTTCCTGAAATCAGTGTGGGGTATACACGTCAGGACATTCTCCCACTTAAGAATCTGAATGCCTGGATGATCGGGGTTTCTTTCCCCATCTACTTCCTACCACAAAAGAGCAAAGTGAAGCAGGCACGGCTAACTGCCACTTCAGCGCAAATACAGGCAGATGCCAACATCCGGGAGTTAAGAAATAAGACACTCGAACTGGAAGCATCCCTTCGCAGATATAATGAGAGTTTACGATATTATACCTCTTCTGCCTTGAAAGAAGCGGATGAACTGACAAAGGCAGCCAACCTGCAATTGCAGCAGAGCGAAACAGGCATTGCCGAATATATACAGTCGATTACCACCGCCAGAGAGATACGCAGAGGCTATATTGAAACAGTCTACCAATACAATATTGCTGCACTGGAATATGAACTTTTCAAGTAGGTGGAAAATCGAGACATTGAATGAGATACATCACCCTGAATAATTATTATAAAACATAAGATATGAAAAAGATAGTTTATCCCATCCTTTTACTAGTTCTAACGGCTTGCAAAGGAAACCAGCAAACTACAAATAACGAATCCGCCGCAATTCCAGTTGCCGAAACGATAGCAGATACCATCGCACAACCCGAAGTGGATGCCATTACTTCAGCTACCTCAAAGCCTAATCAGGTTTCGTTCAACGGACGAATCGTTCTTCCTCCTCAACGTCAGGCAACCATTGCTTTAACCATGGGAGGCATTGTAAAAAAGGCTTCTCTGCTTCCAGGGCAATGGGTGACTGCAAACAGTGTAATCGCCACGTTAGAGAATCCGGAGTTCATCACCCTGCAACAAACTTATCTGGACAGTCACGCACAGACCGAATATCTCCTAGCTGAATACGAACGGCAAAAAAATCTGTCTGCCGAACAAGCAGCTTCTCAAAAGAAATTCCAGCAAAGTAAAGCGGACTTTCTCTCCATGAAGAGTCGCCAGGACGCCGCTGCTGCACAACTTTCTCTTTTAGGCGTTCAAACGGAGGCATTACTTAAGAACGGAATACAACCGCTACTGGAAGTCAAAGCCCCCATTAGTGGTTATGCCGCTAATGTAGCGATGAATATCGGCAAATATATCAATCCGGGAGAAGCACTTTGCGAACTTATCGATAAAAGCAGCCCGATGCTTTGCCTGACTACTTACGAGAAAGATCTCGCAGACATACAAGTCGGCAGCCCGGTACAGTTTCGTGTAAACGGAATGGGGACACAAACCTTTCACGGCATCGTGATTTCCATCGGACAAAAAGTAGACGAAACCAATCGTTCGCTCGAAGTGTATGCTTCCATCAAGGAGGAAAATGTACAATTCCGCCCCGGTATGTATGTCACGGCACACATTCAGAAACAATAATTGACCAACTGTGACAACAGCATTGACATTTTATAACCGGTAACTCATAATTTACCACTATCTTTGTTGTATGATAGCCAAAGCAATAAAAAAAGATAAATACATACTTTCCACAGTCATCATCTCCTTAGCGGTTGCTGTACTGATTCATTTTCCTGAATCAGTATCCCTTTTCGACCGTTTCGAAAGTCATTCCTTATTCCCGGGGATGAAGTTTATAGATGTGGCAAACGAAATCCTGTTTACCTTTCTGTCGCTATTGTTACTTTTTGCCATCAATACCCGTTTGTTTCATTTCAATCAGGCTTCCATTAAAATTACAGGGACAAAGATTTTGCTTTCCTTTATCGTGACATGGATATTGAGTAACTTGTCAGGACAGTTTTTTGTTTTCCTTCACAGAACGTTTGATATTCCGGCCATCGATGCCATGGTACATCATTATCTGCATCCATTGCGGGATTTCATTGTGGCATGTCTCGTCACCAGTAGTTGCTGTATCATTCATCTTATATTCAAGCAGCAACTGGTACTTATTGAAAACGAACAGCTTCAGGCAGAGAATCTCCGCAATCAGTATGAAGTACTGAAGAATCAGCTGAACCCACACATGCTGTTCAACTCGCTGAATACCCTGCGTTCGCTGGTACGCGAAAATCAGGATAAAGCACAGGATTACATTCAGGAACTCTCCCGGGTACTAAGGTATACTTTACAAAGTAATGAGTCACAATGTGTCAGTCTCCGGGAAGAAATAGAATTTGTTTCCGCTTATATTTTTCTATTAAAGATGCGTTTTGAGAACAATCTACAATTCGACATACAGATAAGCAATGCATACGAAGAATATCTCCTCCCTCCAATGGCGGTGCAAGTGTTGATTGAGAATGCAGTAAAGCACAACGAAATCAGCGACCGGAAGCCGTTGACCATTCATATCACGACGGACGATAACGGCAATTTGTCTATCAGCAACGACATTCAGCCCAAATGGACTGCAACTTCCGGAACCGGTATCGGACTTGCCAACCTTGCCAAGCGATACAGGCTCTTGTTTAAACGGGATATACAAATAACGGAGGACAGAGAGTTTACAGTTTGTATTCCTTTGATTGAAAAATCACAACTAGAACAATAATCACCATGAAGATTGTCATTATAGAAGACGAAAAAGCAGCAGTACGAAACCTGACTTCACTGCTTAATGAGATAAAACCGAATGGAGAAATCGTGACCATACTGGATAGTATCAGTTCCACTATCGAATGGTTCAGTTCTCATCCGATGCCGGAACTGGTATTCATGGATATTCATCTGGCAGATGGTTCCGCCTTCGAGATATTCAATCATATCAATATTACTTGTCCGATTATCTTTACAACTGCCTATGATGAATATGCGTTACGTGCATTCAAAGTAAACAGCATCGACTACTTATTAAAACCCATCGGTAAGGAAGACATAGAACATGCTTTCGATAAGCTCCAAGGTTTACAAGATGCTGCTGACAAACACCAGTTTCCTTTTCCACAACAGGAGAATGAGCTACTGAAACTGATACATTCACTCCAAAAGCAGGAAAACTATAAAAGTCATTTCCTTATTCCTACCAAAGGAGCCAAACTATTGCCTGTCTCTGTAGATATGATACAATTGTTTTATATTAAGGACTGTCAGGTCAAGGTAGTCTTAACCGATGAAACCGAATACTGTTTTTCTCAAACATTAGATGAACTTACGGAGTGTCTCAATCCTTCTCTTTTCTTTCGGGCTAACCGCCAATATCTTATTTCGCGAGAAGCTATCAAAGATATTGACTTATGGTTCAACAGCCGACTGTCCATCAACTTGTATTATTCAGGAATCAAAGAAAAAATACTTGTCAGTAAAGCCCGAGTAGCAGAGTTTAAAGAGTGGTTCTCTAAGAGAAAGCGTTGATTCCGAGGCATTGCCTTCTTAGAACAAATAGCAAAACAAAGTGTTTCGTGCCGTGAAACGATTGGTTTCAACGCTTGAAACAAACAGTCATGTAGTAAAACACTTTGTTTCAAGCCTATGAAACTGCAGTTTCCCGCCTTGAAACCAAAGGTATCCCCTGTTGAAACTTCTATTTACATACAAGCTTATATTTATATGCAGGCATGTTCATTTCAAACGATGATAGATGAATGATTAGGTGATAGGTGGAGAACAATCTATCACCACCCTGAAAGCTCGATGAACAATGCGTTTCAGAAGGATGGTGATAGATTGAAAGAGGATTCCATTTTTACGTATGGAAAGTTAGAATATGTGCCATCATTCAATGACAGCTGCAAAGCCGCCATTTCTAACCATCTTTATAGTTAGCTGTTCTCCGGCTTTCACTTGGGCTGACTTGCAACGATAATCCATCGCCTGACGTCCTGCGTTGATACCATCCTCAAAAGATGTCATTTGATAAGAGCGATCTTTATTCAAGAAATCTAACTTTATGGTAAACTCACGTTCCTTTTTACCATTGTTAGTCATTCCTCCTATAAACCACTTATCGCCTTTCCGTTTTGCTACAATGACATATTCACCCGCTTTAGCTTCCAGTGCCACAGTCTCGTCCCACGTTACGGGAACTTGTGTAATGAAACGGGTACAATCTTCATTACGATAATAAAGAGTAGGATTATCCGCCAACATTTGCAGACCACTTTCAAAAACCACAAAGAGTGCCAACTGATAAGCACGTGTTCCGATACTTGCAGCATTGGGACGTTCCGACCGATACACATTAGGCTGCATACTAATCATCGCTCCAGGAGTATAATCCATCGGACCGACAGCATTACGCATAAACGGTAAATACAGACTATTATCCGGATAACAACCGCCCATTTGTTCCATGCCACGCACTCCTTCGTAAGACAGTACATTCGGATATTTATATTCCAGTCCGGCAGGTTTGAAAGAGCCATGAAAGTCGACAAACAAATGATGTTTGGCTGCTTCCCAGGCTACCCGTTCGTAAAAGTTGACCATCCACTGATCGCTTCTGTCCATAAAATCAATCTTAAGTCCTTTTACTCCCCATTCATTGAAAGTCTTGAAGAGATCAAAATTGTTTTCTACCGTCAACCACGTCAACCAAAGCACAATCCCTACATTTTTTTCTTTGCCATAACGAATCAACTCGTGCAAGTCTACTTTGGGATTAGGCGTATAAGGATCACGTGTACTTTTAGCCCAGCCTTCATCCATAATGATATATGGAATACCAAATTTAGAAGCAAAATCAATGTAATACTTATAAGTATCCAAGTTATAACCGGAAACAAAATTCACATCCGGTCCGTAAGGAGAAGCGTCATTCCACCATTCCCAGCTCACCTGTCCCGGCTTAATCCATGAAATATCCTGAAGTTGATTCTTTTCAGCCAGTTTATAAGTCATTGTGTTCCCAATCAACTGCTTATCATTTTTACTTATCACAAAGTAACGCCAAGGATAATTTCTCGTACCTTTTGTTTTAGCAATGTAATCAGCTTCTTGAGTAATCTTCACACTACGATCACTGTTTTCGGCAAACGCAAGCGGAGCTTTAGGAAAAACAGAAATTGCTCCGTTCGTGCCCGTTCCTTTGAGAAACATACATGGATAATCAGCCAGATCCGACTCGCTGATTAATATTTTATAGTCTTTTTGTGTGTCAATCAATACCGGCAAAACAGCTATCCGTTCTTCAGGCTTCCACGCATTACTTTGAACATGTGTGTAAGGTTCCTCATAAGCTGTATGGAAGCCTCCCGGTTGTTGCAAGTGAAGAAGATAATCCGACGGGAAGTTGATAGCAAACTCTTCGTTCATTACTTCAACATCACCTTTTTGTGAGGTAATAAACCGGTAAGCAACTCCATCGTCAAAAGCACGGAATTCTACTGCATAATCTTTAAAGGTCAGTAGCAATTGATTATAACGATTATTGACTTTCGCATATTTCAAAGGAACAATAGGAGTTAATTGCTCGTCGACACTCGTACGTTTCTGACGGCGCAGTTTGGGATTTTCTCCCAACACCTGATTCCTCAATGTCAACTGAAGGGTATTGTCTTTCAACAATACATCTCCGTTATAATCTATACTATAATAGATTTTATCCGAGAGATTCAAGGACACTTTCAGCTCTCCATTGGGAGAAATTAACTCTAACTTATTCTGTGCACGAAGTAGTGATGCCAAGCACAAACACACAACTAACAGGAAATATCTTCTCATGATTTAGATATTTAATTAATAATCGTTTTACAATGGCAAATGTAATAAAAACATCACTTCGTACTATCAAACGGACTGGGTAATACTCCTTCAAAAGTCATTTTCACTGGTTTGATATACACGTTTTCATCAAATTAGCCTGATATTTCATTGTCTTTCCAGGCAACGACAAAGAAGGAGCTACTGCTTCATCCGATACCGCACGCTTATAGTTCGGTTTATTGCTCATGACAAAACGTAGTTTCACGCCATCACGTATATCCTCATATTTCAAATAAGATTTGTCATACTTCTTGCCGTTCACATACAATTCCTTTACATACACATTCTTCGGCGACCAATTATCTGCTACCATTTCAATCACTTTTCCGTTGCTCATCCGAACTGTTATTGCCTCAACGCAAGGAGAACCGATGTTATACATATTGCTTGAAGGAGCCACCGGGTAAAAGCCAATGCAATTGAACATATACCAAGCCGACATCTGTCCGCAATCGTCATTGCCACTTAATGCATCCGGAGTATCGCCATAGAAACGTTCAGCAATCGTCCGTACCCACTTCTGACATTTCCAAGGTTCTTTCAAGTAATTATAAAGATACGCTACATGATGGCAAGGTTCATTTCCATGCCAATAGGCTCCGATACGGCCTTGAATATCATGTGCTCCCGGAATGTCATCCGGCAACTCTACTGTGAACAGTTCATCCAACCGGTTGCGGAACCAATCTTCGCCAGCTTCGTTCATATATCCTTGTACATCTTGTGGTACGTACCAGGTATATTGTACAGTAAAGCCTTCCGTAATATCCCCCCATCCATTTACAGATCCGGGTCCCTGATAAGCTACCGGAGTAAACGGTGTACGCCAGTTTCCCTGACTGTCCTTGCCACGCATATACTTCGTTTCCGGATCAATCAAAGTCTGATAAGAGAGTGCACGATTCAAGAAATAACGATAATCATCCTCTTTACCCAAAGCCTTGGCAGCCTGTGCCATACAATAATCATCATACGCATATTCCAATGTTTTAGATACTGATTCCGCCTCTTTATCGAAAGGCACATATCCCATCATACGATATTCCGGCAAACAGTCATAATTCGGATTCATCGCCGTGGTCTTCATAGCCTCATACGCACGTTCGTAATCGAACCCTTTTACTCCCTTCACAATCATGTCAGCCAATACGGAAACTGCATGATACCCAATCATACACCAAGTCTCATTTCCATAAAACGACCAGATAGGCAGCATTTTCTCCACACTTTTATCATAATGAGCCAACATGGAATTGGCAATATTGGCATTCACTTCCTGTTGAACCAGATTGAACCAGGGATGCAAAGCCCGGTAGGTATCCCAAAGAGAGAATACCGTATAGTTGGTAAATCCTTCGGCTTTTTCTATATTTTTATCTAATCCTCGAAACTGCCCATCTGCATCCTGAAAGATGAACGGATGCAAAGCCGCATGATAAGCCGACGTATAGAATGTTCTTTTCGTTTTACGGTCGGCAGTAAGGGTATATTTTCCAAGTTCTTTTTCCCATAGTGCTTCTCCTTTAGCTTTCAGATCATCGAAAGCGAGTCCGGCAAGTTCCGCCATATTGTTCTTTGCTCCGTTTGTGCTGACCGATGAAATAGCAGTTTTTACAATCACTTCCTCTCCGGCTTTTGTATCAAAAGAGATGCAAGCCATCAGATTCTTTCCCCAAGCCTCATAGCTGCTACGAAACCGGGAGGTATTGTAAATCACCGGTTTCTTATTCTGCATAAAGCGCAAGCCGGTCAACTTTTTAGAGAAAGTAGCCGTGAAATAGATATGCCGTTCCGGTCCCCAGCCTTTTACCAGTTTATATCCGGTGATGGTAGAATCATTTTCCATGCGCAGATTCGCCCATTCACAAGATTGCCATAAAGTATGGTTCATATCAATCATTATAAAAGCTTTATCCGATTGAGGATAGGTGAAGCGAAACATACCACTACGTACCCCTGACGTCATTTCAGCCTTTACTCCATAATCTGACAGTTCCACCGCATAATAATTAGGTGATGCCCATTCCTTTTCATGAGAATAACGTGAACGGTATCCCTTTTCCGGCTCCTCACGTGTCCCCGGATCCAGTTTCATCTCTCCTGTTCCGGGAATAAACAAGAAGTCTCCCAAATCAGGTATACCAGTCCCGCTTAAATGAGTCAGACTGAACCCCAACAAGGTGGAATGATTATATTTATAACCGGAAGCCGCATCATAGTATTTACTATCCGTGTCCGGACTCATCTGAATTCCCCCGAAAGGAATCTGCGCACCCGGATACACATTACCATAACCATCTGTTCCCACAAATGGATTCACATAATCAATCAGTTTCTCGGTTTGAGCCATGCCTGGCAAAATACTCACCAGGCACAGCCATACTAAAAACAATCCTCTTTTACCCATTACACTCACCATATTTACATTATTATGCTTGTATATCACCTACCGCAACTTGATATTCATGCCACAGTTCATCAATATTATATTCGTCTCCTAAAACATGCTTGATAGCTCCATCAAACGACCAAGGGATAACCTCCAATGTACTCCGGTTAAACTTACGCAGGAATTCAGGATCTTTGTTGTCACGTAACCACACGAAGAAATAACCCGCCGTACGGTATCCGTCCATATAATTTCCACCTTTCGGACGGGCATTCGGTCCGTCAAATCCTCCATTGGCAACCCGCACAGCATCTGCCATTCCCTCGATAAATGCCCAGAACACACGATTGGTTCCATAAGAACCAATTCCCTGCGGTTCCAGCTGATATGCGTGCGTCAGTTCATGCAAGAGCACCCCGCGCGTTTCGAAAAACAACTTTGCCGTATCATTCGCTGCAAAAGATTTTTCAATATGACGTGTACTGTAGAAAATCGTCACATCACCATTGCCACCGCCTTTAGCAGAAATACCGTTGATATCTTCCAAAGTATAATGTATCTTGTGCACTGCGGGAATACTATCTTCCGGAGAATTGTAAAGAGTAGCTAATACAGTACGTGCCTGTTCCTTGATGTACGATTCAGCATCGGGAATGATCCGGTGGTAAATGTCCGATCCCAGCGTTTCCGGTGCTTTATCCTCAAACAATACAGCACCTGTATTGTACTCTTTCCATACATCAGAATTATCCTTCACCTGTTTTTGCACACTTGCAGCACAAGCCCCCATACCTACCAGCAGGCAGGCTGCATAGATTAAATGTATCTTTTTCATACTCCTTTATTGATTATTCGTTGATTCCGTTAGTTAATGAATAAGGTTTATCCTCCGGTGATAATCCGCGACGTTTATTAGGTGACGCCCCCATCTTGAATTCAAGCACGCCTCCTTTCAAAATGTCTTCATGTGTAATGTACATCTTGTCGTATACCTTACCGTTCAATTTCAGCGACTGCACGTAACGTTTCTTATCGCTGACACCCGGCGCTTTGATCTCCAATGTCTTTCCATTAGGAAGCGTCATCTTCAGATAAGGTAGGTAGGGCGCTCCCAATACATACTGGTCTGTACCAGGACAAACCGGATAGAAACCCATCACGGAGAAAAGGTACCATGCTGACATCTGTCCGCAATCATCATTTCCACCCAATCCGTTAATATCATTCTTATACATCTTATTCAGAATCTCACGCAGCCAGTACTGTGATTTCCACGGCTGGGAAGTCCACGCATATAGATAAGGAACATGGTGGCTCGGTTCATTACCATGCACATATCCGCCGACCAAACATTCTTCAGTAATATCCTCATTATGCTCATAGTACTTCTCCGGCAGATGCATGGAGAACAGTTCATCCAATTTCTGTACGAACGTCCCTTCTCCTCCCATCAAGTCGATCATGCCAAATACATCGTGTGGCACATGAAAAGAGAAATTCCATGAATTGCCTTCAATAAAACCTTCACCATAGGTTTGCAATACATCAAACTCTTTCTTGAAAGAACCGTCACTATAACGGGGACGTGCAAAACCAATACTTGTATCATAGATAGTACGATAATTGAGGGCACGCTTTCGGTAAGTCTCCGCTATTTCCTTGTTACCTGCCTTCAAAGCTGTCTGATAGATAGTCCAATCGTCGTATGCATACTCCAAAGTAGAAGAAGCTGCTGTACCACTTTTGTCAAGCGGAATATATCCCAGCTTCATATAATCAGCTATACCTTCATAATACGGAACGGTGGATGTACTGACCATTGCCGCCAATGCCTCATCCACATTCGAAAAGACGCCTTTGGTTATTGCATCCGCCAGTACAGACACAGCATGATAACCGCTCATACACCAGTTTTCATTTCCCATCAGACTCCATATCGGCAACATTCCGTGCACGCTTTGTTGCTCATGTTTAATCATGGATTCCACCATATCCGCATTGCGTCCCGGTTTCACCAGATTCAGGAAAGGATGTTCCGCACGATAGGTATCCCAAAGGGAAAATATAGTATAGTTGGTGAATCCTTCCGCCCGGTGTATGTTATGATCCAGCCCACGATAGGAACCGTCTACATCCATATACACAGACGGATTAATCATGGTGTGGTAAAGAGAAGTATAGAACATTGCTTTCTGATCGGGCGTACCTTCGATCTCGAAATGCTTCAGTTCACTATTCCAATCTGTACGAGCAGCTTCCGCCAACTGTTCGAAACTCTTTCCGGAAGCCTCGGCATGCAGATTCTTAATGGCCCCTTCCGTACTGACTGCCGACAATGCCACTTTTACAACCAGTTCCGAATTGTTAGCGGTATCGAAGTTAAAGTAAGCCACGATTTTTCGACCTGTGATTTCGGGGAAGTTCTTTTCCAACTTAAAACGACGCCAAAAGCCATTGTACAATACTTTTTCCTTATCCTTATATCCGTAGTCTTTAATCGGCTGTGACAAAGAGATAGCAAAATAGGTATAATTCGTACGCGCCCATCCATTGGTGATACGATATCCGGTCAACAGAGTATCGTTTTCGACTCTCAAATTGGCCCATAGAACTTTGCCGTCATAATTATAAATACCATGCACCAGATCCAAAATCAAATGACCATCTTTTCCTTTCGGGAAGGTATATTTATGTATACCCGTCCGTTGTGTTGCTGTCAGTTGGGCCTTAATGCCATAATCGTCCAGTATCACTTCATAATATCCGGGAACAGCTTTTTCTGTAGCATGGTCAAAACGTGAACGGTATCCCTCTTCCGGATAATCCGCCCGACCGGGATTTAACTTCACATCGCCAACAGCAGGCATCAACAAGATGTCTCCCAAGTCAGAATGTCCCGTACCACTAAGATGAGTGTGACTGAAGCCAACAATGGTCTTGTCCCTATATTGGTAACCGGCACAATACTCGTAGGCATTTTTCTGATAAGCTCCATTTACATTATGCGGAATTGTGTCTGTGTCCGGACTCAACTGTACCCATCCGAAAGGAGTGCAAGCACCGGGAAAAGTGTGCCCCATCCCATTGGTCCCGATAATCGGATTCACATAGTCTACCGGCTGTTGAGCTATGGCGGACAAAGTTGCTGCCGCCATAGTCATCATCAATACTTTCTTTCTCAAATTATTCATATCAGCTTACTTTGCGTCACGAGAGAATGAATACGGGAAGTCTGATTCGTTGATACCTCTTCCCTTATTCGGTTTGTTATCCATATCAAACACCAGACGACCGCCTTTCAACAGATCGAAATGGTTCAGATAATTCTTTGTATAATTCTTGCCATTATAATTCAATGAACGAATATAACGATTATCATCGTTATTCTTCGGGGCGGAGATTTCCAGTTTCTTGCCGTTCTCCAGTGTAATCGTTGCTTTCTTGAAGTAAGGAGCTCCCATTACATATTCATTGCTACCGGGACATACCGGATAAAATCCCAATGCAGTAAATACATACCAAGCCGAAGTCTGACCGTTATCTTCATCTCCACAATAACCGTCCGGAGTAGGAAGATAGAGGCGGTTCATCGTCTCACGCAACCAATATTGGGCTTTCCACGGTTCGCCGGCATAGTTATACAAGTAGATCATGTGCTGGATAGGTTGGTTGCCATGTGCATAGTTACCCATGTTAGCAATTTCCATTTCACGAATCTCGTGAATCACTCCTCCATAATAGCTATCATCAAATACAGGAGGAAGATTGAATACAGAATCAAGCATACTGACAAACATCTTCTTGCCGCCCATCAGATCAACCAGTCCTTGTACATCGTGGAATACCGACCATGTATAATGCCAACTATTTCCTTCCGTAAAGGCATCTCCCCATTTAAAAGGATTGAAAGGAGTCTGGAAAGTTCCGTCGGAATTCTTTCCCCGCATCAACTTAGTTTCTGGATCGAACAGATTACGGTAGTTCTGACTCCTTTTCTTATAAACATCCAGTTCTTCTGCCGGACGGCCTAAGATTGTACTGGCTCCTGCTCCTAC